>Ga0055476_10000332_pt1 | contig 12076 bp, 5 predicted proteins | sample Muzzi_CordC_D2_FD_57682 | JGI IMG/M metagenome (GOLD analysis project Ga0055476, IMG submission 57682) | Wetland microbial communities from San Francisco Bay, California, USA, that impact long-term carbon sequestration - Muzzi_CordC_D2 | ecosystem: Environmental > Aquatic > Marine > Wetlands ... | reverse complement strand
GTTTTTCATGATCGTTTCGTTGCCGACGAAGACCTGTTGGAGTTTATCGGTGCGGCAGATATTTATGTCACTCCGTACCTGAACGAGGCGCAGATTATTTCCGGTACGCTCGCCTATGCGCTTGGAATGGGCAAAGCGGTGATATCCACACCCTATTGGCACGCCCAGGAGTTGCTCGCAGATGATCGGGGCAGGCTGATCCCATTCCAGGATCATGACGCTCTGGCACGAGAAGTGATCGATCTCCTGGATCATCCGGATGAACTGCTCGCCATCCAAAAGAGAGCCTATGCTTATGGCCGCAAGATGATCTGGAGCGATGTAGGCCGCCGCTATCTCGATACCTTTGCAAAAGCCAAGCGCCAGCGATTGCGGAAGAACATACCCGAACACCGGCTGGAACCCCTTGGGTTACGACAGCAACGCTTACCGGAAATCAAGCTGAACCATTTGCGCCGAATGACCGATGGAACGGGTGTGCTTCAGCATGCCAGTTACACGGTCCCGGATCGGATGCACGGTTATTGTGTAGACGACAATGCCCGTGCACTGATCGTCGCCGTTACGGCACAGGATCTCCAGCCGCTGGACTCCTCGCTGGGTGACCTGGCCAGCGTTTATTTGAGTTTTCTGGGCTATGCCTTCAATGAGCAGACCGGCCGGTTTCGCAACTTTATGTCTTATGATCGTCGCTGGCTCGAGCTAACGGGCTCGGAGGATTCCCACGGTCGCGCACTGTGGGGGTTGGGTATCGCGGTAGCGCTGGGTCGGGATTCGGGGGAGGTGGTTTATGCGGCCGACCTGTTCCAGCGTGCGCTGGATACTGTCGAGCATTTCACCTCCCCCCGGGCGGTCGCCTTCGTCATCATCGGAACCCATGCGTACCTGTCCCGCTACAGCAGCGACAGCCGCGCGAAAAGGGTGCGCAAGATACTTGCGGACCGGCTCATGGCATGGTTCAGGAGTTCTTCCTCCGAAGACTGGCCATGGTGTGAGGATATCCTGAGCTATGATAACGCCCGCCTGCCTCAGGCTTTGCTGCTGTCCGGGCAGTGGCTTCCCGACCGCGAGATGCTGGAGACGGGTCTGCGCGCCCTCGACTGGTTGAAACAGGTTCAGACCGATGAGACAGGCCTCCACTTCGCCGCTATCGGCAACCAGGGCTGGTTAACCCGGGACGGCGAAAAGGCGCGATTCGATCAGCAACCCATCGAGGCGGCTGCGATGGTGGACGCCTGCATCGAGGCATTCAACTGCACGCGGGACGAGGAATGGATCGCTTACGCCTACCGCTGTCTCAACTGGTACCAGGGGGAGAACGATCTGAGGGTTCCGCTCTGCGATTACGCTACCGGCGGCTGCCGGGACGGACTGGAAGCGCAGGGGGCGAATGAAAATCAGGGGGCAGAGTCCACTCTTTGTTGGCTTATGGCGCTGCTCGCCGTCTACAGCCACCGCGGCTGGGACCGGGTTACCGCGGGGAAGGAAGAGCCTGCCCGGCCGCATGCCCGCGAGGCGTCGTAGGGAAAAGATATTACCCCAATGCCCTACGATGCTGTCATCGGGACGGGCTCGCTGCAATTCCGTGTCAGCCTGGCCATCAGCTTTGGTACCTGCAGCGTTGCTATGCTGCAGCGCTGATCGCCCGAGGCATACGGGATGATCAATTCGTTCTGGTGGATGAGTGAGCCGCAACTGTAAACCACGTTGGGGACGTACCCCTCCCGCTCATGCGCATTCGGCACCAGGATCGGTTCGTCAATCCGGCTGATGATTCGGGTCGGATCGTCCAGGTCCAGCAACTCGATGCCGAGGCTGTAGGTCCGCAGCGGGCCAACCCCATGGGTCACTACCAGCCAACCCTCCGGCGTCTCGATGGGTGAGCCGCTGTTCCCCATCTGGATGAATTCGTAAGGGAACTCAGGCTCCTGCAGAATTTGCGCCCGCTGCCAGAAGTGCAGATTGTCCGAAAACATGATGGCGTTGTTCTCACCATCCTGGCGTGACAGCATCACGTATTGACCGCGGATCTTTCTCGGGAACAGAGCCATTCCCTTGCCCTGTACCTGGGTTCCGTTCAGCGTAATGATCTTGAACGAGAGGAAGTCACAGGTCTCGATGAGTTGCGGCAGGATCGTCTCTCCGTTGTACGCGGTATAGGTGGCGTAGTAGGTCACCGTGCCGTCGTCGTCGACGAAACGCACAAAACGGGCATCCTCGATCCCCTTGCGCTCCGATTCCGACACGGGAAAGATCACCCGCTCGGAAATCGGGTGGCCCTTTCGAAACAAAATCTGGTAATTGGATCGCGCCAGCCACATCGCCATGTCAATGGCATCCGTCTTCTCCTGCGGCAGGAACTGGCCATTGTTCTGGAGTTCGCCGATCTTTCCCTGCAGATCATTGAAGGTGAAGGTATTCGGCAGCTTTTTGAGGAGCTGGTGCGTTACCGCATTAACCGCTCCCATCTCCTGGAGCTTCAGCCGGAACAGGTGTCGGTTGTAGCTTGGGTTGGCATGTATTTCCGGAGCTTCCACATAGTCGCTCAAGGCATCGAAGTAGATATCGTTGTTGCTATCGATAATTCCGCTGCGAAACTCGATGGAGGAGATGTGGCCTTCACCGGTGGCGCGGAAGCTCATAACGAACCGGCAGGAGCCTGCAGGATCCGTCTTCTGCTTGGCAACCTGAACGATGCAGGGATTGAATAATGCCGCCGCCTCCACCGAGTATTCCGCGGTAAAGTACGCGCCGATAAGAAGCCGCCGTTGCTTCGACAGCTGATCGACATCCGGCACAAAGCCGGCCACAGTTTTAAAATTTCGCTCCAGGCTTTCCCTGAAGTAGCGGTGGCGGTGGGAGAAATCGTGCAACAGGGTCTCCAGTATCGTGCACGCCTGCTCCTCGTCCAGATTCAGCACTCGGTTGACGAGTTTGCGGATACGTTCTTCACTGGTCGGCACATACGGACGGGTAATGACGCGGCCGATCTTCGCCTCGATCACGATCGACTTGCGTCGTGCAAGTGGAGTGGGGGGGATCGGTGTGATTTGCGTTTTCATCTTATTCACTCGGTGCAAGCCCTCTATGCCTGGCACGGTCTGCATGGCTGACCAGGCGGGATTATAGTGGAATTCCCGATAGATTAGGCTATTTATTTTCAACCCTTTGCTACGTTGGCCGCTCCTGCGCATCCATGCGCCCGCGGAATTGGTGCGTCCTGCACCGCGCAGTCCCTCCAGCTAATCGTGTTACTGTGGTGTATAGTTTGTTCCTGGTCAAACAACACTCCCTGACGCGTGGACCGCGCGCAGGGTTTCACACGCGAGCCCCTTTATGAAGATTGCAATGTTAAGTCCCCTGTCCTGGCGCACACCACCGCGTCATTACGGGCCATGGGAAAATGTGGTCAGCCTGCTGACCGAACAGCTGGTGATGATGGGCATGGATGTGACACTGTTTGCAACCGGGGATTCCCTCACCGGTGGCAAACTTGCCTGGGTTTGCGAACGACCTTACTCGGAAGACACCTCGATTGATCCAAAGGTGTGGGAATGCCTGCATATTGCAGAGGTATTCATGCGGGCGGATGAGTTCGACCTCATTCACAACCAGTTCGATTTTCTGCCGCTCAGTTACAGCGGTTTTACCGATGTTCCAGTCGTCACGACTATCCATGGATTCTCTTCGCCAGCAATTTTGCCGGCTTACAAAAAATACAATGAGCGGACCCACTACGTGGCGATCAGTGAGGCCGACAAAAGCCCTGAACTCGATTATATTGCAACCATCCATCATGGCGTCGATCTCGCGCAGTTCCCCTATCGGGAAGAGGCGGGAGACTACCTCCTGTTTTTCGGGCGTATCCACCCCGACAAGGGTGTTCACGAGGCCATCGAAGTGGCGCGCAGGACCGGTCTGCGGCTGGTGATCGCCGGGATCGTGCAGGACGAGGTGTACTTCCAGGAACAGGTCAAACCGCATATCGACGGCTCCGCGGTGGACTATGTTGGCTCCGTCGGGCCGGAGAAAAGACAAGAGGTGTTGGGTGGCGCACTGGCGTTGTTGCACCTGATCCACTTTGACGAGCCCTTCGGGCTGAGCGTGGTCGAGTCCATGGCCTGTGGCACGCCGGTGATCGCATTCGGGCGGGGCTCAATGCCGGAAATCATTCGTGACGGCAGTACGGGATTTATTGTTGACGATCTGGATGCAGCCGTGCAGGCAGTGGGCAGGATCGACACAATCGACCGGCGACGGTGCCGGGACGAGGTTGAGGAACGCTTCACCTGCCGGCGCATGGCGCACGAGTACGTTGATGTGTATCACAAGATCCTCGAAGATCGGGAGAACTACCGGCCGTGGGGACATTACGAGAATTTGTTCGAACGGGACGACCACAAGATCAAGGAGCTGATCGTCAATCCGGGAGAGCGGCTGAGTCTGCAGAAGCACCAGCGCCGTGCAGAGCACTGGACCGTGGTGAGTGGTGAGGCGCTGGTTACAGTGGCAGGAAATGAGATTCTGCTCAAGCCAGGACAGTCTGTGGATATCCCAAGGTACGCAGTCCACAGAATCATGAACCCTGGTGAGATCCCGCTGATTCTGGTGGAAGTCCAGATGGGTGATTATTTCGGGGAAGACGACATTATCCGCATGGAGGACGACTATGGCAGGGACTAACACCCCGCTGATCGAACGCTGCCCGGCCAACCCGATCCTCACCCGGGACGATATACCCTATCCGGTGGAGACCGTTCACAACGCCGGTATCGCACGGTATGAAGACCGTACTATCATGCTGTTTCGATCCCACCTGCGCAACGGTCGGTCGATTATCGGCATCGCCGAGAGTGAAGACGGGTTCAAGTTCACGGCCGGGCCGGAACCGTTCATGACACCATCGACAGAAGGCGAATTTGCCGAGTATGAGGCCTTCGGGGTGGAGGATCCCAGAATCTCCTGCATCGACGGGGATTACCTGATTACCTACAGCGCCTATTCACGCCATGGCGTGCGTATTGCGCTGGCCAGGACCCGGGACTTCCGCTCCGTTGAGCGGGTGGCGCTGATCACGCAGGCGGACATGCGTAACGTCGTTATTTTCCCGCAGCGCTTCAACGGCCGTTACGCCCGTCTGGATCGCCCCCATTCGGAGATCAGTCCCTGGTCCGTGTGGCTGTCATGGTCGCCGGACCTGGTGCACTGGGGCGATTCCGAGGTGGTGATGAAACCGGTGCAATATCACTGGGACGAGTCGAAAATCGGTCCCGGCGCGACCCCGATCCGAACTGAGCGCGGCTGGCTCAGCATCTATCACGGGGTATTCGAAACCATGGATGGGGCGGTCTATCGCCTCGGCGTGGCGCTGCACGATCTCGCCAATCCGGCGAACATTATCGGCGTCTCGGATGAATGGGTGCTGGCTCCGGAGGATCCCTGGGAGATTACCGGCTATGTGCACAACGTCGTCTTTAGCTGCGGTGCAGTCGCGGATGACGACGGCGGCGTAACAATATACTGGGGTGGAGCGGATACCGTGATGTGCGCCGGGACCGCGCGTCTCGACGACCTGGTAGACCTGTGCCTCAGCAACAGCCGGCCACCCTATTAAGTTGTCGTTATATCGTTGGATCAGGGTTTTTCATGGCACAGAGTGCAGCTCACCGGCGTCCCTTTGGCGAGGTGAATGCTGCTGTCACCATCATCGTCCCGCGGGTAGTCCCGCTCGGCTGCAGTCCGGGAAAGCACTGTGCCTTCCAGGTTCAGGCCATGGCAGGCCTGACAGGCACTGGGATTATTCTTGTAGAAATTTTCATGTTCATGGGGCCAGGCAGTGCTGTTGACGTTGTGCATCCCATGGGGGCCATTCAGGGTAAGCGGCAGGCTGGTATGACAGGTAGCACACTCGCTGATGGTGCCGACATGGCCCTGCAGCTGGGTAGCTGCCAGGTTGTCATTGGCGGAAGCCAGTGCATTCGGCCAGATCGCATGAGTGGAGCCATGACAAGCTTCGCAGGCGACTGCGCCGTGACCCAGGCTGTTGCGGTAGAGCGTATCGTTATTTTCAGCGAAGCGTTTGTTGATTGCCAGACGGGGGGTGGCGATATCAACATCATCATCCCAGGCCTGTGACAGACGGATATCGTTTCCCAGGTGGTTCATTGCATCACCCGTATGGCAGGACTCGCATCTGGGCTCATCCAGCCAGGGTCGGCGAGTGTCGCTGCCCACTGCCAGCATGCTGCCATGGCAGTCCCTGCACACTATACCGGCACCACCCATGGCGCCTCTAAGGCACTTTGTCACTTTGCCCGGGTGGCACTGGTAGCAGGTCTCATCCAGGGTGCCGTCTGTCGGGAACAGCGGGTCACCGGTCGCCGGGTCAGTCAGCTGACCATGATGACGATGCATCACTCCGGACATGCTATTGTTGTTGATCTGCTCACCCGCAGGACCCGTCCCGGCCAGATCCAGTGCCGGGGAATAGTGGCAACCGGCGCACAGCACAGGCGTTTCGTTGAGCAGGTTCGTGCTGTGTTTGGCGTCATGCAGCGCCAGAATATTCTGTTTTGCCGCCTGCAGCACGCTATTGGGATCATTGATATTATCAGGCAGGATGAAGTCAATTGGACTATCAATCGGTGCGGCAATTTCACCTGATGCATGACAGTTCTGGCAGTCCGCCTCGGAGGCGACTGGCAGTACCACGTCCAGACCAGCCAGAATATCTCCCGTGTCGGGATGGGTCGCACTGACCCGCATCAACGGGTAGGCGTTAAGCTGCCCGGCATCATCAATGGGCAGAATCGGCACCCCATCGGCCGCAAACCACGCCTTGTCTTGATCGAAATGGTTGAAGGGTTGAGGGTCATTGGCTGTGTATGGGTTCAGAATGCCGGGCATTGCCTGTCCGAAGGCCAGCCCCTCATCGGCCGGTGGATTGAGGCCAAACAGGTCAAATACATAGCTATTACCAGTGTCCGGGTTGATATTCCAGAAGTTGGTTTTTTTCACTCCACCGGCCTGATCCTGGCTTGTCGAATTGATTGAACCGGCAGCATCCACGACGGCCCGGTAGCTGACATTCACTTGTGTGGCACCCAGGATCCGGGGTGTAGCGCCCCGTTCAATAACCTGACTATGCACCACATTGAATGGTGGCAGGATTACAAAGGTTGAATAGTCGAGGTCGGCACAGTGCATACCGAGATCATTGAAGGCGAGCAGCTGGTGACTGCCGGTGATTGCAGCGACACCGGTACCACTATCATTGTCAGGGTCAGCGTCGCCATCACCTCCATTTCCACCACCTCCACAAGAGCAGACGGTTAGCGAAATAATGAGTGTGAATAATAAGTTGTTGCTTTTGCTCAATACTCTATCTCACCGGTTTAAACCCATATGGGTCCAGATATAATTGGGAATTATATCCTAAAATAAATGAGAGGGGGGGGAGTTTTTGGTGAGTTTCGCGATGTGGGCTGGCGATAGTCGCTGAGGTTATTCAACCTGTAGAATGCCGGCCGGAAGCACGAGCCGGAGCTTTACAGATGAACAGGAAGAACGTCGCCGGCCATGCCTGTTGCAAAGTGCTGGTGTGCTGCCGCATTACGCCCCGTATTTCTGCGGCTGCAGATTACTTCGCCCATCACTGGCGAAGGTGTCAGGCTGAATACAGTGGCATTCCGTCAAAACTGACAGATTGGCCGGTTGCTGGGTTATACTCTCCGGCGCTGAGAGCAGACCAGAGAGTTATTGTTGCTAACTGTTCCCGTTGCCCGGCCTTTTTTTGATAAACCTGATTTGATTTCCAATCATGTCTAGCTATACGTACCGATTCCTGAACTTTTTTCTCGTCTCTGCTTTGATTACGGCCATATCCGCTTGTGCAATTCCTGGTCGTTCGCGTGAGACAGCCGCTGATGCCGCTCCAACACCGCGCCAGATCGACGTCTTCTTCGCGACCGACCGCATGCCCGATGCTGGCAGCGGCAACTATTTCGGCGCCGGGCGGGGTGCGATGAGTTTCGGTATTACCCGCGTAGGCATTCCCCCCGGCCACCTCATGGGCCGCAAGGAAGCACCGTCCCTGTTGAAGTTCGAGTGGTCGCCCGACGAGCACAAACACATCAAGGTGCGCGACGTCCTGGAGCTGACCCAGGATGACTTCATCCGGCGGCTCAGCCGGGCTGTTGCCGAGTCACCCGGTAGCAAGATCATGATTTTCGTCCACGGCTACAACGTTGAGTTTCCCGAAGCAAACCGGGATGTGGCGCAGTTCGCCAGTGACCTCAAGTTTGCCGGCCCCGTGCTACTTTTCAGCTGGCCATCGCAGGGCAGCCTGACCGGCTATAGCGTGGACGAGACCAACGCGGAATGGGCACAGGCCGATTTTGTCCGCTTGCTCACAGATCTGCTGGAAGCCGTCGCGGCACAGAACATCTACCTGGTCGGCCACAGCATGGGCAACCGGATCATTGGACGCGGCATGACCTCCCTCGCCAGCGACCGGTTGGCAGGGGATCTCATCGTATTTCGCGAAATCGTCATGATTGCACCGGACATCGACGCCGACGTCTTCCGCATGGATATTGCTCCACGCCTGGCCCGAACCGGCATTAATGCGACCGTCTACGCGTCATCCAACGATCGTGCGCTGATGGCTTCAAAGGCCTTCCACGGCTATGCACGTGCCGGTGACGCCGGGGAGGGGTTGCTGGTGGCGGACGGTGTGGAAACGGTGGACGCCAGCGATGTCTCCGCCAGTCTGCTGGGGCATTCCTACTTTGCCGAGGACCGGCGCATCATGGAGGATATCTTTGCGCTGCTGCAGACTGGCCAGCGCGCCGAAAACCGCTTCGGGCTTGAAGCCGTCGACACGGGTGCCGGGCGCTACTGGACTTTCCGGAAATAGCCGAAGCGAGTCTCTTCGAGCAGCGATAAACACCAACAGGGCAAGATGCTGCGTATAGCCCGCAAAATCGTGCCGGCCTGTCGGTGGCGGCCATCGTACTGCCTGTCGGCATCGCCTATGCGGACCTCGCGGGAGTTCCGGCGGCCTTCGGCATGTACTCGGCTATATTGCCGTGATCGCCTTTAAGCAAAGCAAAAATAAACAAGCGGAGCCGGAATATTGTACTTCGCAAGCTTAAGGTAAGTTACGGAAAAGAGCCCTTTTTGCATCACCATTCGTTTCTGGCACTATGCCAAACTGTTTAAAGACATGACCGGCTACCAGGTTTGGAAGGCTAAAAAAGCCTAGAACACCGTTCCGTTACCTGATCGATCGGGCATTCGTCCGAGACGTGAAGATCCGTCTAATCTCTCGCGAAGGCGCAGAGAAACAAAGGATTTTCCTGGCGGGCTTCGCAGCTTTGCGAGAGATATGACTGAAAATTATCCCGTTTGTATTTGTAAAGGTGTTGGTTACTCAAGATCCCTAGTTGAGAAACAGGCTGGAGGTTATACGATGGAAGGGTTACCACTGGTACGTTCATTGAGGAGCCTGCTTGCCGCAGGCCTGATACTGATGCCGGGAAGCGGCGTGCCGGCCGGTGATGCTGCTGCCGGCAGTGCGTCGTCTTCGGGTAAACAGGTGAATGCCCGGTATCGGCAATGGATTGAAGAGATGAAAACCAGTCAGCGCGGCCCCTTTGCCCGCATTCGCTGGTTCTGCAAGGACGGTAGTGTGTTGCCACCAGAGGCCTACGCCTGTGTTGAACACGGTGGCGGCCACCAGCACGGCGAGTGGAGTGATGAAACCACACAGCTTCGCGCACAGGGTTATCTCATCGCTACGCTGCTGGCGGGTTCCGATCCCGAAAAACTGGCTGCAGAAGCCAGTTTCATCGACACCTGGAACCAGCTGCTGATCGAGAAATTCCTGATGACCGTGGACAACGGCTGGATTATGCGCCGTGCCCTGTTTTACCGCGGTGCTATCCAGGAAGAGGACGAACGCGCCGCGGCGCGTGCGTTGTTGATAGCGCTGACTGGCAAGCCCGAGTGGATCGGGCTGCGTTATCCGTCACTGCGCATTGGCGTGCGGGCCTTGCCGCACGGTATTGACACCGCTTCGGTTCAGAAAGTCCGCCAGCTATCGGCATCACTGTCTGAGCAGGATACCGGCTTCAAGGGCTTGCGCGGCAAGATCCACGGGGCACCTGACAAGAGCGACGCGCAGCGGGTGCGGGATTACGCTGCCGGGGTAAAAGACCCTGAACTGGTCAAGCAGTACCAGGCGCTGGCAGAAGAGATCGACCTTGTCTACGAAGCCATTCCGCTGCAGCAGCGTTTGCGGCATGATGCGAAGCCATTCACGGCTGCGCCCTGGTTGCAGCAGCTGCTGCTGAATGCAGCAAAAGCACTTGAGCAGGATGGTTCAGCCAGCAATGGTTTTCAGGTAACTTCCCGTCTGTTGGCTGACCTGCGCGATGCGCTGCCACGCATCAGGCAGGCATCGGTACGTCTGGACGTGCTCGATCTCAGTCTGGCCGTGGAGACTGCGAACTTCCGTGCCAGCACTGCGCTTGGTGACTCGCTGAACGAGGCCACCCGGCACCAGCGTGTCGGCTTGCTGGCTTCGGCGGTGCAGGGCGCCTATGGAACCGGATTGATCAACCCGCGCGAGCGCGCTGCCTTGCAGGAAACCCTGACCCGGTTGCAGGAAGCCGGTGTGCCGTTGCCCCTGTATATGAAGGACTTGCGCTATCTTGGCCGGCTGCCGGGCTGGGGTGCGCAGGGTCTTCGCTTCCAGTTCTACGAATCAATGCAAAAGCTGGCGCAGCTGGAACCCGATGCCCTGTTGTTTATCCAGGACCAGTTGCGCGGCAGTCCGCTGCTGTTCTATTCGAAGACGCTCGACACCCTGCAGCGCGATGCCAATCAGTTGGCTGGCGTGACTCACCGTCTGTTCGGTCAGGACCTCGGTGTCGGTTTCCGCGCACTCAATCCCGGGCTTGCCCGCGGTGTGCTGCACGTTCATCCGGACCTGGCACAGCTGGACGATTTTCGACAGGACGGCATTTACCTGTTGCCCGAAACGGTCTCCGATTTGCCACCGGTAGCGGGCATCATGACTGCAGGTGAGGGTAATCCACTGTCACATATCCAGCTGCTGGCGCGTAACCTGGGCATACCCAATGTCAGTGTCGACGAGCAACTGCTAGCGCGTTTTGATTCACACGACGGCAATAAAGTCGTACTGGCGGTCAGTCCTGCCGGGCTGGTGGAACTGTCTGACGACGGGCCTCGCTGGGATAGTGTTTTTGGCAACAGCGAAGGCACACAGAAAGCCCTGATCCGGCCCGACCTGGAAAAGCTCGATTTAAGTGTGAACGACTTTATCAGTCTCGATGACCTGAACGCCGGCGACTCGGGTCGTATTATCGGGCCCAAGGCGGCCAAGCTCGGCGAGTTGCGGCATCATTTTCCCGAGGCCGTGGCGCCGGGTGTGGCGATACCCTTTGGCTTGTTCCGTGAAACGGTCCTGGATAAGCCCTACAAGGACTCGGGCAAGACAGTTTATGAGTGGATGGGGTCCGAGTACCAGCGCCTGCACGCGCTGCCCGCAGGTTCGAAACAGCGTGAAGTGCAGACCGAGCAGTTTCGTACCGAGCTTTATGATTTGATTCTGAATACCCGGCTCGACAAACAATTCGTCGATGCTCTTCGACAGGCACTCGAGAAAAATATCGGGCCGGAAGGAAGCTATGGCGTGTTTGTTCGTTCGGATACCAATGTCGAGGATCTTCCCGGTTTTACCGGTGCCGGGCTGAACCTGACCCTGCCCAATGTGGTCGGTATGGACAAGCTGGTCAAGGCCATTCCCGAGGTCTGGGCATCGCCGTTCACGGCCCGCGCCTTTGCCTGGCGCCAGTCGCTGATGGATAAACCGGAGAATGTCTACCCGGCGGTGCTGTTGCTCAAGTCGGTGTCCAACGACAAGTCGGGTGTCATGGTCACCCAGGATATCGACAGCGGTGATACAGCGGTACTGTCGGTGGCGGTGAATGAAGGGGTTGGCGGTGCGGTGGACGGGCAGTCCGCCGAGTCCCTGCGTATCGATACCCGC
>Ga0055476_10000331_pt1 | contig 12079 bp, 7 predicted proteins | sample Muzzi_CordC_D2_FD_57682 | JGI IMG/M metagenome (GOLD analysis project Ga0055476, IMG submission 57682) | Wetland microbial communities from San Francisco Bay, California, USA, that impact long-term carbon sequestration - Muzzi_CordC_D2 | ecosystem: Environmental > Aquatic > Marine > Wetlands ... | reverse complement strand
ACCATCGGCAACGGCTCGGCGGTGCTCGGTAGCGCCGTCGCCATCACCAACATCACCGAGAACGAAGCGCCGGTGCTGACGACAAACGCGGTGCTAACACTCGATGAGGGCGCGACCGCGGGCATTTCGAATGCCGAGCTGGAAATAGTCGATCCCGATACGCCCACAGATCAAATCGCTTACACCGTGACGACCGCGCCGGCCTATGGTTACCTGGCGCTGAGCAGCGCGCCACTGGTACCCATCGTCAGTTTCACCCAGGAAAATATCGACCTGAATGAGCTCATTTACGTTCACGATGGTTCCGAGACCACCTCGGACGCATTCTCCTTCGACGCCGTCGACGATGCGGCGAACAACCTGGGACCACAAACCTTCATATTCGCCATAGCTGCCGTGAACGAGGCGCCGGTGAATTCGATACCGGGCGCGCAGGTGACGGCGGAGGACACCCCACTGGTATTCAACACCGGCGCGGGCAACCTCATCAGTATCAGTGACCCGGATCTCCCGGGGGGCCCCATGGAAGTGAAGCTGGTCGCCAGTCACGGCACCTTGACGCTCGCCACTACTGCCGGCCTGAGCTTCCTCATTGGCTCTGGAACAGGTGGCGATGCGGTGCTCGAGTTTACGGGTACGGTTGCTGCTATTAACACGGCCCTTGACGGCCTGCAGCTGGATCCCACGCCGGACTTCAACGGCGCCTCTTCACTCACCATCCAGACCGATGATCGAGGCAACAGCGGCTCGGGCGGCAATATCATCGACACCGATGTTATCTCCGTAACCGTGACGCCGACGCCCGATACCCCGGTGGCAACCGACGATCCGGGAACCTACAACAACACGGTGACGGCGCTGTCGCCCATCAGCTATTGGCGCCTGGGCGAGACCGTGGCCGGGCCGCTGGTAGATTCTGGCGCTATCGGCAACGACGCCGTCAACAACGGCATCATCCTCAATGAGCCGGGCGCGATTACCGGCGACGGCGACGGCGCCATACACGTGGACGCCCCGGGCTACATCGAAATCGCTCACAATCCCGCATACGCCCTCGACGACGGCACCGTCCAGCTGTGGTTCAAGGTCGACGCCATCGGCGGTGTGCAAACCTTGTTCTCGAAAGACGCCACCACCTACGCCAGCGGCGGTCATCTCAACATCAGCGTCGAGAACTCGGGCCAGGTGCACGTGCGCCTGCAGGGCATCGCCACTGATGCCACGGTGACCTCCCCGGGGGCCGTCAGCGCCGGACAGTGGTATCACCTGGCCTTCAGCTTCGGCTCCAGCGGTATGGCCCTGTACCTGGATGGCCAAGTGGTGGACACCAACACCTACGCCGGCGGCCTCGCCACCACCTCCGGTGGAACCGGTAACAGCGAACCCATCGCGCTTGGCGCGAGCACCACCTTCAGCGCATCCGGCACCGTATCACCGCTGGTCGACTACATGCACGGTGATATCGACGAGGTGGCCATATTCGGATCGGCGCTCAGCGCGGATCAAATCGGCGACCTGTTCGCTGCCGGCGTGCAGCATTACACCATCGTCGAGGATACGGCCCTGGTGGTCGGCGCCCGGGAGGGTGTGCTCGCCAACGATTTCGACGCCGACGGCGATGCGCTCACCGCCGTGCTGGTAACCCCACCCACCAACGCGGCGTCGTTCGCACTGAATGCAGACGGCTCTTTCAGCTATACACCGAATGCTGATTTCTCGGGCACCGACAGCTTCACTTACTTCGCCACGGACGGCGGGACGCCTTCTGGTACCGTAACGGCCACGATTACCGTCACCCCGCAAAACGATGATCCGACGCTGGTCAACAACACCGGCCTGACCCTCAATGAGGGCGCCACGGCCGGGATAGACAATACGATGCTGCAGGTCACGGATCCGGACAACACACCGGCCGAACTCAACTACACACTGTCGACGCTTCCTGTAAATGGACAGCTGGAATTCACCACCTCACTGGGAACGGCGCGCACGAGTTTCACGCAGGCGCAAATTGACGCCGGCATTCTCGTCTACGTCCACGACGGCAGTGATACCACCAGCGACAGCTTCAGCTTTGATGTCAGCGACGGAGCCGGCGGTTCGCTGGGCACCATTCCGTTCGCCATCCTCGTCAATGCCGTCGACGACACACCACCCTTCATGGTCACCAATGCTGGCGCACTGGTGCTGCAGGGCGCAACCGAGCCCATACTCAATACCGAGCTCATGTACGACGACACCGAGAATGCCGCCAGTGTCGCCTACAACGTCACGACCTTGCCGGCCAACGGCGAGCTCCAACTCACCACTGCGCTGGGCACGGCCATAAACAGCTTCACACAGGCCGACATCGATGCCGGGCTGCTGATATATGTCCATGACGGCTCACCCACCGTTTCCGACAGCTTCGTATTCTCCGTGGACGATGGTCAGGGCAACATCGCTGCCGGCCAGATGTTCAACATCAACGTGACCGTCAACAACCCGCCGGTCATCAACAACCAGGTCTTTTCGGTCGACGAGAACAGCGTGGTCGGAACTCTGGTGGGCACCTTGGCAGCCTCGGACCCGGACATCGGTAACACGCTTAGTTATTCCATCATCGGCGGCAATATTGGTGGCACCTTCAACGTCAATGCCCTGACCGGAGAGCTCCGGGTGGCCGACACCGTGCCTCTGGACTACGAGGTAAATCCCAGCTTCACCTTGACGGTTCGGGTAACCGATTCCGGGCTCCCTGCCTTCAGTGATACGGCCAATGTGACGATACAACTTAATGACCTAGCCGAGGTCGTGGTCGCGCCACCACCCCCGCCGCCGCCGCCGCCGCCGCCGCCGCCGCCGCCACCGCCACCGCCGCCTCCTCCAGGCCCCGGACCCGGCCCAGGCGGCGGCGGGGGCGGCGGCTCCATCGGAGGTGGATCCGGCGGCGGCGGCGGTGGTGGCAGCGGCGGCGGTTCGAGCGCGCCGGCCCCGGTGTCGGCGGCAGCCGACGACGAACAGAAGACGCTGAAGGACGACGATCCGAAGGCCGACAAGCCTGATGAGCCGATACGTAAGCCCAGCTCGGCGGCCCTGAGATCGGTGGGCTCGGCGAACACCGCGTCGAGCGCGGCAAGCCGTTCTCAGCTGAATGCTCTGACGACGGCGACGGAGCAGGCCAATGCGGCCCCTGTGACCGAAGAGGAAATCGCGGTCGAGGCCATGGTCGCCAAAGAGCAAGGATTCCAGCGAGAACTTGACAAGGTGCAGGATGAAATCGGCGAACTCGCCAGAATCGAAGCGACGGTGGTCGGCTCCAGTGCCGTCGTCACCACCGGATTGTCGGTGGGCTATGTGGTCTGGCTCGCCCGAGGCGGAATGCTGCTGGCGAGCCTGCTCTCGTCGATGCCCGCCTGGCGTGCCATCGACCCCTTACCGGTGCTCGCGAATTTCCGCGACAACGACGAAGACGACGCGAACGATGAATCTCTGGACTCGCTGGTCAGAAAGGGCGGCGCCGGCAAAGGCGCAAAACCTGCCGGCAATGACACCGACACGCCCAACGAGAATCCCGAATCGGATCTTCCCCTCGACGATGGCGCGACCGCTTAACGGGGACTCGGGCCACAACGGACATCTTCATCTGCAACGGCGCAATCACTGATGGATTCCAGCTGCGTAAGGCTTTCTGTCGCACATGACACGGATAACCGAATCGATGCCGAAATTTAAAATCCCAAAACTCAAGCTGAACGCGAAAACACATATCGCGATGGGACTTGCGTTTTTAGTGGTTACCTTGCTGTTAGCCGCCGTATCTCTGCATCTGGTTCCGGATCGTCTGGGTGCCATACGCGAGAGCCGTGCGACTTTGGCTGAGACAATTGCCATCAACAGCTCTGCCTTCATCGTCAAAAACGATTTCAAGATCCTCAAACTCATTCTCGGCGTGGTGGTGGATAGAAACAAGAACATCATCTCCATCGCTGTGCGTCATAACAATGGTAAGGCAATTGTCACCGCTGGCGAGCACGAGTGGAACGACAGCGGTGAGGAATATTCGACCGACACACATCTGAAAGTGCCGATTTGGTCGGGAAAAGAAAAGTGGGGACAGGTGGAGTTGCGCTTCACGCCGCTGACGGCACAGGGCTGGCTTGCCGTTGTCGATCATCCGTTGGCCAAGCTCGTCGCATTCATGGCGCTGACGTCATTCATCCTATTCTGGCTTTATCTGCGCAGAATGCTCAAGCATCTCGATCCCTCTCAAGCCGTACCACCGCACGTGCGTGCCGCTCTGGATACCTTGGCCGAAGGTCTCATGGTGCTGGATCTGAAAGAGAACATCGTGCTCGCCAATCAGGCATTTGCATCCATCGTCGGGCGCAGCACCGATGACCTCGCCACCGGACACACGAGCGAATTCGAGTGGATGGGGCCGGACGGTGAGGTCCTCACGGCGGCCGAATATCCTTGGACGCAGGCACTGTCTGAGGGTAGTACCCAACGCGACAGAATTGTTTACCTGAAAGACAGCGAGTCGCGGCTTCGCACCTTCAAAGTGAATTCTTCGCCGGTGCTGGGCAGCGGCGACAAACCAGGTGGGGCGCTGGTCAGTCTGGATGACGTGAGCGAATTAGAAGAGGCCCGCGAAGCGGCCGAAGCCGCGAATCAGTCCAAGAGCGACTTTCTCGCCAATATGAGCCACGAAATCCGCACACCCATGAACGCCATACTCGGCTTCACCGATGTGTTGCGGCGCGGCTACGCGAAGACCATGGATGAGCGCCGCAAGCACCTTAATACTATTCACACCAGCGGCAGCCACCTGCTGCAGCTCATCAACGATGTCCTGGATCTCTCCAAAGTCGAAGCCGGGCGCATGGAAATCGAGCGCATGGAGCTGTCGCCTCACGTGCTCACCGCGGAGGTCATCAAAACTCTGCTGGTGAAGGCGGAAGAGAAAAGCATTTTTCTCAAGATGGAAGTCGAAGGAGCGATTCCCGAGAAGGTACTCGGCGATCCGACTCGGCTTCGCCAGATCATCACCAACCTGGTTTCCAACGCGGTTAAATTCACCGACGAAGGGGGCGTCAACGTGGTGTTGCATATGGACGCGAGCGGCGACGAGTCGCGTTTCGCCATCGACGTGGTCGACAACGGCATCGGCATACCGTCGGACAAGGTGGAATCGATCTTCGATCCGTTTACTCAGGCGGACAGCTCCACGACGCGCAAATTCGGCGGTACCGGCCTCGGGCTCTCCATCAGCCGCGATTTCGCCCGCATGATGGGCGGCGATATCGTCGCCACCAGTGAAGTCGGCAAGGGCAGCGTATTCCACGCGACAATCGATCCCGGCGCACTCGACGGCGTCAATTTCCTGCAGCCTGAAGAGGCCCTCGCCGCCTGCGACGAAGCGGCGGATGCGGGTCACGTGGCCTGGGCCTTCAATGGCGGACGCGTGCTGGTGGTAGACGATGGCGATGAGAACCGCGAGCTCGTCACCCTGGTGCTCGAGGAAGCCGGGCTTCAGGTCGATGGCGCCGAGAACGGCAAGATCGGCTTCGACAAGGGCCGGGAGGGCAACTACGACGTCATCCTCATGGACATTCAAATGCCCGTCTGGGACGGCTACGAGGCCACCACGGCGCTTCGCAAGGCAGGCGTGGAAACGCCCATCTTCGCCCTGACGGCAAACGCCATGAAGGGTTTCGAGGAGAAATGCCTGTCCGTAGGCTGCACCGGTTTTCTTACCAAGCCGGTGGACATCGATTTGCTCCTCGATACCCTGGGGAAACTATTGGGCGGCGAGCGCAGAAAAGTAGAAGCGTCCGAGGTAGCTGCCACCGACAACTGGGACGAGGAAGCGGGCGCTTCAAGTGGATTCGATGCATCACAAGGTCCACCCATCGTCTCTCGTCTGGCCAGTGGCGGTCCACGCATTCAATCGACGATTGCCAAATTCATCATCCGTCTGGACAACCAGCTGGACGCCATGGACAAAAGTTGGGAGCAGCGCGACTTCACGGAGCTTGCCGCCCTCGCCCACTGGTTAAAGGGATCCGGTGGCACCGTCGGTTTCGACGACTTCACCGAGCCGGCGAAAAATCTCGAAACGCTGGCAAAGGCAGGCAGCGAAGACGGCATCGCCGTAACGCTCCAGGAGCTGCGTGAGTTGTCGCGGCGACTGGCCGTTCCAGGAGGCGTCGAAGCGCCGAGGAAACCCGTCAGCAATGCGAGCGAGGGCCCACCCGTGGTATCGCGTCTTGCAAGCGGTGGGCCCCGAATCCGCGCCACCATCGCGAAGTTTGCCGGTCGTCTCGATGAAAAGCTCACCGAGATGGACGCCGCCTGGCAGTCCCGCGACTACACCGAACTCGCGGCCCTCGCCCACTGGCTCAAAGGATCGGGCGGCACAGTCGGTTACGACGATTTTACCGAGCCAGCGAAAACACTCGAAGAACTCGCCAAGGCCAACAGCGAAAACGGCGTCGACGACGCACTCGCTGTACTGAGAGGAATATCCAAGCGTCTGGTGGTGCCGGACGATTCTGAACTGGCTGCCAGCGCCTGAGAACGGCGCACGTCAGCACACTCACGAGGAACCGAGACGAATGTCAAAGCAAGAAAGCCTGGCGCTAAAATCGGAGCCAGTCGGCGCTCCGGGCGATGCCAAACGTCGAAGCGACAAATTATCGGCCAGTGAAAGCGCGAATGACACCAGCGAGCTGTCGGTTGCTTCCAGGCAGTCCACCATCATGATGGTGGACGACGAACCGATCATTCTCGAAACACTGCAGATGTTTCTCGAGGACGCCGGCTACGACAATTTCATCACGACCACGGAACCGAAAAGAGCATTGAATATGGTGGTGCTCAAGAAGCCCGATGTCGTGCTCCTCGATGTGATGATGCCCGAAATTACCGGCTTGGATATTTTGAAGCAGATGCGCTCCAAGGAAGCATTGAAGCACATCCCAACTATTATTCTGACCTCCGCCACGGACCCGGAAACCAAACTCCAGGCCCTGGAGCTCGGCGCCACAGACTTTCTTGCCAAGCCGGTCGATCCCAGTGAACTGGCGCTGCGGCTACGCAACACCCTGGCGGCAAAAGCCTACCAGGACCGCCTCCTGTACTACGATGGCCTCACGGGCCTACCCAACAGGCGTTTGTTCACCCGACGGCTCAACGACTCGTTGGTAAGATCAAAGCACGACGCCAAGGCCTGCGCGATCCTGCACATCGATCTCGATCGCTTCAAACAGATCAATGATACCTTGGGTCAGAATTTCGGCGACACCCTGCTGAAAGCAGTATCGGCACGGCTGGTGGATTGTGTTCGCCACAGTGACCTGGTCGGCCGGCCAGGTAACGAAGAAGAGGAGACGGAGCTGTCGCGCTTCGGCGGCGACGAGTTCACGTTATTCATACCCAATGTCGATCGGTTGGAGCACGCCACCCTGGTGGCCAGGCGCATTCTCAAAGCCATGGCCGATCCCTTCCGAGTGAACGCGAGAGAGTTGTTCATCACGGCCAGCATCGGCATTGCCGTTTGTCCTACTGATGGCGACAGCGTGGACACCTTGCTCAAACACGCCGCGATCGCCGTGTCCCACGCAAAGGACCGTGGACGAAACACTTACCAATACTACGCCAAGGAGCTCAACACCCGGTCTGTAGAACGCCTGACCTTGGAAAACCACCTTCGTAAAGCGCTGGAAAATCGCGAGTTGTTCCTCGCCTTCCAGCCGAAAACCGAAGTCAGAACCGGGCGCGTGATCGGCGCTGAAGCACTCTTACGTTGGAAACATCCGAAGCTGGGCTTGATACCGCCCGATGAGTTCATCCCGCTGGCCGAAGAGATGGACTTGATCGTGCCCTTCGGCGAGTGGGCGATATACGCCGTTTGTACACTTGCCAAACGTTGGCAATCTTAAATCGATCCGGTGCGGGTCTCGGTCAACGTGTCGAGCCGGCAGTTCCAAAAGAGTGATCGGTTGATGCTTACCGTGCGCAATGCACTGGAAACCACCGGGCTCGAGGGGAAATACCTCGGCTTGGAGCTAACCGAAAGCATGCTCATGGAAAATCCCGACGAAATTGTTCGCACCCTGAAAACCATCAAAGATATGGGCGTGAAGATCTCCATCGATGATTTCGGAACCGGATACTCGTCGTTCAGCAACCTGCGACGTTTTCCCCTCGATGAGCTGAAAATTGACCGGTCTTTCCTCATCGATGTCCCGAACAGCACGGATGATGCCGCTATAGTGGGCGCCATCATCGCCATGGCCCATGGTTTGGGCATGGGTGTGGTTGCCGAAGGAATCGAGAAGGAGGAGCAGCTGGAGTTCCTGCGCGACCGAGACTGTGATGAATATCAGGGATTTCTATCGAGCAAGCCAATACTCGCCTCGGAATTTCTCGCTCTCGTCGCGAAAAACATGAAGAAGCTGGCGGATTGAGGGGGCCAAAAAACAACTGGACGGTCGAACCCTCCCGCATTTAGGAGGCCGGATCCATGCCACGCAGCCTCAGCCGTTCACGTATTCCGACACTTCGATGAGATTACCATCGGGATCGCGAAAATAAACGGAGCGGATAGCGCCGGTGGCGCCGGTCCTGCCCACCGGACCCTCGACGATCGTTACACCGCACGCCTGAAGATGCCGAATAAGTTCATCGAGCGGCGTCAGACTGATCAAACACAGATCACCCGAGCCCGCCGTAGCCCGGGCCGCTCTGGGCTCGAACTCCTTGCCGACCTCGTGAAGATTGATTTTTTGACGGCCGAATGCGAGCGCGGTTCGCCCGTCACCGAAACGCGACACCTCCATTCCGAGAACGCGGCTGTAGAATCGGCAGGTCTCATCGATACTCGCCACCGTCAACACCAGGTGATCGAGCCGGTCAATCCGCACCGTCATGGGTGTTATAGGGAGTTATGGGGGCGGTTTACTTAACTCGTTTCGTTGGACGGACTTCGTCCAACGAAACGAGTTAAGTAAACCGCCCCCATCATGCGCCGTAATTCCTCAGTGAATCCCGAAAAAGGCTATCACCGCGAGAATGCCGAGCAATACAGCGATGCCGAGCAGCAGATGGGACATGTCGCGATGGGTTTTCCGCAACTCGACTCCGAACCACGTGCAGACGATGATCAATCCGACCAGGATATAAATAACGCGCATAGCTCACAGTTCAGAGTTTCGGCTCAGCCGGCTTCATTCTCCTCGAGCATTTCCAAAAGCTCCTGGGGCGGAACGTACCCGGGGACGATTTGTCCGTCCTCGAATATGATACTGGGCGTGCCACGCACGCCCACGGCGCGACCCAGGGCGAATTGCTCTTTCACGGGGTTCTCGCAGGTTTTCTCCGGAATGCGCATGCCATTCTTGGCTTTGCTCATGGCAACCTGCTGATCGTCCGAACACCACACCGATACCCACTTGTCATAAGAGGGCGACGGAATTCCGGTGCGGGGGAAGGCCAGATAGCGAATCCGTATGCCCAGGCGATTGTAATCCGCCATCTGATTGTGCAGCCGCACGCAGTAAGGACAATCGATGTCCGTGAACACATCCACCGTGTACTTGGCGTCGTCGGGTCCGAATACCACCCTGTCTTGCACATTGGTCGCCGCCATGCTGTCGCGGCGCTGCTCACGTCTGCGCTCACGGGTGTAATTCTTACCCGATGCGACGTTCACCAAGTCGCCTTGAATCAGGAAACGACCGTCGGCGGACATATAGACCACACTGGGGCCATAGGCGACTTCGTAGAGGCCCGCCAGAGGGGACAACTTGATGCTGTCGGGAGGAATGCCGGGAACAATCTTCTCCAGCGCAGCGACCACCTCCGGGGGCGGGTCGGCCGCAATGGCGGGCCGTGACAGAATGGTCATGACGGCCAGGGCCACCATTACAAATGCGCCAATTCGCTTCATGGGAATTTCTCTCGTCTTTGATACTTGCAGCATAAGCGCTGAGACCTCGGACGTCACCCGAGAGTTCCCGGCCGGTGCTCGTTTCTGTGACCAAGTCGCACCTTGCCGGCCCTTAGACCCCTACGTATAGTCCAGCTCAAACGGGTACCAAGGAAATAATACTGAACACGAGTCGGCAAGTCCCGGGCGGTGAATGGAAACTGACCCTGGAGTTCGTGCTCGCGGAGCTGGTAAGCGACGGCTATCTGACCGAGGCGCAGACGCTGAATATTGGCACGGCTCGTCAAACGGACCCCGGGGAACACCCATTGGTCCGTGTCGCGGCCGAGGAGTTGCAAAGCGCCAAAGCCCCCCGTACCCCGCTAACCCTCGAACGCCTCACCCAATGGCTCAGCGCTAAGGCGAACCTGCCCTACTTGCGCATCGATCCGCTGAAGATCGACGTCGGTGCCGTAACCGGCGTTATCAAGCAAGCCTACGCGACGCGATTCAAAATTCTTCCCGTGGCGGTATCCGGCAACCGCGTTACCGTCGCCACCGCCGAGCCCTATGTGCGCGAGTGGGAACGCGAGCTGTCGGGTATGCTGAAGTTGCGCTTCGAGCGCGTGGTCGCCAATCCACTGGATTTGGACCGCTATCTCGCGGAGTTCTATGCCGTGAGCCGCTCCATCGCCGGGGCCAGCGACGATCGGGGGCGAGCATCGATCAGCAGTGTCGGCAATCTCGAGCAATTGGTGGAGTTGGGGAAAACCGGCGAACCCGATGCCAATGACCAACATGTGGTGCGCATTGTCGACTGGTTATTGCAGTACGCATTCGATCAACGGGCCAGCGATATCCATCTGGAACCACGCAGGGATACCGGCAATATTCGATTCCGCATCGACGGCGTGCTGCACCTTGTTCATCAAATACCAACACCGGTATTGAGTGCGGCGGTCAGCCGCCTCAAAGCGCTCGGCCGGTTGGACATCATTGAAAAGCGCCGTCCTCAAGATGGGCGCATCAAAACCCGCGCACCTGATCAGAAAGAGGTTGAACTCAGACTCTCGACCATGCCGACAACCTTCGGCGAGAAGCTCGTATTGAGGATTTTCGACCCCGAAGTGTTGGTGCGGTCCCTGCCCGATCTTGGATTCTCGCCCAAGGAACAAACGCAGTGGCAAAACATGGTGGAGCAACCCTATGGGATGGTGCTGGTTACGGGTCCCACCGGCTCGGGCAAAACCACCACCCTCTACTCGACTTTGAAACGGCTCGCCAAACCCGAAGTCAACATCTGCACGATTGAAGATCCCATCGAGCTGGTGGATCCGGCGCTCAATCAAATGTACGTGCAGCATCAGATCGGACTGGACTTCGCCACCGGCGTGCGCACACTGCTGCGCCAGGACCCCGACATCATCATGGTGGGCGAGATCCGCGACGAGGAGACGGCGGATACGGCCGTGCAAGCCGCTCTCACCGGTCATCTGGTGCTTTCCACGGTGCATACCAACGACGCCCCTTCGACGGTAACGCGCTTTTTGGAGCTTGGCGTGCCACCTTATTTACTCAAAGTGGCGCTCATCGGTGTCGTCGCACAACGCCTGGTACGTACTTTGTGCAACCATTGCAAAAAGGCCACGACGATCTCGGAAGATCAATGGCGATCGCTGGTGGCCCCCATGCGCCCGCGCCGACCCGACAAAGTGTTCGTGTCCGTTGGTTGCGACGAATGCCGGCATACCGGTTATCGCGGACGCATCGGTATTTATGAAATGATGCGCATCACCGAAGACTTGCGAAAACACATCAAAGCCGACACCGACAGCCGGCGAATGCGTGACGCGGCGCTCGAGGGCGGCATGTTGCCGCTGCGCATCAGCGGCGCGCAGAAGGTCGCCGCCGGGCTGACAACCGCCGCCGAGGTTTTTGCCGCCGTGCAAGGCGAGGATGCCGGCTGACGGGCGCTAGCGGGTCGATGCAGGCGACTCACCCGCGGGGGTGATGCGTCGCGTGCAGTTGTTTCAACCGCTCTCTCGCAACATGGGTATAAATTTGAGTTGTCGAAATATCGCTGTGACCCAGCAGCAGTTGCACGACCCGCAGATCGGCACCGTGATTGAGAAGATGGGTTGCGAATGCATGCCTCAGGCTGTGCGG
>Ga0055476_10000329_pt1 | contig 12129 bp, 11 predicted proteins | sample Muzzi_CordC_D2_FD_57682 | JGI IMG/M metagenome (GOLD analysis project Ga0055476, IMG submission 57682) | Wetland microbial communities from San Francisco Bay, California, USA, that impact long-term carbon sequestration - Muzzi_CordC_D2 | ecosystem: Environmental > Aquatic > Marine > Wetlands ... | reverse complement strand
CATGAGCGATGCCCAGCGCGACGCCGCCGGACAGCTCATCTTTCAATGCCTGGGCGGGCGCCTGGGATGGAATATTCACGACATGAAGCGCGCCGACGGCTTGGAGATTTACATCTCCCAGGGTGCCAAGCCGGGTCTCGGTGGCCAGCTCATGGCGAAAAAGGTGACCAGGGAGCTTGCCGAGATCCGGGGTATTCCCCACGGCATCGACCTGCGCTCCCCGTCCCGGCATCCGGACATACTGGGCGCCGATGATCTGGTCATCAAAATTGAAGAGTTCCGCGAAGCCACCGGCTACCGCCTGCCCATAAGCGTTAAGCTGGGCGCCGGGCGGGTACGTGACGACATTAAGATCGCCGTCAAGGATGGCTTCGACTTTATCGAGCTCGATGGCATGCAGGGCTCCACCGGCGCCGGCAGCGGTGAAGTCATCGACTTCGTCGGCATTCCGACGCTGGCGGCAATCATGGAAGCCCTGGATGCGCTCGCGGACATCGGGCGGCGCGACGATATCGAAATCGTCCTCATGGGCGGGCTGCGCGACGGCATCGACGCCGTCAAGGCGCTCTGCCTGGGCGCCGACGCCGCCGCCTTCGGCACCTCGGTGCTGATCGCCGGCGGTTGTATTGCCTGCATGCAGTGTCACGTGGGCCAATGTGTCACCGGCATCGCCACCCAGGACCCGGAACACGAGAAGCGCTACAAGCCCAACGTGGAAGCGGAGAATATCCACCGTTTTTTAGAAAGTGTGCGCTGGCAAATCGCCGCCATTACTGATGGCCTCGGCTATGACGATGTACGCCGGCTCAATCGCGACGATCTGGTGGCCTTGACCCCGGAAGCCGCCGCCATTACGCGCCTGCCCTATGCGCCGGAGTACCGCACGCGCAACCCGGAATTCTCGGTGCGGGTGGGTTGAGGTGGGCGTTTACGACATCAACCGCATTGTCATGCCCGAGGCGCCGCCGGAGTATCGTGACGATACCGCCGACATCCACTATGTGCCGGCGCCCTGTCAGGTAGCTTGCCCCGTGGGCACCGACGCACCTTCTTATCTCGCCTATATCTGGGAAGGCAAATACGAGGAAGCCTTTGAGGCGATCACCGCCACCAACCCCTTCAGCTCCATCTGCGGGCGCGTGTGCGATGCACCCTGCGAGCCGGCCTGCCGGCGTGAGTCCGCTGACGGCGCCGTTCAAATCCGCAACCTCAAGCGCTTCGTCATGGATCGGGTCGGACATCAGTACGATCCACCGGCGGTAACCGCCGACAAAGCCCAGAGCATTGGCATCGTCGGCGCAGGTCCGGCAGGACTGGTTGCCGCCCACGATCTGTGCGCCGCCGGTTATCGTGTCGACGTCTACGAGATGACGGATCGTCCCGGCGGCATGATGGTTTGGGGCATCCCGGCATTTCGCCTGCCGCCAGGGATCATCGAGGAGGACATAGAGCGCCTCGAGCAACGCTGCCCCGGCCTCAGCATGCATTTCAATACCGCATTGGGACGCGATGTGAGTCTCGACGATCTCAAGAATCGCCACGATGCCGTATTACTCACCATCGGTGCCTGGTGGGGCAAAGACATGAGCATTCCCGGCGAGGAAGACGAGCGCGTCGTCGATGGTGTCGGCTTTTTGCGCCGCGTCAATGCCGGCGAGCGCCCGGAGCTTCCCCGGACCGTGGTGGTCATCGGCGGCGGCGATGTGGCCATGGACGCTTGCCGAGTCGCCAAACGCCTGCCCGGCTGCAAGCACGTCAAGGTTGTTTACCGGCGCGGACCGGAAGACATCCCCGCCCGGCGCATCGAGCTCGAAGGCGCGGTCAAGGAAGGCATCGAGTTCGTCTACAACACTCAGCAGGTCTCGGTACAGGCGAGCGGCAATGCGCTCGCACTGCGTTGCGTGCGCACCGAAGCCGGTGAGCCCGGCGAGGACGGCCGGCACCGGCCGGTTGTGATAACGGGCAGCGAGCACGACATCGATTGCGGCATGGTCATTGCCGCCGTCGGCCAGCAAGGCTTGTGCGAGGACCTCGATGCCCGCGGCATGATGGCAAGCGATCGAGTACGCGCGCACTTCGATGGTATGCGCACCGACGACGAGAAGGTTTTTGCAGCCGGGGATGGCGCCTTCGGCGGGTCCACGATTGTCATGGCCATGAGTCACGGGCAGCGCGCGGCCTACTACATCAAGGCCTTCCTCGAAGGGCGCGATGATCCAATGCCCTACCGCACCCCTTTTCGTACCCGGCGCGTGCCGGTGGCTCAGGATTTGATGTGGGAGAAGTTGCCGGAGCAGGAGGCCGAGTTTTTCGGCCTCGGCAAAAAGCCCATCGAATTCCCCGAGATCGAGGCCACCTACGATGAGCAAACAGCGCGCAAGGAGGCGGCGCGCTGCTACCGCTGCGATGCCGAAACGGGATCGGCGGATTACTCGGTTCACCATCGCGAGGACCTGTTCTCCATGGCGCGCACCAACGTCATCGATCAGGCGAAACATAAAGCCATGCTGAATCGGCGCCTGCGGCTGCGGGAAAACCCATTCCCCGAGGACCGACCACCAAGCCTCGACGACCTGGTATTCCTGCCCGCCAATCTTTCCCGCCTGGTGATCGATCCTTACCGGGAGGCCTGCAAAATCAGCACCGATCTGGGCGGCAAGTTGGCGCTGGAAGTCCCCTATGTGGCAACCGGTTTCGACCAGGCGCCCGAGGATATTCGCCGCGCCCTGGCCAAGGGACTTGCTGAAGCCCAATGCGGCTATCTGGGCCAGCGCCCCATGGACGGCGCCGTGCCCTGGCTGCAGTTGATCCCTCCGGGAGCCTCCGGGGCGAGCGCCGACGCGGCCGCCCTGATATGTATGCAGGGTTCCGAGTTTCACCCTCCCGTGACCGGGCGCCTGCGCGAGAGTCAATTGCTGGGAATCGCGGTGTCATCCACTGCGATTCTCGAGCAGTGCATCGTCCACGGGCTGGAGCACGGCTTCGACCTGATCGTCCTGGATGCCAGCGCCGGCATCGACAGCCAATGGCCGGAACTGCGTGAAGCACCGAATCCACGCATACTTCGCGACGCTATCGCGATTTTGCGACGCCTGGATCGGGAAGAAGAAATCGATCTCGTTTATTTCGGCGGCGTGCGGTCCGGTACCGATTCTGCCAAGCTCATCGCCATGGGCGTGAAGGCCGTGGTGTTGGGAGTGACCCTGGGATTGTCCGTCGGCGGGCATATCAGCGAGCACGCCGGAATCGAGTTTGCAGCCGATTGGAGTGAAGAGGAGCGCAGCCAGGCCGTCATCAGAATCATCAACGCATGCGCCGGAGAGGCGTCCATGATGGCGCGGTGCACGGGCAAGACCAACCTGCACAATCTCGAGCCCGAGGACCTGCGCTCGGTCACTCTGGCCACTGCCGAAGCCACTGGCGTGCCGGTGGCCGGGTTGCGCCCGGCGTAGAGGGCGCCGCGCGAGTTCGATATTCTCCGTAAGCGTTCAGGGCGACACAAAAAATAGAAGGGAGATTTTCACCATGACCGTTGATCTCGACAAGGTCGCGAAATCCGAGGGGATTAAGTACTTTCTCATCAGCTTCGTGGATTTGTTCGGTGTGTTGCGCTCGAAACTCGTGCCAGCGCGCGCCATCGGCCAGATGCAGCAGGACGGCGCCGGTTTCGCAGGATTCGCCGCCTGGCTGGACATGACGCCGGCGGATCCCGACATGTTCGCCATTCCCGATCCGGAGAGCCTCATCCAGCTACCCTGGAAGCCCGAAGTGGCGTGGCTTGCCAGCGATTTGTGGATGGATGGCAAACCCGTGGAAGCCTCGCCTCGCGTCGCACTTAAACGCCAGATCGAAAAGGCGGCAGCACGGGACCTCTATATGAAGTCCGGCGTCGAGTGCGAGTACTTTTTGATCAACGCGGACGGCACGGGCATATTCGACGAGCGCGACACCCAGCAAAAGCCCTGCTACGACCAGGCGGCGCTCATGCGCCGCTACGACATTATCAGCGAAATTTGCGATGCCATGATCGCGCTCGACTGGAACCCCTACCAGAACGACCATGAGGACGCCAACGGTCAGTTCGAAATGAATTGGGACTACACGGATGCGTTGGTGACGGCGGACCGGCACGTGTTCTTCAAGTACATGGTGAAATCCATCGCCGAACAGTACGGCCTGCGGGCGACCTTCATGCCCAAGCCCTTTCCCAACCTCACTGGCAATGGATGCCACGCCCACGTGTCGGTTTGGGACAAATCCGGCAGCGTGAACAAATTCGCCGATGACAGTGACGAAATGGGTTTGTCGAAACTTGCCTATCAGTTTCTCGGAGGCATCATCCACAACGCCGATTCCCTGGCCGCGATATTCAATCCCACCGTCAACAGCTACAAGCGAATCGACGCAACGGTAACGCTATCCGGCGCCACCTGGTCGCCGAACGCCATCAGCTATTCCGGGAACAATCGCACACACATGGTACGCATCCCCGATCCGGGGCGTTTCGAATTGCGCCTCATGGACGGTGCCGCCAACCCTTACCTGCTGCAGGCGGGCGTGCTGGCCGCGGGTCTCGACGGTCAGAGCAACGAGCGTGACCCGGGACAGCGCCTGGATATCAATATGTACACCGAGGGCCACAAGCTGCGCCGTATTCGCCGGCTGCCCCTGAACCTGCTCGACGCGGTGCGCCTGTTCGACAAGAGCAAAGTGCTGCGCGAATCACTGGGTGATGAGTTGGTGAGCAGCTATGTGAAGCTCAAGCTGGAAGAGTGGCGCAGCTACGCGACCACCATCAGCCAATGGGAACGGGACCATACACTCGACACTTGAGACCAGCGAAGGCGTCCCTGTAGGAGAAAAATGGGGACAGATCTATTTTCGCTCTGGGAAAAATAGATCTGTCCCCATTTTTCTCCTACAGGGCGCCTTCGTTGTTTGCTTGTCGGCGATATTGACCGGATGCGGAACAGTTTATGTCAATAAAGCAGACCGCAATCCCAAGTACCTGAAAGAAACCGACTTCGTTTCCAATCGGAGCACGGAGATGACCTACCGGCGCATCTACACCATGCTCTACCGGTGCACGAGCGGCTACTACCGTATCCAGGGAAACTACGACCCTGATTCCCGGCACGGAGACATATCCGTCGACACAGGCGTGGGATTCGACAACGATCTTTACTTTGCCGACGCCCACCTGATGAGCATAAGCATCGACACCGATGGAACTGAAAAGAGCAGGGTTCAGATCAAGCAGACGAGCCGCGACGGCTCGCCTTTTGCGAATTCCATGGAGGGCTGGGTGAACAGGGGCAGCAACGATTGCGCTGCCGGACCTGGCAGATAACGAGCCTCTTAACGGGAAGGCTTGCGCTTACCGTTCGACGACGCGTTGCCCGACCGCTCGGAGTTCCCCATCTTTTTGACTTTCGACTGCAGCTCATCGATGGTCTGCATATTCTCACCGTAGGCTCTCACCAGTTGCCGGGTCAGGTCCGATAGTCCCTTGATGGCGATGGTCAGGTCGTCCTTTCGCGCGTTCACCAGGTCAATTTGCATGAGAACCAACCCGGCAACGTCCTCAGGACGGGAGACGACCCGTGGTTGCTGAGGGCTAGCGGCCTGCGCGGCGGCGGCGCCTGGGGGCGGTGTCGCCCTGGTGCCGGAACCCTGAGCGGCGGGCGTGCTGGCCGATTCCTGGGTGCCTTTGGTCATGGCATTTGCATCCTTCAGTGGTTGAGTTCAAGAGACGGCGGCCTGGCACCGTCTCGACATAGCCTTTATCGGCCAATTCCGGCAAGAGTTTAGTCTTCCAATGCCTAATTTCCGCGCCCACGGCGTGATCCCGAGCCCGTTGGCGCGCCACATGGGCTGGCCGGCTAAGCGATGGTTGCAATGAATGAATGCGCCCGCAGCGTGACCGAGTCGGCAATTTTCACACCCCGGAAGCGTCGATTTTCACAGCCACAGCCATGTATGCCTCTAAGGAACGCCGGATTTGGCCGATACCCTCTTTAGGAATTTAGTTAACCGTCCGAGGGAAGTGGCATGGCCTACGCAATTCCCAAGATTCCCACTGTGGGAAATGAAGCACCCGACACCACTCGGCAGAGCGCCACGGCGGGCCAAGAGGACCCCCGGGAGCACGTAGCCTGGATACAAATGCCCCCCAGAACGCGGGGCACCGACCCTTACCGCTATCTTCTGCTGCTGCGCTTCACCCTGTTGAACCTATTCGGCTTCGGATTGCTGGGAGCCGCCTATGCCCACGGGTTGGTGGCCGATGCGCTGAATGCCGATCACACCTATTTGTCACTGGTCATATTTCTGGTGTTCATGGTCGGCCTGGGCCTGTGCGCCTTCAAGGTTTGGCAAACCAGTCACGAGCTCAACAGCGTGCGGGATTTCCGATCGGGTGCCGACACTCCGGCGTCTCGTTACCTGACGCCGATGACCGGCGCCGACGCGGACAGCCGCGCCAACCTGGTGGGCGCTTTGCGCATGAAGATCGCCCATCGTACGGCCGTGGTGCGACATATCGCCAACAGCCTGGTATTGCTGGGACTCATCGGCACGGTAGTCGGTTTCATCATCGCGCTCGGCGGCGTCGATCCCGAACACGCAGCCGATGTAAAGGCTATAGCGCCGATGGTTTCGACGTTGATTCAAGGTATGTCCACGGCTCTTTACACGACACTCATCGGCGCTGTTCTCAACGTCTGGTTGATGGCGAATCATCAGGTTCTCGCCGGCGGAACGGTGAAATTGATTACCTCGCTGGTTGAACTGGCGGAAGTACATGCGCGAGATTGATCTATTTGATGACGAAAGCGGCGCGACGGTGTTTCGCGACGTCATCATGCTGGCGCTCGCTGGCTTCGTCATGATCGTCATGTTGTTGCTCCCGCATATCAATCCGCGAGCCGCAGACAATCAGGAAGCCCGCAGTCCAGGAAACGTCATCGTCGAGCTCCGCTGGCCCGATCAAATCGACGCCGATGTCGACCTGTGGGTCGAAGGGCCCGGAGATTCCCCGGTCGGGTACTCGAACAAAGACGGCGCTGTATTCAATCTTCTGCGCGACGACCTGGGCCGCGACAGCGATCTGACGGACCTCAACTATGAGTTTTCATACAGCCGTGGCATTCCCGCCGGGGAATACACGGTAAACGTGCACCTCTATCGCAACGGCAGCCATCATTTCCCGCTTCCGGTCACAGTCGCAGTCAGCGTGAAAGGAGCCGAGAGTGCATCGCCTCAGCGCGTGCTCAACACCAAACTGGACCTCTTGCGCGAAGGGCAAGAGACTACAGTGTTTCGATTTCAACTCGATGAACAAGGCGCCGTCATGGCAGGCAGCGTGCACGATTTGCCACGCGCGCTGCGCAGCAGGGCAAAAATGTGACTGAACTATTCAATCTATTCGCCGCCTCAGCTGCCCTTGCTGCCATTCTTGCCGGAATCAGCATCTGGTCGCACCGCAAGTTGTGGACGAAGCTTTGTGCCATCCTGGCCACGGCGTTGTTCATCCCTGTTATTTACATGAGCTATTCGGATTTACTGAGCCGTCCGAAACCCACCAATCTCGAATGGTGGAACCGGGACGCGTCCGAGGCCACCGTTGTCAGCGCAAAGCTGCGCGAAGGCGAGGCAATATTCCTGTGGATCGAAATGCCGGAATTCGATGAACCGCGCGCCTACAAGTTGCCCTGGCAGCAGGAGTTGGCCAAGCAACTCTACGGTGCACAACGCGAGGCCGAGGCGATAGGTACGAAAGTGCGGATGCGTTCACCGTTCAAGGATCAAACCGAGGAACAGAGTCCGGTGTTCTACGCTCTGCCTCAACCACCGTTGCCGTCGAAGGCCGTCGAGTCTGGAGCAGGACAATTCTTCCAACACTCCAGCACCCGCTCAAGGAGTCAGGCGGTCGGCGGCAGTTGAGCGGCGCTGACGGCGTTCCTCCAGCTTCGATGGCGCCAAGGTGATGTCGGACCGAAAGCTTCCCGTCTGAGGGCGCGGTTCAATTCTAATCTTCGAGCGTGAGGAATCCGGCACGGCGAGGGTAAACAGGATACCCAGACCGGCCGCCGCGACCATAATTGCGGGCCAACGACGCGCGACCGCTCTCATCCGCCTACCTCTACCGCCACCAGACTGACTCCGCCTGGCGTTGACCGATTCATCCAGCACCTCACTGGCAAGGGGCGCGATGGCTCCCACGATGCCCCGAGTCCGTTCCGTCACCATCTCGACCGCTCCCGGGTCGAAGGGACTGTCGCCTTCGAACCCGGCGTGAAATAAAGACAAGTGCAAGTAGTCACCCACCTGCTCTCGGTCGAAGCGCGGCATATGAAACTCGGAAACCCTGCCTGCGAGATGCTCGCCGGCCGGGCGCGCTTCCAGCGTCTTCATCAGGCTTGGGTCGGCACACACGAGGAAGCGTACACTGTAGTGTTGCCAACGCTTCGACAAGTAGAGAAGTTGATCGAAGGTGCTGCACTCCAATCGGTGGGCGTCGTCGATGATAATAACGGCGATTTGCGAACGCGCTGTCAGTACTTCAAGCAGGGCATCCGCATCTCTGAGCTCGGCGGCGGCAGGCTCTCGGATCGGCAAGCCGAAAGTCGACACCAATGCGTGGACGAAGTCCTTGGCGCCCATTTGCGGTGCGGCACGGAGCCGGAAGACGCGCCAGCTCGGATCCGCTGTTTCGCCCAACTGCTCGAGCATGGTGCTCTTTCCGCTGCCCTCCTCGTCCACCAGCAGAACATGGCCGCAGGTAACGGCATTGCACATCTCTTCACGGCGCGCCTCCAACGCGGACGTGGAGAAGTAGAAGGCGGCGCCGGCGGCGTGCTCGAAGGGCGGCATTTTTGCACTGGAAGCTGACATACCCAGGAGAGATCGGCCACAAATTGCCGGAGTTGATAGGAAATCCTCCCGGCCTTCGCCGACTCCGTCTCCTGTTCGATGAGGTATCGTCAAGAGATACTATTCGACCCGGCAAGGGGCAGCGCAATCCCCTGGCGCCAAGGGGTTATCCCTGGCGCTGATCAGAATTCTCGGCGTTCGGGCTAAAGGCGTTCGATGGCTTTAAGGGCGCGCAGCTTCTCAACGCTGCGTTCGACGAGCCCTCTATCCAGATCCGGGAAGGACGTCTCGAGCTGGGCGCCGGTGAAATGATCCCTGTCGAGGACCCAGGTCACGATTCGCGCTTCATCGGTCGTCAATGGTTCGCTCCTCATTGGCGTCGACAGGCGAAGCGCCGTGCCATCATCATCGTCACCGAGGCGCGCGAACAGCGGCCGTACCCGGTAGCGCACCGCGGCGCCGCGCGAAGGCAACTGGAGACGAGGCGCCGTATCGCGATAGGCGCACTCGCGTTGAAAAGCACGCACCTGTTCAGCGGTGGCGGGGGCGCTCAGCAACCCACCTAGGCGTTCGGCGAGCACCCTCATGTGCGCCGTATGCGACTCGACGTCGTCAAAATGCGGTAGCGGCGCGCGAAACTCACTCACATCCGGCAACGAACGCAACAATACCTCGGCAACATCAATCCCCGTCGTGCGGTTCACACCGAAACTGAGGTGCAACGAAGCATCGCTGGATGCGTTCGCGTCGTGGTATTGCCCGCAGGGAATATACAGAACATCACCTGGTCCCATGTCGACCTCGGTCAGCAGCTCGCCCCTGGCCTGTTGGTGATGCTCGCCGGGAAACGCAGCAAAAGTATAAGCGGAGTTATCCATGGGATTTTCGAACCGTCCCTCGTATATCCGCCAGCGTTTGCGCCCATCGATATGCACGACGAACACGTCAGTATTGTCGAAGTGAGACGAGAAGGCCTGTTTGCCATACCATGAGCAATAAACATTGCAAACGGTCTGTCCTCCAATCACCATCTCGATGGTCTCCGCCACGGCGGCAACTCCAGGTGTTAGGCGTTCCATGAGATTGAGCACCATTGTCGCGCCCTGCTCGAGCAGAGCGCGGACGCGTTCAGGAACCGGTCTCAACGTCGGAGGCCCTTCACGCAGGGCGCCTGGCATGCAGAATCGGCGTGGATCGACAGGTTGACCATCGAGAACCATGTTCACGGACTGTTCTGACCATAGCGTGGTCATGTCGAAGAGGGCGTTCAACTCCGACCAGGAAAATACCTGCTCGGCTTTGGCGGCATCCCCGGGTATGTGCAGTGGCCGGCGCTCGTAGAATTCGTCAAAAAACTGGTCCACCGAAAACGGTGACAGCAACTTTTTGAATGTGAGTTCCGTCATTTCGCCCTTATCCCGTTCGTTTCGGCCGGGCAAAAACTGTCACGATTGATATCTTCTGGCTTTGGCCAGCATCTCCGGCAATCCCACAACAGCGTTCTGCGACTCAAAGTCGAGCATGTGATCGAGCTCCGCGCGTGTCGTGCCCTGCTCTTTGAGTGTCTGCAAAAATGGCTGCAGCTGCTTGCCGATAAAGCGGCCGATGGCGCCAGGATGAATAACCACGGAGAAGCCCAATTGCTGCAAGCGGTTTGCGGGCAGCAAGGGCGTCAAACCTGTTTCCACCATATTGGCGAGCAGTGGCGCATCGATACTGCGCCCGATGGCTTCGAGCTCGGCCTCGGAACGGGGTGATTCAACGAAGATCACATCGGCGCCCGCCGCTGCATAAGCCTGGGCGCGCTCCAGGGCTTGGTCAAAGCCGAGAACGCTTCGCGCGTCGGTTCGCGCAATTATAATGAAGTCGTCGTCTTTTCGGGCATCCAGTGCCGCCGACAGCTTACCGAGCATTTCCGTCACCGGAATGACGCGCTTTTCATCGAAGTGCCCGCAGCGCTTCGGCATCACCTGGTCTTCGATGTGGCAACCGGCGACGCCGGCACGTTCGTAGGCTTTTATCGTCCGCATGACATTAACGGCATTGCCGTAGCCGGTATCTGCATCGGCTATAAGGGGAATATCCACGGCATCGGCGATGCGCCCCGCCTGGTCCAGCATCTCGGAAAAGCTCATGAGGCCGAGGTCCGGCAGTCCCAAGCGCGCATGGGAAACACCCGCGCCGGTCATATACAAGGCGTCGAATCCCGCCTGCTCCACGCAACGCGCCAAATAGGCATCGTAAACGCCGGGGCAGGACAAAATCTCAGGCCCTTGGATGAGCGCTCTGAGGCGCGTTGTCTTGCTCACGAAATCCCCGCTCGCCCATAACCGGGCATGTCGGCCTTAGCCTACCATCGACGAGGAGAAAGTGGTGTATCGAGGGTCACCCGGACGTTGCTGTTGGCGTAGGTTGGGCTGAGCGCAGCGAAGTCCAACCGACGTATCAGCCCTAACCACGTGGTGGATGGCTGCCGACAACCGTGCTCAGTTACCGACCCGCAGAAGGCCGTCATTGAGAAACTGATCGAGCTTCTGGTAGTCGTCGCCCTCGAAACCCTGGAACTGCAAGCCGATGCGGTACTCGTTCTCAGCCACCCGTCGGGAGAACACCGCTTTACAGCGCGCCTCGATGACATCGGGCATCCCGGAAGACTCGGGAAAACGAAGCCGCACTTCCATCGCCGGGCTCGGCTTCGGCAGACGACGTTGGCTCAGGGGCAAAATGCTGTTCACGGTCACCCGATCACAGGCGATCTGAATCCCGGCCGGAGACAGATTGACGGTGATGGCATGAATAATCTCGCCATCGGGCATCGACACCTCAACGGGAAGGTGTGCCGGGACCCTGGGATAGTCTCTCTTGTACTTTCTCACGCAGAACGCCGCTGACTGGATTTGACCGATGACGCGCAGGGGCGCGGGCCTGCCAGCCCGGCACTTCCCCCGAATCAATAGCTTAGTCCATGCTTGGATGCGGAAAAACGCAGATTATCAGCTGATCGGGCCAGTGCTGCGGCCTGGCTCACAGCTTTGCAATCCCGCTGACGAAAGCGGCAAATTCCGCACCTCGGGACGGTCGTTCAGTAACGAAAACGAGTACTGGGCCGGCGCCTCAGGGCCGTCTTTGCCATGCCCCTGCGCCCTAGCCCTGCGCCCTAGCCCTGCGCCCTAGCTTAGGGCGAATATGCGCCGCCTGGTGAATTTACGAATGGGCTTCCTCAAGCAGTGCTCCTGCGCCGGCGCGCTTCCGCCA
>Ga0055476_10000325_pt1 | contig 12221 bp, 6 predicted proteins | sample Muzzi_CordC_D2_FD_57682 | JGI IMG/M metagenome (GOLD analysis project Ga0055476, IMG submission 57682) | Wetland microbial communities from San Francisco Bay, California, USA, that impact long-term carbon sequestration - Muzzi_CordC_D2 | ecosystem: Environmental > Aquatic > Marine > Wetlands ... | reverse complement strand
CCGGCCGCCGTCCATCTCCAGGGTGAAGCTCGAGTCCTTGAGCGCATCAATGGCACCGCGAACCGCTTCCGCGGCGTTTTCCTGCACGTGAACCATGTAGGCGTACACCACGTCGAGACCAAACTGATCGACCATGGCGTAGAGTTGTTGGGCGCCTTTCTCGTTGGCGGCAGCCTGCGCTTTCAGGTCGGCGATGTTCTGTTTCGGATTGCGCGCCGGGTACTGACCCCCGGTTAACAGCTCCCACAGCTCGGCTTCTCGAAATTTTCCGCCGTCGATCATCTGGAAGCACTCGATGAGCACACCTTCCTGATCCACCCGGGTGGCGTCGGGGGATGCGGAACCAGGCGTCAGGCCGCCGATGTCCGCGTGGTGGCCGCGGCTGGCGGTGAAAAACAGCAGCTTATCGCCCTGACGGTCGAATACCGGCGTGACCACCGTGATGTCCGGGAGATGGGTGCCGCCATCGTAGGGCGCGTTGATGACGAAGACGTCACCGGCGGCAATTTTGCCCTTCCTCTGCCGGATGACACTCTCGACACTCTTGTCCATGGAGCCCAGGTGAACGGGCAAATGAGGCGCGTTGGCAACCAGGGCGCCCTCGGCGTTGAATATGGCGCAGGAGAAATCCAGCCGCTCTTTGATGTTCACCGAATCGGCGGTGGCCTGCAGTGTGACGCCCATTTGCTCGGCAATGGACATGAACAGGTTGTTGAATATTTCCAACATGACGGGGTCGGCCTGGGTGCCGACGGATTGCGCCCGCTCCAGCTTCTCGTGGCGTTCCAGCACGATGTGCTTGCGTGGATTCATGCGCGCTGTCCACCCGGGCTCCACGACGATGGTGCCAATGGACTCGACGATCAAGGCGGGACCGACGACCCGATAACCGGGCTGCATTTGATCGCGCAACACAACGGGCGCATCGTGGAAACGGTCACCGGAGAACAACCGCGAGCGCTGGTGCACCGGTGCGTCGCCGTCCTCGGAAGCGAAGTTCGGCTCGTCGGCACTGGCGCCGCCGCCAATGCTCTCCACCTCGATCGCCTCGATGACGATGGCCTTTTCCGGCGATACGAAGCCGAACTGCGCGCGGTGATGGTCGTTGAATCGCTGCAGAATATCAGCGTGATTGCCGTTGGCGATGACCAGCGCAGTGTCGGTGTCGGCATAACGCAAATGCAATCTTTGCCGCGTATCGACGGCTTGCGCGGCCACGCCCTGGCCGGCAACCTCCGCTGCCGATTCGGCGGCGATGGCCGCGAAGCGCTCGGCCAGGCGCTCGACCACGTCTGCTTCGAAGGGCTCTTCCACGGCCATTTGCCGGTTGGCGCGGATATCGGCGAGTCCCATGCCATAGGCGGACAGCACACCGGCCAGCGGGTGCAGCAACACGGTTTCGATACCGAGGGCGTCGGCCACCTGGCAGGCGTGCTGGCCGCCGGCGCCGCCGAAGCAGTTCAGGGCGTAACGGGTAACATCGTAACCGCGCTCGGTGGAAATTTTCTTGATGGCGTTGGCCATGCCGTCGACGGCAATGCGGAGAAAACCCTCCGCTACCTGTTCAGGGCTTCGGCCATCGCCGACTTGTGCGGCCAGCTCGCGAAAACCGTCGCGCACCGAATCGGCGTCCAGTGCTTGATCCTGATTGGCGCCGAAGATGTGTGGGAAGTGCTCGGGCAGCAGCTTGCCTACCATGAGGTTGGCATCGGTGACCGCCAGCGGACCATTTCTGCGGTAACAGCGCGGGCCCGGGTTGGCGCCGGCGGATTCCGGGCCGACGCGAAAGCGCGCACCGTCAAAGGTGAGCACCGACCCACCGCCGGCGGCGATAGTGTGGATTTGCATCATCGGCGCACGCATGCGCACCCCCGCCACCTCGGTCTCGAAGGTACGCTCGAGCTCTCCCGCGTAGTGGGACACGTCGGTGGAGGTACCACCCATGTCGAAGCCCACGACTCGCTGGTGGCCCGCCAGGGCCGAGGTTTCGATCATGCCGATCACCCCACCCGCCGGGCCGGAAAGAATGGCGTCCTTGCCCTTGAACAGGCTCGCGTCGGTGAGTCCGCCCGACGACATCATGAACATCAACCGGGCTTGGACGTTTTCCAAATCCAATTCCGACGCCACCTGCTGCACGTAGCGGCCGAGTATAGGCGAGAGATAGGCGTCTACCACCGTGGTATCGCCGCGGCCGATGAACTTGATGAGTCCGCTCACCTCATGACTGGGTGATACCTGGCTGAAGCCCATCTCCCGCGCCATCGCCGCCGCGCGTTGCTCATGTTGTGGGTAGCGGAAGTTGTGCAGGAAGACGATGGCAACCGCATCGATGCCGGATTCGCGGGCCCGCGTGAGCCCGACGCGGATGGCGGCTTCATCGAGGGCCTGCTCTTCGCGGCCGTCGGCGGTTATACGCCCTGTCACCTCGTAGACCTGCTCGAAGAGCATAGAGGGCTTGATGATATGGCGGTTGAAAAGCTCGGGTCGGGTTTGATAACCAATACGCAGCGCGTCGGCAAAGCCTTCGTTGGTGATCAGTACAACTCGGTCGCCCTTGCGCTCGAGCAGCGCATTGGTGGCCACCGTCGTGCCCATTTTGACCGCATCGATACGCTCCATGGGAATGCGGCCGTTTTTCTCGATCCCCATCAGGTCGCGGATCCCCTGCACGGCCGCGTCTCGATAGGCCTCGGGATTCTCGGACAGCAGCTTGTGGCTCACGATGGTTCCGTCGGGACGGCGCGCCACCACGTCGGTGAAGGTACCGCCACGGTCTATCCAGAAGTCCCACTTGTCGGTCGTGCTCATAGCTAGGGTTCCGTCTGTCTGCGTGCCGGCCCGAGGCCTGCCAATGCCGCTGGACAGGCCGGGGAGCGCACGAGTGTAGTCAAAGCCCGCGGCCAAGCCAACGCAAAGCCCGCATTCGCTTCGCGATCCTCGTCAAGCGCCAAGCCATCAGGCATGATTGCCATTCAGATCTGCATCTCCGTTGAGCCGTTGAGCCGTTGGACCGTGGCGGGCACGCAACCATGAAGCTGCAAGTAAGACCACTGCATGCTGATTTCGGCGTTGAAATCGCTGCCGTCGACCTTTCTGAACCCATTGCAGATCCGCTGTTCGAAGCAATTCAAAGGGCAGTGGAAGAGCATTCGGTGGTGCTCTTTCGCGGTCAAACCCTCGATGATCCGGTCCAGCTCGCATTCAGCCGCCGCTTCGGGAAGCTCGAATACGGTCATGTCGCCTATGGCCGCGACGGCAGCTACGAATACGTCGGGCGCATCGGAAATATCGACGCTAACGGTGTGCAGCTGCCGAGAAAGCACAAGCAGGTGGTGTTCTCAACAGGCAATGAAATGTGGCATAGCGACTCTTCATTCCGCGAGATCCCGGCGCGATTGTCATTGTCCTATGCCTACGAGGTCACGCCGGAAGGTGGTGAGCTCGAGTTCGTCAGCACTCGCGCGGCCTATGCGAGACTTCCCGCCGAGCTGAAGACGCGCATTGAAAGTCTCATCGCCATTCACGATTACGTCTACTCACGCAGTAAAGTCGGCGAGGGTGTGGTCTCAAAGTCTCTCGCCGCATCGCTGCCGCCGGTACGCCAACGGCTGGTGCGCATGAACCCTGTCACCGGGGCGAAGAATTACTACGTCGGCTCGCATGCACGAACCATCGAGGGATGGACGGATGAAGACGCCCGCATCGTTCTCGACGATCTCATCGCGCGAGCAGTAAAGGCCGAGTGCCGCTATCAGCACCGTTGGCAGGTCGGTGACCTGCTAATCTGGGACAACCGCTGTGTTTTGCATCGAGGCAAGCCCTACGACGCGGATCGCTATCGGCGGCGCATGCATCAGACGCGGGTTGCCGGATCCTGTTCGTCTCTGGACGAAGCTTGATGTTTCCCACGTCGAACGACTCGATTGGGGCAAAATCCCGTTTCCCGGGGGGGCCTGATACAGCATCCCCACCGTTCCCCCTGCGTCTGCAGGGAGCCTGAGCAGCTTCAGTGCACCAGCAGCACGATAGTGCCTCTCAGCCACTCGATGGGTTCACCACCATGGTCTACTATTGGGTGAGTTTATATCGTCGACTTTCGCCAACATGGGGGCGCAAATCATTGATTCGCTTGATTGCCGGGCTCGTTACGGGATTGCTCAACCTCACTTTGTGCGTTGCCGCGATCGCTGCTGAAGCGCCACTCAATCTTTGCACAGGGGGACCCGAAGGTAACTACTTTGCCGCCGGGCGCGCGATGGCGGCACATGCTAATCCCAGGTACCTGAAGATCACGGTTGTGGAAACGGCCGGTTCCATGGACAACATGCAGCGGATGGAGCGGCGCGAATGCGGCGCGGCCATCGTTCAATCGGACGCCTTCCTGGTTTACCAGTCGCGCCATAGTGGTAAGCCCGTGGAGATCACCAGGAATCGATTCCTCTACGCGGAGTATGCGCAGTTGGTTTGCCGCCGCGATGCGAATATAAACACCATTGGCGATTTGCTGAAAAACTCAGCGAAGCACAAAATGCTCGTCGGTGCGCCGGGAAGTGGAAGTGCCATGACCTGGCACGCATTCACGCTTCTCGATGGCCGCTACGGGGCGCTTCCCTCCGAGGATATCGGAGGCAAAGATGCGATTCGGAGTATTCTCGACGCTCAGGCTCAGTGCTTGTTTTTCGTTTCGGGTCTGGGGTCGGAGTTCGCCAGAACCTTGGACCAGCGCGGCAAGGATTTGCGTTTAGTACCGATTACGGAGACCGTGTTGCGCACCGCGGAGTTTGGCGCCACCACCCTGTACGAGACGCGGGACATCCCCAAGGGCTATTACCCGAATCTCGAGGTGGGAGTTCCCGGTTCCGGAATCGCGACATTGACCGTGGGGGCAACGCTCGTCATCGATCGGCACTGGTCTGATCGCTACCCCAATGGACCGTCGGCGCTTCTGGGCGCCGTGACCGGTGCGACCCCTTCCATCGATCAGCGTGCCTTGTCAGGGTTGAAAAATTAAAATGGGGACAGATCTATTTTTCTTGTATCGCGGACGAGTTTGAGATTGTCGTAGCGAAAAATAAATCTGTCCCCATTTTACCGCCCCCATTTTAATTCGCTGCGCTCAGCCCAACCTATGGGATTTCATGCTCTTTTTGAGAGCACCACGATTTCACCGGGAATGGGCACCGGGTCATTTCGAACCGTAATGTCTTGTCTGTTGACCACGGACAGTCCCGATGCGTCGGCGGTTGCATTCACGTACTGAGAAGAGTGTGCGTAGCGGCCGGTGGGGCAGAGTTGATAGGTGCCGTTGGTGGTGCTCTCGATTGAGAATGCCATCAATGCGCCAGTGCGCAGCGCACTGGCACATCCGGCAAACACGTCGCCGAGATCGCCCACATAGGTGAAAACATCCCCGGCAATAATCAAGTCTAACGACTGCTCCTCGCCTTCGAGCGCATCTTCGATCTTACCCACCATTAGTGAATCGTAGATCTTGCGCTCGCGGGCTTTGGCGATCATACGCGCCGACAGGTCAACACCGATCAGAAAGCTCGCAATCGGACGAACGGCTTCGCCACACAAGCCGGTGCCACATCCCAGATCCAGGATTCGCCATGCAAGTGCCTTGCCGCCAGCGATCGCCAACACCGCATCGCGCATCAGTGTCGGGGCGTGATAATCGATGCTGCCGAGATGCGCATCGAAGCGATCGGCATAGTCATCGAACAGCCGTGTAACGTAGCCGGCCGGCGCGCTCGATGGGCTCTTACCACTGGTCGCCGCCAACATGTGGCGCGCGACGTCGTCGTTTGGGTTCACCTCCAGGAGATTTTTGAAACACTCGGCGGCGCCACCGAGCTGGTTGCGTTCCTGGAGAAGCACACCCAGGTGTTTCAGGGCCAGCTGCGAGCGTGAGTCGTGGTTTAAGGCGCGCCTGTAGGCCGACTCTGCTTCATCGAGCCGGCCGAGCCAATGCAGGGCAAGCCCCCGGCTTGCGTGGCCCTGCGCTTCATCGGGCTCTGCGTTGACGGCTGCATCGAACAACTCGAGCGCTGCGTCGAGTCCGCCGACCTCGAGCAGCACCGTTCCGACGAGAATGCCGATATCCGCCGCGCCCTGGCCGAGTTCCAGCGCGCGGCGCAGAGCGTCTTCCGCTTCCTGGTTGCGATCACTGAAATACAGCATCCGGCCCAGACCAACAAGGGCCCGTGCCCCATCGGGGAGCAACTCGATACTTTTCCGGTAGGCGGCTTCCGAGGCTTCGGTATCTCCGTTGGCCAAATGGGCGTCGCCCAGTTTCTCGTAGGCAGCGGCGTAATCCGGGGCGAGTTCCACGGCCCGTTGCCAGCTTTCGATGGCCTCATGCAGCCGGCCGCTGGCCATGAGAGCGCTGGCAAGATGGCCGCATAATGTGGGGTCGTCGCCGCGCCTCGAAGCTGATTGGAGCAATAATTCGACGGCCTCGTGGGTGTCCCCGCGCAGGAAAACGACGAAGCCTAGACGATGAAGCGCACGAGAATCGTGCGGGCAACATTCGACGGCTTTTCTAAAGCAGCTCTCCGCCTCGGTCCCGCGGCTTTGGCGCAAGTACTCGTCGCCTTCGCGGATCAGCCGGGCAGCATCGGTATCGGCCTGTTGCTCATCTTTGTTTGTGTCCGTATTCACGCCCACATCATAAAGGAGATTGCGCCCTTTGGCCGACCAGGCAGGACTTGGTTCTTGCCCATGATTCTAATTTGAGGAAAAAATTCACTGTCCTGGTAAACAGTAGTCGTCTTTGCGGGCTATTATTGCTCTCCGGCTGGGTTTCGGTTCACCAACGAGCTCGCGGCTTGCCGTGAACATCAACGAGTAGGGGCGGGGTGAACCGGTTGGGCGTCGCTCCATGGGTCCAGTCGCTGCGATACGCCCGCCGAAATCCGAGGACATTTGGTGCAAGCATTGCTGAACGCATTGAAGCGCAAGCTCGCCCTGTGGCGCGAGCAGGTGACGAAAAACGACCAGGAGCAGGCGTTCCACAGGCGCCGCCGCCGACGCCTCGCGGATTGGGATAAGTCCAATCAGCGCCGGACTGTGGAACAGCAATCGTGCGCTTTTTGTGACGCAGCGCGTGACTGGCTGGCGGGGCAATGGCGCCGGTTCGCAGATGCGGTCCGAGTCACGGGCCGCGCGTTGGCGCGCCGGTTTCGGCAATGGTTCCATTCACCGCCGATTCGCGCGACACGCACCGGCGGTGAGGCCACTGCGGGGGTATTCCGCCGCCAGTCCTACCCCGGCTCGCGAAGAAGGCGCTTCGAGCTGTATCTTCCCCGTGGCTACAAAGCCGATACGGCCATGCCGCTGCTGATGGTTTTGCATGGCTGCCGTCAAACTTCCGTCGATATTCGGCGTATCACCGGATTTGACAGGATCGCTGACCGCGAGGGATTTATCGTCGTCTATCCCTTTGTTACCGGTTATTCCGGTTTGCGTATGCGAAACTGCTGGGGCTGGTGGCTCGGCAGTGAAATTGCTCCGGGTGCGGGTGAAGTCGAAGATCTCTGGCAGATTATCGAGCAGCTCCGCGAAGACGTCAGCGTCGATGAGCGGCGCATTCACATTGCCGGATTATCTTCCGGGGGTGGCATGGCGGTCGCCGCCATGGTGGTACATCATACCAAGATCGCCTCGGGCGCCGCGGTGGCCGGGGTTCCCTACTCGGAGTCCGCTCGCGCCGTAGCCTATGGCGCCCCGGGCGGGGTCGAATTCAAGCCCACCGAACAGCTAATCGGGTCCATGGCGTCGGTCATGGGCGAGCAAGGGCGCCCGAGCCCCATTTTTATCGCGCATTCCGAAAACGACCCTGTGGTGGGTAGTCAGGCGGCCAGGAATATTCGCGACTCATGGGCGGGATTTTTTGATGTCGACGTGGCGAAGCCTGCACGCACCGATCGGGGAGTTACCGAGGGAGCACCATGGGTACACGAAGTATTCAGGGAATCCAGGAAGCGCTCCGCCGTCGAGACCTTGTTCATCGAGGGCCGTGGGCACGGCTGGTACGGGGGTCATCCCGGACAATTCAGCTATCCGCAGGCGCCCAATATTTCCGAGCTCATGTGGCGCTTTTTCAAACGCCATCCTTTACATTCTGGATTCCGGAACAAGAGCCAGCAGCGCCAGGCGCGCAAGGCCAGCTGACGGGTCAAGCATGCCAGCCTGTGTTCAGCACGTCAATTGCACGCAAAGTCGTAACCCGAGTGGAGCACGAAATAGCAGTGGGAACAGATGTGGGCGCGCGTGAGTGAGTGATGGCAGCACATTAACCCATCAGTTGCGGGACAACCGCCGCGGGATTTACTGGATGCTGTTGACAACCGGGTTGTTCACGAGCCTGGATGCTACCGCGAAGTATTTGACCCAGGACTATCCCGTACCCCAAGTGCTATGGGCGCGCTTCACTTTTCATCTGCTGTTCGTTGCTGTTTTTCTGGGCGTGCGGCTCAGCGTCACCCTGCGCAGCCAGCATCTGAGTTTGCAACTCACTCGCTCGTTCCTGATGTTGATAACCACCGGGATGTTTTTCTTCGCGGTGAGTCAACTGCCGCTTGCCGACGTGGTGGCCATCATGTTCGTAGGTCCGTTGTTCGTAACCGCTCTGTCCGTGCCGCTGCTCAAAGACTATGTAGGGCCGCGGCGCTGGACAGCAGTCGGTATTGGCTTTCTCGGCGCCTTGGTGATCGTGCGCCCGGGGAGCGGCATCATGAGCTGGCTCGCAGTTCTGCCCGTGCTCGCCGCCTTCTCCCATGCGCTGTACACCATCACGACACGAAAGCTCGCCAATCACGATCTGCCGATGACGACGCTGTTTTATACTGCGGCGTTGGGCGCCATCGTTACTACGGCGATAGTTCCGTTTTTCTGGGTCACACCCGATTTGTCCGGTTGGTTATTAATGGCTCTGGCAGGTTTGTTCGGTGCCGCCGGACACCTGACGCTGATCAAGGCGCTGGGTTATGCATCGCCGGTGGTCGTTGCACCATTGAGCTATTTGAGCCTCATCTGGTCGATCGGTTTGGGTTTCGCGCTGTTCGGTGATCTACCAGATACGATGACGCTCGTCGGTGCCGCGTTGATTGCGGCGAGTGGCATGTATGTCTTCCATCGTGAACGCGTCCGTGGAGAGGTCGCGCCGAGTACCGAATAGCAACGAGCGGTTCGTGTTCGAAGCTTACGAAAAATAGCCATATGCTTTAACGGACGCAAACTAGGAATGCGGCGCCTGAAACAATTAATAAATTGATTCTCTTTTTATGAATGCCGTTAGTGTTTACCACCCCCTGATGTGACTCGTTTTCCTATGTGACCCGTTCTTTTGGCACGCTTTGCCCACTGGGTCACAGTTCAAAAATGTGCACTCGTCACAGTTCTGCCCCATTCCTATAGTTTCCATTACAACACACGGAACGAGACGGTTCGAAAGGCACGGGATTGTTCGAGCCGTCGAGCGAACTTTGTAAGCACGGGGGAGAGCGGTGATGTCTTGCAAAAGCTGGCGGTGGAGAGGCGATGGGAAGCTCACGGGCACATCTGGTAATGATTGGCTGTTCGGCGGCCGAGGGAACAACACCGTTGATGCCGGGGGCGGTCGTGATTTCATCTGGACACGCGGCGGCGATGACGTCATCGACTCCGGTGAAGGCAATGATCTGGTTTTCAGCGGCCGCGGCAACGATATTGCCGACGGCGGCGAAGGTGACGATCGCATCCACTCTGGCCATGGCGCCGATATTGTAAACGGCGGTGCCGGGAACGATTTCGTCTCCGCCGGGCGCGGCAATGACACGGGCATTTACTCAGTGTCGGAAAATCATGGCTCCAAGGATTACTACAACGGTGGCCGTGGGCAGGACGTGCTCATTCTGCAAATGACCCAGGCCGAGTTCGATTCCGACCAGGTACAAGCGGATCTCGAGGCCTTCGACCAGTTTCTGGCCGGACCGGGGAATTCCTGGCAGCACCACGTTTTTCAATTCAACGCATTCGATCTGAAGGTCAAGAATTGGGAAGGCTACGAGATTCAAATCACGAACAGCGCAGACAGCGCAAATACCAGCAACAATGCCGCCCCGGATGCGGTCGACGACAGTGTGCTCTTCGATACCGGTTTCAATCCGATTCAAGAAATCGAACCGAACGACCCCGATGGCAAACCCTTGTCGGAGAATGCACAAGTTATCGATCGGTCGAGCTTTCGCGTTGCCCCTGGCGAGGACGTGGAGAACGACGCGCTGCCGAGGGTATCGATCACCGGTACCATCTCGGGATCCCTGCCAGTGACCGGGCCCGACGCAAACGACGTCGACGTGTTCGCCCTAAGCTTACAGGCAGGCGAGAAGCTCATTCTCGACATCGACCATGCGTACGTGCCGGGCAGCCAGATGAACGCCCAGCTATTTATCATGGACGTGAACGGCACCGTTCTTGCCTCCAACGATGACGCACCCACAATAGATGGCGGTGCAGGATCGGTATCTCCCCGCGACCCCTATCTGGAATTTTCAGAACCCGGGGCGGGGGGCAAGTACTATGTAGCTGTCTCGACGTGGAATAACGATCCACTGGGCTCGTCCGGAACGTTCAGTGACTTCGGTTTCGTACCGGGCGATTACGTTTTGAATGTCAGTGTGGATAACCCCGCTCCAGATCTCGGCGCCTTCGTCATCGCTCCGAATGAGTTGCTGGGAAACGATTCCGATGCGGATGGTGATGCATTGACCATCGTCAGTGTTGATAAGGCCGTGAACGGACAGGTCGAATTGACCAGTTCCGGGGACATTCTCTTCAAACCGGGCACGAATTCGCCCGGATCGTTCGACTACAAGGTGAGCGATGGTGAAGGCAATGAGTCATCGGCCACAGTAACTGTAAACGGAAATGCCGTCACCGGAACGCCATTGAACGACAGTCTCGACAGCACCTCCGAAAACGATCTCTTTCGTGGTGATGATGGAAGCGACACCTTCAACTTCGCTTCTGGATCTGGCAACGACACCATCGCGGACTTCACCGTCGGGGTCGACGCGCTCGCCATCACCGATGGCATGTCGGCGGCCGGCCTGCAAACCTTGGGCAATGACACGCTCGTCGATTTCGATACGGGCGACTCGGTTCTGCTCGTCGGAGTCACCGGGGTAACCGACGTTAACGACTTCTTTGCCTGAAGAGAGGCGCCTGATCATGGGCGTCGAACGGTTCTCTAAGCCTTTCCTGCCAACGGGTGGGAGAAGGTTGTGAGCACGATGAAAAAAGGCTCGGAAATCCGTCGGGCATTCGCTGCCTGCCGATCGGCATTCGTAGCGACCGGGCTATTCAGCTTTTTCCTTAATTTGCTGATGCTCGTGGTGCCGCTCTATATGTTGCAGGTCTATGACCGGGTGTTGTCCAGCCGCAGCGAAACGACGCTGCTGATGCTGACGATTCTAGCCGGGTTCATGTTGTTAATTCTCGGCGCTTTGGAGATTGTGCGTTCGCGCGTGTTAGTGCGCACCGGAGTGAAGTTCGAAAGTATGCTCAAAGACCGCGTGTTCGCCGCGGTCTTCGAACGAAGTGTTGGTGCGCCAGGCGGCACCCGCACCCAGGCGTTGCAGGACTTGGATGCCTTGCGCCAATTCCTCACGGGTTCTGGATTATTCGCGCTCCTGGATGCGCCTTGGGCGCCCATCTTCATTGCCGCCATATTTCTTCTTCACCCATGGCTGGGTATGGCGTCCTTGTGCGGCGCGCTTGTGTTGTTTGCGCTGGCGCTGCTCAATGAAGCGCTGACCCGTGGCCCGCTCAAGGCCGCCTCCGAACGGTCGATCAAAGCGCACAATTTTGCCGAGCTGAGCCTCAACAACGCCGAAGTTTTGAAGGCCATGGGTATGCTCGGCGGGATCCGCGGGCGTTGGTACCAGCACCGGCTGGCCGCGGTGAGTCACCAGGCGCGCGCCAGCGACCGGGCCGGTATCATTCTGGCCGGCACCAAGTTCGTTCGACTCTACCTTCAAGTCCTGTTGCTGGGTATTGGCGCATACCTCGCCATGCAGCAACTCATCACTCCCGGCGCCATGATTGCCGCTGCGATTCTAATGGGCCGGGCGCTGGCGCCGGTGGAGCTGGCAGTGGGCAATTGGCGAGCATTCATCACCGCCCGCGCGGCCTTGGCCAGACTGAAGGAACTCCTCGAAAGCGTCCCTGCCGAC
>Ga0055476_10000324_pt1 | contig 12228 bp, 9 predicted proteins | sample Muzzi_CordC_D2_FD_57682 | JGI IMG/M metagenome (GOLD analysis project Ga0055476, IMG submission 57682) | Wetland microbial communities from San Francisco Bay, California, USA, that impact long-term carbon sequestration - Muzzi_CordC_D2 | ecosystem: Environmental > Aquatic > Marine > Wetlands ... | reverse complement strand
AATCCCGAGTCGACACCTGGCGATCGGGCGCGTGAGACCCAATCTTCGAGCCACAACTCACTAGCCCAGATTAAGCTGGTGCCCGGCGGTGTATCCGCCGTCCACCACGAGCGAGCTGCCGGTTACGAAGGATGCATCGTCCGACGCCAGGAACAGGACCGCAGCTGCAATTTCCGCGGGCTGCGCGAAACGGTCGAGCGCGTGGAATCTCCGCAGCTGATCGCGCAGCGGATGCATCTCTTCGATCTTCAGTATGGCGGTCATCGCCGTCTCTACGCCGCCGGGACAGACGCAGTTCACGCGGATGCCCGCGGAGCCGTAATCGATCGCCATGGTCTTGGTCATCAATACGACTCCACCCTTGGAGGCGTTGTAGGCGATCTGGCCGGTGAGGCCGACCAGGCCCTCGACGCTGGCCACCAGGACGATGCTCCCCGATCCCTTTTCGAGCATCGTCGGCAGCACGTGCTTCGATGCGATGAAGGAGCCGGTCAAGTTGATGTCGAGGATGCGGTTCCACTCCTCGAGCGCGAGCAGATGCGCGGGACCCATGCCGATGACGCCCGCGGCGGTCACGAGCACGTCGATGCGGTCGAAGCGTTCGACGATCGCGGCCACCGCCGCGCGCATCGCCTCTTCGTCCCGGACGTCGGCTTCCAGCAGCATCGTGCCCGGTGCGCCGGCGTCGATCTTCGCCCAGTCATCCTCCGGCGGCTTGCCGACGTCGATACCGGCGATGCTCGCGCCCTCGGCGGCGAAGCGTTCGGCCGTGGCCAGGCCGATACCCGACGCGACGCCCGTGATGACGGCCACTCGTCCCTTCAAACGACCCATGTTCTCTCCTGTCTCGTTGGCCGGCGCGTTTCGCGGGACGCGGCGCGCCGGCGGGGGCGTTCGGACCATCGCGTTCGGAGATGCTCCTGCGTGCCGGATTGCGGGCAGTCTGTCGGGGCGCTCTTCACTCGCCCTTCAAGGGCTGCCCGCCATCGATGTAGATGGTTTGCCCGTTGATGTTCCTGGCGTACTCGGAAGCCAGGAACACACAGGCGTTCCCGATGTCCTCGGCGGTGACTTCGCGCTTGAGCAGGCTGTGGTTCTCGTAGAGGAGGCCGAACACCGCATCCTTCGCCTCGTCCGGCATCTTCGCGTTGATCATGGACTCGATCATGAAGGATCTACTGGCACCCGGGCCGATCGCGTTGACATTGATGTTGTGGGGGGCGGCGTCTTTGGCCAGCGAAAGCGTGATGTTGTGGATGGCGGCCTTGCAGCCGCCGTAGGCGGCCTGGCCGCGCAGGCCCTGCCTGCCCTGGATGGAGCCCATGTTGATGATCTTGCCGTAGCTGCGCTCGATCATGTGTGGAATGACGTACTTGCAGCAGAGGAAGGTGCCGACGACGTCGACATCGAAGAGCTTGTCCCACTCCTCCCGCGTGACCTCCCAAAGCGGCTTGATCGCCTGCACGTAGCCGGCGTTGTTCACCAGAATGTCGATCTGGCCGTACTCCTCCATGGTCTTGTCGACCATGGCCCGTACCTGCTCCTCGTTCGACACGTCTACCTGGACGGGCAGGGCCTGTCCCCCGCGTTCCTCGATCTTCCTCGCGACCGAGTGGATGGTCCCGGGCATGTAGTCGATCTCGTTCACCGTTCGGGAAGCGAGAACGACCTTGGCTCCCGCCTCGGCCATGCACAGGGCGATGCCTTCACCGATTCCCCTGCTTGCTCCCGTGACGATTGCCACCTTGTTCTCGAGCTTCATCGTGTCCTCCTCGGCGATTTGTTCGTGCATGCAGACCAGAGAAAGGTCGGATCCCGCGGGTTGCAGGAATACTCCAACCGGTGGCATCTCTGTGCAGGTTCTTCGAAAGAGTGTCGACGTCGGTGGGAAGTCGCCCGGATGTTTTCGTTTCTTGGTCGGCGTAATCAAGTCTGGAACCACCCGGCTCCCAGCTAGTCGCGCACGTACTTGGCCTCCGTTGGAATTCGACTCTAGGTTGGCCGGACGGTCCGATCAACCGCTCGCCGGGAGCCGAGGGCGAATGCTGCTGCTCGCTGATCGGAAACGACAAAGAAGCGAATCGATTGCTGCAGTGACGGCTGCGGATGCGAAATCCGTGCGCTGCGTCGGACGGCGAAGCGGCAAGCCCGAGGCCGGGGCGGGCGGTCGTGAGGTCGTTCGCCGCTTCGAGGCGGGCGCACTATTCGGGGTCGCGGTAGCTCGGGGCGCGCTTCTCGAGATTGGCCTTCACGGTTTCGATCTGGTTCGCGCTGCCGATCAGCTTGGCTTGCAGCTCGGCCTCGAGGCGCAGCCCGGTCTCGAGGTCCACGAGCGCCGATTCGTCGAGCAGCCGCTTGCCCGCGCGAATCGCGTCGGGGGAGCGGTTCGCGATGTCGCGGGCCAGCTCCAGGGCATCCGCGCGCGGATCGTTCGAGACGCGGGTGGCGAGCCCGAGTTCCACGGCTTCGCTGCCGGAGACGATCCGGCCCGTGAAGGTGAGCTCCTTGGCGACGTCGAGCCGCACCAGCCGACGCAGCGTCTGGCTTCCGGTCATGTCGGGGATGAGCCCCCACTTGATTTCCATCACCGACAGTCGCGCGTCGGGCGTGACCAGGCGTATGTCCGCCGCGAGCGCGATCTGGAGGCCGCCGCCGAACGTCACGCCGTGCAGCGCCGCGATCACCGGGACCGGGAGCTCGCTCCAGACGTGAGCGGCGAGCTGGGCACGGGTCGCGATACGTCCATCGGGCCGCTGCAACAGCTTCGGGCCCCCGTCCCCGCCCCCGGCGAGTGCGCCGAAGCTGCCGACATCGAGACCCGCGCAGAAGCCGCGCCCCTCTCCGGATAGCACGACCGCACGCAGCGAGGATTCCGAAGCCAGCTCGGTTCCGGTCTTCGTCAGAGCCTGGAACATCTCCGCGTCGAGCGCGTTCAGCTTGTCGGCACGGTTCAGGCGGACGTCCGCAACGCCGTTGTCTACGGCCACGGTGATTCGACTCGATCCCGCTCCGCGAGACGTGTGCTGGCTTCGTTCGTCCGACATGGCGTTTCCTTTCGCGGCTGGAGTCCGGAGTCTACCGCGGCCGATCGTGAATCTGAGTCACTCGATTCGCAGGATTCGACGTCCGTGATGCGTCGCGCCGAACCGGTCGGTCGCGCGGACTTCCAGCAGCCTGGTTCCGGTGGCCGGATCGGCGGGCAGGGTTCCGCGCCACAGATGACGCGAGGGATCCGCGGGGGGCAGCGGGCGGGCGGGGCGATCCGCGCTCTCGGCTTCGCGCCGCTTCAGCTCGAGGAAGTACGGGTCCGGGCGGTCGACACGTGCGAGGGGGGTCCAGTCGCCCGCCTCGCCGAGGCGCATTTCGACGCGGCTGAGATCGGAGCCCGCGAACACGTTGACGAGGATTTCGGTCCGATCGGCCGCTTCCGCGGCGACTGCGTCGGGCGCGAAGATGTTCATCTGATAGTCGGCCGGTCGACGCGCGACCTTGTAACGGATCGTGTAGTCGTTGCCGTCGATGCGCAGGATCGAATAGCCGTTGGGTGTGCCGTCGCGCATGGTCGCGTGCGGGATGCCGACTTCGTCGAGGTCGCCGAGCCACCAGCTTCCCGATGTCGTTCCCTGGATCAGCTGGTGATGCGGCGCCGGTCCGTGGTGGCCTTCTTCGGGTCCGAAGAATTCGTGACTCTGGGTGTGCATGTGGGATGCGATCGAGAAGCTGTACGGGTGGGATGCGAGTGCGGCGAACAGCTCGCGTCGTTGCGGAACTTCGAGGGTGCGGGCCGGGCCGCCGGCGAGAGGGATGTGCATGGCGACGACGACGAGGTGGTCGCGCGGGACGCCCGCCAGATAGCCGCGCACGAAGGCGATCTGGTCCTTCGAGAGCCCGCCGGCATAATTCTGGGTCGTGTTGCCGCCTTCGACGAAGCCGCCGTAGACGACGTCGTCGAGTACGATGAAATGGGCCCGGCCGTATTCGAACGCGTAGCTGCCCGGTCCGTAGACCTTTTCGAACGTTTCGTCCGAATCTTCGTCGCCATTCGCGTCGAAATTCAGGTCGTGATTACCGGGGACGTTGTACCACGGGATTCCGATCAATCCCACCGCGCGGTTCAGAGGTTCGAAGAGCGACAGGTCGTCACCGACGACGTCGCCGAGCGTAATGCCGAACGCTGCATCGACGCCGATCAGCTCCTCGATGATGTCGTGGGACAACATGTCGACCTCGGATATCCGATACGGCTGGGTGTCGCCGAAGAGCACGACATCGAACGCATCCGACTCGTGATGGCGGCGGAGCGGAAAATCGATCGAAGCGGGTCGCGGGCCCGTGGGCGCGATTCCGGGAAAGTGGGAAGTCTTCGGCGAGCCGCCCGGCCGGTGGCTGTAGTAGAACCGCGGAAGGTTGTTTGCGTCTATCGCGACCGCCCATCCGGACGGCTTTACGACGAACACGGTGAATTCGCCGTCGACCGGCAACCGGTATCGCCCGTTCGCATCGCTGCGCACGACCTCGCGACCGTTCGAGAGTGCGACGCCGCCGATGCCGAAATCGTAGCGGTCGCGGATGCCGTTGCCGTTGCGGTCGTTGAAGACGACACCCGTCACGAAACCCGCTTCGGGCGTCTCGGGCGCGACCGCCGCTCCTGCGCAACCGAGCGCCAACGTCCACAGTGTCGCCGCGATGATCGATTCGCTCGTGAAAGTTCGCGACATCGAGGCCCGGGCTCTAGTTCAAGCGGAGCGGTTGGGCGCGGCTCCCGGCCGAGCGCACGGGTCCGGGCGGGGAGTCGGCAGCCGGCAGGAAGACTGTGAACGTACAGCAGCGCCCCGGTTCGATTTCGACCGATAGATCGCCGCCGGAGCGTTGCAGCAGGCGGTAGATCGTCGCGAGCGGCAGATCGTTCTGGAGGTCCCAGATGGCACCGCGGTGAGATTCGTCCGTGGGCGGGTCGAACGCGTGCGTGAAGCTGTCGGCCTCGATGCGGCTGCCGGTCGCGGTGATCGACGCGGTGACGTAGCGGTTCGGCGCGACCGCCGGAACCAGGTCCGGGTCGCGGTTGGAGAGTTCGAGGTTCGCGGTGTCGATCGCGATGCCGCCGTCGCGGCCGATCACGGAAACGGCTTGTGCGACGATGCTCTCGACGATCGCCCCGACCGCGACCGGGAGCCGGGCCGCTTCCGAGAGGTCGTCGGCGAGTCGCAGCTCGAGGGCGATGCCCGGGCCGCCGCGACTTCGCAAATTCTTTTCGGAACGCCGGATCGAGGCGTTCACGTCCACCGTGCGCGCAGCGCGCGCCTCGTGTCGGCGGATCACGGGCCGGTTGCCCGTTTCGTATTCGCGCCGGCGCTCAGCGAAGGCCTTGCGTTCTTCGGCCGCGAAGCGGCGTTCGAGTTCCCCGCCGACCCACTGCGACATCAGGTTCAGCAGGTCCTTGTCGGTTGCGGTGAAGCGAGGCTTGCGAGGCTCGCGGCTTCCGAACGACAGCGTGCCGACGGTTTTGCCGTAGACCCGCACGGCGACGCCCAGGTACGCTCGGAAGCCGAGCTCTCCGTGGCCGTCGCCCCGGGAGCTCGCGACGCCGTCGATCTTCTCCAACGCGACCGCGCGCTCCGAAGCGAGCGTGCGCGCGCAGCAGGTGTCGGCCAGCAGCAGGATGGCGCCCTTCGACAGTGGGAAGTCATCCGGAGCCCGGTAGGCGACGACCTCGTATTGCTCATCGTCGACGCGCGATACGAGCCCGACCTCGAGATCGAATCGTTCGCAGCCGAACTTCAGCAATTCATCGAGCTTCTCGTCGAGCGTCAGATTCGGCCGCGCCGCCAGCTCTCCCAGGATGCGCACGGCCTCCATGCTGTTCCAGTGCAGGGATTCGGCGCGGTCGCGCTCGAACAACGAACGCCAGAGTGCGGCCAGCGCGATCACGCCGGCGGCGGCGGCCGCCGTTACACAGGTTTCGGCGACTCCGGTCATGTCGAAGCCCAACGCCGGCGGCGTGGTCCATGACGACCACAGCTCGATTCCCTGACGAACACCCAGCAGGGAGAACAGCAGTGTGAGGAAGGCGACGCGCGCTTCGCCGGTTCGCAACAACAGCGCCAACGAACCGGCGACTCCGATCGCAAGTATTCCCATCGAAATCAACAGCAACGCGATCAAGCGTAGGACTCCCGGATCTCGTGAGGAGGATTTGACATCTGAAACGCCCCAGCCGTCGCGAGCGTAGCGGATTCACGGCGATTCCGGTAAGAAACGGCGCGGAGGTCGAGAGTGCGCGCGCGTCGGATTGTCGGACTCGGGTTGTGTGTGGTCGATCACGTCTATCGGGTCGAAGACATCGATCTCGGGGCGGCGCGGACGCGTTTCAGCGAACGCCTGGTGTCGACCGGCGGCATGGCGTGCAACGCGACCATCCAGGCCGCGCGACTCGGCTGCAACGCACAGCTCCTGACTGCGCTCGGAGACGAAGCCGAGGGCCGGTCGCTGCGGCGAAGCCTTGCACGGTCGAAGGTCGGCACGCGCGGCGTTCTGCTGATCCCGGGATTTCCGACCACTGTTTCCGTCGTGCTGGTGGCAAAGCGGGGAGGGGAGCGCCGCTTCATCGTTCCCGACCGGCGCCGCATCGAACGGGATGCGCCCGAATTCGAGCTCGACGCGATCGGACCCGGCTGCGTGCTGCTGGTGGACGGACATTTTCCCCGGCAGGCGCTGCGCGCGGTCGAGCGCGCACGCGAGGTCGGTGCGACCGTGGTCGGTGATTTCAGTCTGCCTCGCGCGACGATCTTGAAATTGCTCCCATACGTCGACTTTCCGATCGTTCCGCTCGAATTCGCCGCAGCCTTCGGCGACGGCGATCCCCGCTGCGCGCTTCGGCGTTTGCGCGATCGCTTCGGAGGCAATCCCGTCGTTACCACCGGTCGCAGCGGAGGACTCCATTTTCGCGGGCAACGCGTGCGCCGTTACCGCGCCCGGCCCGTCCGGGTGCGCGATACCACCGGCGCGGGCGATGCCTTCCACGGTGCGTTTGCTGCCGGACTCGCACACGGGCTGGAGTTCGAGGCCGCGATCGAGCTGGCGGCGCATGCGGCGGCCGTCTGCTGCACCGCCCTGGGCGCCACCAGCCGATTGCTGGGCGGGCCTATTCCGCGTAGCCGAGCGCGCGCAGCCGCTCCCTGAGCCGTGGGCTGACGTCGGTGTCCTGCTCCGCCGGCGCGATGGCCCGACCCAGGTAGTGGTCGATCGCCGCATCGACCGCACGAGCGGCTTCGGGGGTGATCGCCAGCGGACGCTGTTCGGTCGGATCGTCGGCGAGGTCGAAGCGCAGCATCGGATTCGCGGGGCCGCTCGCGGGGCGATGGACGATGAACTTGCTGTCGCCCCGGCGCACGGCGAAGAGCGGCGGATTCCAGCCGACCTGGTGAACCGGATCGAGCCAGCGCTTCGGCGCACGCGCTTCGGAGACGATCGTGTGCGCGGCGGGTTCATCGCCGCGCTGCAGCGTGCTCGCGAGACTGGTGCCATCGATGCCTTCGGGGAGCGGCACACCCGCGAGTTCGAGCAGGGTCGGAGCGATGTCTACGAGCGAGACGGGTGCCGCATACCGTTGCGGGCCCGGGATTCTTCCGGGGCCGACGAAGACCAGCGGAACCCGGACGCTCTCTTCGTAGACCGCTCCACCGTGTTGGTAGCCGCCGTGCTCCGCAAATTCTTCGCCATGGTCCGACGTGACCACGACGATGGTCGACTCCGCGATCCCGGCGTCGGCGATCGCGCCGAACAATCGCTCGAGTTCCTCGTCCACGATGCGGATCTCGCGGTCGTAGCGGTCGCGTGCGTCACGGACCGCCGCATTTTCGGCGCCGGGTTCACCGTCGCCGCGGAACAGCTCCGCGTAGGGGGCTTCGGGGTCGTAGGGAGAGTGGACTTCGTAGGTGTGGACGAACAGGAAGAACGGGGTGTCGGCGTGCGCCTCGAGCCAGCGTCGAGCCTGGCCGAACGTGCGCCGCGCCTCACCGGGAGCCTTCAGGGTCAAGCCGACGTTCTCGGTGTATTGCGCGAAGCCGTCGCCGAAGCCGCGCCGCCGAACCAGGTAGCCATTCTCGGTGAAGGCTGCGGTGCGGTAGCCGGCGCTGCGGAAGTGCTGGGCGAGCGTGATCGCGTGCGGAGCCTTGCGGTGCAGACCCTCGCGGATGCCGTGCCGCACCGGATACAGCCCGGTGAACAGGCTCATATGAGCGGGGCTCGTGGTGACGGACGCGGTGATGGCGTTCTCGAACAGTGCGCCGCGCTCGGCGAGTGAGTCGAGGAACGGCGAGGTGTTGCGCGCGTAGCCGTAGGCCCCGAGGCTGCGCGCGCGCAGCGTGTCGAGTGAAACGAGCACGATGTTCGGTCTCGCGTCGAGCCGTTGCTTCGGGTAGACGACCGGATCGCTCCATACCGGCAGCGAAAAGGCCGATTCTCCTCCCGTTCGCCGGGTTGCGAAGCGCAGGGAGATACGGCGACCCGCGAAATCCGCGAGATCGATTCGCTGGTCGAGCCAGCCGGGCTCGCCGCCGGCATCCGGGTCGATGGCTTCGCTCCACAACGTCCGTTCGTGGCCGCCGTCGTCTCGTAGCGAGATCTCGAATTCGACGGGCCCACCACCCTGGCTCCAGGTCTCGCGGCGGATCGCGATGCCGAAATCGAGCACGCCTCCTCGGGGAACGACGACTTCGCCGCGGAACTCCGTTTCCGCGGAGTCCGACAGCGGGAACGCGACGATCTGCAGGCTGAGCGGGCCGGCTTCGTCGATCTCGCCGATGTCGGCGAGCCGCGCGCGCGGCTCGCTGCCGTTGCGGTCGACGGCTACGGCGCGCGAGCGGAGCACCGGCGCCGCACTGCGTCCGTGCGCGGTCCGTCGCCACACGCGCCGGGCCAGAACGACGCGGCTCTCCGTCGCGAGTGCTTCGGGAAGCTGCACGAACTCGGGCACGTCCGCGGCCGAGTCGAAGTCGCCGTAATGCAGGACCTTCCCGGCGGGCCCGGTGCCGAGGCGGGTTTCCGAGCCGATCGTCGCATCGGCTTCCGCATTCCCCAGCCGCTGCAGCGGTTCCGGAGCGTGCGCAGGGGAGGGGGAACAGCCTGCGATCGCGCAGGCGATCGCCAGGATCGGGCGCCAGCCGGCGAGCGCGGCGTTGCGAAGGCGCACTGGGATCTACGGAACTCGCGTTTCGAGCTTGTCGATCGCGTGAACCGGCGCGGCGTCGCCCTTCATCAGATGGGCGATCGCTGCGTAGACGGCCTGTTGCTGCGCGACCCGCGATCGTCCTGCGAAGGTCTCCGAGGTGACGCGGATTTCGAAGTGTCCGGCTCCCGTCGCCCGTACCTCGATCTGCGAGCCCGGCAGCGCCGCCGCAATTGCGCTCGAAAGACTCTCGACGAGTTCGTCGGGATTCGAGGGGGAGCTTGCGATCTGAAGCGGCATGCCGGTCTCCTGGTGCGAGCTAGATGTTGAGCGCGACGAGGTCGGCGAGGATGCTGGTCGCTTCCTCGAGCTGGGGCGAGATCTTCTCCTTCGCGTCTTCCGCTTCCGCCGCTTCCTCCTCCGCCGCGACCTCTTCCTGCTCCTTCAGGATGTCGGCCAGCCGGACCACGCCGTCATTCGCCTCGGCCTCCTTCAGCTTCTCGCGGATTTCGGCGAACTCCTCGCTCTTGACGACGCGATCGTGGGAACGCTTCGCGAGCTTCGACACGACGTCCGAGGAGACCGGTTGCCAGCGGTTCGTCGTCGGCACCGCATTTGCGTAGCTGCTGAGAAACGGTGTGGTGGCCTGGTTCTCGAGCGCGTAGCGCTGGGTCTTCTCGCCGAAGTCGTTGCTGGTCAGAAGCGAAGGAATCACGACATCGGAGCGGACTCCGTCGTTCTGGGTCGATCGCCCCCCCGGCAGGAAGAACATGCCGGTGGTGATCTTCAACGCTCCCTGGCCCGGCGGAAGGGACGAAACCGTCTGGACGGTTCCCTTGCCGAAGGTGTGGTCGTCGCCCGCGATGATCGCTCGCTTGTAGTCTTGCAGCGCGCCGGCGAGGATTTCGGCCGCCGATGCGCTGACGCGCGACGTGTGCACCACCATCGGGCCGGAATAGAGGATGCCGTCGTCTTCGTCCGAAAGGATCTGGCGTCCGCCGCGCGCATTCTCGACACCGACGATTTCACCGCGGCGCAGGAAGAAGCCCGAGATCGTGACGGCGTGATCGAGCAGACCGCCGCCATTGCGCGACAAGTCGAGCACCAGCCCGTCCGCCTGCTCCTCGTTGACCTGGCGCAACAAGCGCGCGACGTCGTCGGTCGACTGGCGTTCGGTGGGGTTCGAGCCGCCGTAGAACGAAGGCAGGTCGAGGATGGCGAGCTTGATCTTCTTGCCTTCGACCTCCCGCTCTTCGAAACGCAGGTTGGCGGCCTGGTCCTCGAGATTGATCTTGTCACGGACGATCGTCACCGGAAAGCGTTTGGTCTGTTCGCCCTGCCGCAGCACCGTCAGCCGCACCTTGGTGCCCTTCTTGCCGCGAATCAGGCTCACGGCCTCGCGAAGCGGCATGTCGATGATGCTCACGGCCTCGCCCTCTTCCTGGGCGACGCTGATGATCTTGTCCTTGGGAAGCAGTGTGCCCAGGCGGTCGGCAGCGCCGCCCGGAATCACCCGTTCCACCACCGCGAAACCGTCGCGTTCGGACAGGGCGACGCCGATTCCCTCGAGCGAAAGCGTCATGCTGATCCGAAAATCTTCCAGGACCTCAGCCGAGAGATAGTTCGAGTGCGGGTCGAGAGAGGTCGCGAACGCGTCGAGAAATGCGGTGTAGAGGTCCACGGCGTCGAGTTCGTCGAGTCGCTTCGTGCGCAGCTCGTAACGGTGGATCAACAGCTTCTTGGCGTCTTCGAGGGTCTCGTCCGCGCTGAGGTAGTTGGACATCTGGAAATGGATCAGGTTTTGCAGCAGCTCCTGCTGTTCCGCGACCGTCTTCGGGTGTCCGCGCTCTTCCGGGTCGAGGATCAGCTCGACCGTGGTGTCGACCTCGTAGTCCGGCCTGCTGACGAAGTCCCGGACGAAATCTTCGACGCCTTTCTGCTGCTTCACGAGTGTCTGGTGGAAACCGGTCAGGAAATCGCAGTGCTTGTGTTTGACGTTCGCGAACGCGCCCTTGAGGTCCTTCAGGATCTCGGTGACCTCGCCCTCGAGCAGCACGGTCCGCGATGGATCGAAGCGGCGCAAATAGGTGTCCATCGTTCGTTCTTCGAGTTGATCGTCGAGTCGGTGATGGAGGATGTGATTCTGGAGGTAGGCGGCCATGAATCGAGAGACGGTTTCGCAGCTCACCGTGGCGGCCTGGGCCGGAGCGGTTGCGGCGAACAGCACGCCGATCGACAGCGAAAGGATCAGGCGGTTGAGCGGAATTCTACTTCTCGTAATCATGGCTTGGAATTCGACCTTTCATACTCTTACCTCAGCTAGTGAAGGCTAGCGCCCCGCGTCCTGGAAGCCGGGCGGATTCTCGAAACCACCGAATTCGTCCGAGAACAGCCGTGCGAAGGCGAGCGTGGTTCGATCTTCGAGGTGTGCGCCGACGATCTGGACGCCGATCGGCAGGCCTCCGGCGGTCCGCCCGGCCGGTGCGACGGTGGCGGGGAGCTTCAGGGCGCCGATGGGGCCCATCCAACCGAAGTGATCCAGGTACGACCGCTTCCGTCCGTCGACGACCAGGCGGCGCTGCGCCAGCGGTTGCGAATGGTCGTGCGGGATCGCGGCGACTGCGGCGACCGGACACAGCAGCACGTCGTAGTCGCGGAAGAAGGCGTCCCACACCGCGCGGAGCGCTTCGCGTGCCTCGTGGGCCGACAGCCAGGCGTGGTGGGTCGCGACGAGATCGCGCAGGAAGTCGGATTGCGAATCGGCATCCGAGGCGGGTCCTTCGCGCAGCGCCGCTTCCAGGCCGGCGAATTGCGCGTCGTCGAACGTGGTCGAAGTGATCGGCGCCAGCAGCCGCCGGTAGATGCGGATCATCTCGCCGAGGTCACAGGCGGGCCGGGCGTGGTCGTCCACCCGCGCGCCGGTCTTCCGCAGCCGCTCGACACTCCGTTCGAGGCATTCGCGGATTTCGGAATCGACGCTGCAGGCCGGGTCGTCGAGCCAGGCCGCCACGCGGAAGTCGCGCAGTGAATCGCGCCGTGCGCGGGGCAGCTCGAGGCGCCAG
>Ga0055476_10000323_pt1 | contig 12247 bp, 6 predicted proteins | sample Muzzi_CordC_D2_FD_57682 | JGI IMG/M metagenome (GOLD analysis project Ga0055476, IMG submission 57682) | Wetland microbial communities from San Francisco Bay, California, USA, that impact long-term carbon sequestration - Muzzi_CordC_D2 | ecosystem: Environmental > Aquatic > Marine > Wetlands ... | reverse complement strand
CCCGCCGCCCGAACTTCCCATGAGAACCGCCCCGTCTCCCGGGTCGGCGACGCCGCGAAGATCCCAGCGCCGCGTCAGTCCGCCTTCGGGAAGCTCGCGACCGTGTGGGTCGCGATCAGGCGTGAATCCGCGAGTGCCGCGCTGCGGTGCGGCGCGGCGACCAGATATTCGGGTTGTGCGACCATTTCGAGAAAGGCCTGCGGCGACGGATACTGGACGAGCACGGCATCGTCCCAGCACTCGCCCTCGGGCGCAATCACGGTCGCGACCACGTCGCCCATCCACAGAATACTGCCACCGACGGAGGCGACTCGCTGCAACGCCACCGCGCCATAGCGTCCATAGGCTTCGCGCCCGCTGCACGGTTCGGCGTCGAAGCCGTCCGGGTAGGCGGCTCGCTCCCGATAGCGCAGCAGGTTGATCATCACGAGCGGCGCATCGTCATCCGACGATGCGGTGAGCGCGGCGATCTGTTCGGCGGTCGGTTCGACGGATCCCATCGGTTCACACTCCGTTTCACGCAGGGATCGGGCGGTGAATCCGGCACCGCGATGCTTCGGATCAGCCGAGGGTTCGCTCGCCCGTTTCGATCTGGCGGTAGAGAGGCTCGTCCAACGGAACATAGGCCTCGCCGTCGAACAAGTACAGGAGATCGGAGATCTCGCCCGGGTCGAAGCCTTCGCGGCGATAGTCGACCTTCTTGTGCTTGAACGTCCCCGTCACGCGCATTTCATCCTGGAGCAGCCGCAAGAACACAGGACGCTGATATCCGGGCAGTCGCTCCGCGACGAAGCGTGCGAATTTCTCGAGGCTGAAATCATCGGAGACCTGGAGCGCCGCCATGCCCGCGCGGCCTTCGGTGCGGGGAATCCTGACGCCGTACACATTGGCCTCCAACACGCCTTCGGCCTCGCCCAGGATGCTCGACACCTCGGCGGTCGCGACGTTCTCCCCTTTCCAGCGGAAAGTGTCTCCGATGCGGTCCGCGAAGGACAGCCAGTTGCCGCCGTGCAGTTGCAGCAGGTCGCCGCTGTTGAAGTATCGATCACCCGATTCGAAGACGTCCGTCACGATCTTCTTGTTGGTTGCTTCGCGATCGACGTAGCCGTCGAACGCAACCACCGGCGAAAGGCGACCGAGCAGGAGGCCGGTACCGCCGCCCCGGACCTTCTCGCAGAAGCCGCTCTCGTTCCGCAGCAGCTCGCCCGTCTCCTCGTCGCACCGGACCAACACCTGTCCCGGCATGATCCGGCCGACCATGCGCGGCCGACCGCTCAGGTTCATCAGCATCGCGTTGCCTTCGGTCGACCCGTAGAATTCGCGAATCGTCGGGATTCCGAAGCGCTCCTGGAACGGCTCCCAGATATTCGGCGCCATGCCGTTGCCGACGGCGACGCGCAGTCGATGATCGCGCTCGCCCTCCTGCGGCTCCGCGTTCAGCAGGTAGCGGCACAGCTCGCCGATATACAGGAACGAAGTGGCCTCGAATTCGCGCACGTCCTTCCAGAACTCGGACACGGAGAACTTCCTGCGCAACGCGATCGCGGCACCCGTCCCGAGCGCCGCGCCGAGGCCGAGGAACATCGCGCTCGAGTGATAGAGCGGCAGCGGCACATAGATGACGTCACCCGGCCCGCATCGGTGCATCAACCGCCCGAAGGCGATGCCCGCGCCCAGCATGCGCTGGTTGCGGATGATCGCCGCCTTGGGAAGCCCCGTGGTGCCCGACGTATAGATGTAGCAGTAGACATCGCTGTTGCGGGGAGGTCGCGGGCCGCGCCGGAATCCGGTACTCGCCGCCGCGACCTCGTCGTTGATCGCGAACGCGCCGTCGCGAGGGGCATCGCCCGCTTCGACCTGGACGCAGACTTCCTCGGGCGTCGCAACGGCCTCGAGATCCGCGATCACGGCGAGCACCGCTTCCTGGTGTTCGCTTCCGACTACGACCATCTTCGCGCCGCTGACATTGATGCCGTGAGTGAGTGCCCGACCGGTCAACTGCGTATTGATCAACGCGCCCGACGCCGCGAGCTTGCTGAGCGCGAGAACGATGGACACGAAGTCCGGCCGGTTGTCCATCATCAGCGCAACGACATCTCCCCGCCCGATGCCCCGCCTCGCAAACCAGGTCGCGTAACGGTTCGCACTCGCATTCAGGTCCCGCCAGTCGATTCTCTGGTCGAGACAGGCCAACGCGAGACTCTCGGGCAACTTCTCGGCCCAGTGCTCGACGAGCAGCGCGGGACTGCAGCGGCTGTTGGGCAGGAGCTTTGGAACGTCCCCGGCGAGCCGGACGACGCCCCGAATCGTGTCCAATGCCTGCGCCACTCTCCGTTCGGCCGCCATCTTCGTGTACCTTCCGCTCCGAGGATCCGATCCCGCATTCCGAGGATACACATTCGCCGACCGCGGAGCGTACGCGCCGCAGGACGACGAGAACCCGGCGAAGACCCGGCATCAGGGAGGCCCCGTGGCCGCACGGAAGAACGCGATGCGCCCGAAACACCGACTCGCCCCGGGCGTCCGACCCGACCGCGTTCGCCTCCATGTCGAAGTCGACCCCGCTTCGGGAAGGCGCTTCCGCGGTGAAGTCGAAATCCACCTTCGACTCGATGCGGCGATTTCGACGCTGCGGCTGCACGCGGTCGACCTTCGCGTGAGCCGCGCCCGTTTCCGAATGGACGACGGCAGCGCCCGAACGCTGCGCGCGAAGATCATTGCAGAACCGAAGCTCGAGATGATCGCGTTGCGGTTCGACGAGAAGATCCCCGCCGGCAAGGCAACGCTGACCCTCGCGTTTTCCGGAAAGCTTCGGAGCGACCTCTGCGGTCTCTACGGCGTCACGGTCGACGATCGCAAATACGCTTTTACCCAGCTCGAAGCAACCGATGCGCGAAAATTCTTCCCGTGCTTCGACGAGCCGACCATGAAGGCGCGATTCGAGATCTCGGTCACGACCGCTCCCCTGAACACCGTGATCTCGAACGCCCCGGTCGCGCGAACCGAAATCGCGGCCGATGGCCGCAAGACCGTCCACTTCGCCTCGACGCCGCCGCTTTCCACCTACTTGATCGCACTCGCCGTGGGCGAGCTGGAATCGTCGCGGGTCGTCCGAGCCGGGCCGACCGCGATCCGCCTCTGGCACACGCCCGGCAAGGGGCATCTCACCCGGTTCGGACTCGAAGCGACCCGCGCGTGCCTGATCCGGCTCGAACGCTATTTCGACCTCTGGTACCCCTACGCGAAGCTCGACATGGTCGCGGTTCCCGACTTCGAGTTCGGTGCGATGGAAAACGCGGGAGCGGTCTTCTTCCGGGAGACGCTGCTGCTCATCGACCCGGACCGCGCCACTCTCGGCGAGAAGAAGCGCGCGGCGGAGGTCATCTGCCACGAGCTGGCGCACATGTGGTACGGCGACCTCGTGACGATGGCGTGGTGGGACGACCTGTGGCTCAACGAGGCCTTCGCGACCTGGATGGCGTTCCGCATCGTCGACGAATGGAAGCCCGAGTGGAAGATGTGGCACGACTTCCAGCACGGGCGGGCGGCCGCGATGAAGCAGGATGCCCTGCGACACACCCATCCGATCTACTGCAAGGTGAACACGGCCGAGGAGGCAAACGAGAACTTCGACCTCATCACCTACGAAAAGGGAGCTTCGGTCGTCCGCATGCTCGAGCGCTACCTGGGCCCGACGCAGTTTCGCAGGGGCGTCCGAACCTATATCCGCCGGCACCGCGAGAGCAATACCGTCGCTGCCGACCTCTGGCGGGCGCTGTCGCAGACCTCCGGCGTGGACGTCGAGCCGATCGCTCGTTCGTGGATCGAGCAGGAAGGCTACCCGGTCGTCGAGCATGCGATCGTCGAGCGCAAGGACGGTTTCCATCTCCAACTGAAGCAGGAACGCTTCTACCAGCAGCCTCCGAAACAGCCCTCGCCCGGAAAGTGGGCCGTACCGTGGGTCGGCCGCGTCGGCCGCAGCCGCTCGGGAGGCGGTCAACTCGTCCGCCACCTGCTCACGCGCAAGCGCGAACGCATCTTCCTCGGCAAACGCCCGCCGCGTTTCGTATACGGCAACGCGAACGAAGGCGGCTTCTTCCGCGCCGCGCACGGGCCGCGCGAGCTCGCGGCACTCGGCCGTGCGCTGGCGTCGCTGGCTGCGGTGGAGCGCATGGGGCTCGTCGATCATCAATGGGCGCTGGTGTGCGCGGGTCGCGCACCGATCGGCGCGTTCCTCGATCTCACGGCCGACCTCGCGGACGAACGCGACCCGGACGTCCTGGCCGCGTTGCGACAACCGCTTGCGTTCATCGCCCACGCACTGATCCCCGATGCCGCTTCCACGGCGGACGAGCCGTTCCGCGACTGGTTGCAGGAGCGCTTCGGGCCCGCTTTCTCGGCATTGGGCTGGACCCCGGCACGCGACGAGCCCGATGACGTGCGCGTTCGACGAGCCGCACTGTTGGCCATCGTGGGCGGCGCCGCCTCGTCCGGTGCGGTCCTGCGCAAGGCGACGGAGTGCTGCGATGCCTACCTGAAGGACCGCCGCTCGCTGGACGCCAACCTCACGGAAGCCGTCGTCTCGCTTGCAGCGCGTCATGGGAGCCGGAGCCGCTTTCGCAGGTATCTCGCGGCAGCGGCGGCCTCCGATACTCCGCAGGAGAAGCGACGTTTCCTGCTCGCTACGGCCGATTTTCGCGACCCGAAAATCATCGACGCAACGCTCGCCATGTCGCTCACCGATCGAGTGCCCACGCAAGACGTGATCTTCCTGCTCGGCCGGCTGATGGCGAACCCGGCGGCTCGCGAGCGCACCTGGTCGTTCATCAAACACCGTTGGCCGAAGCTCCGAAAACGGATGCCCTCGCTCTTCGCGAGCCGGCTGATCGAATCCACGCCGAACCTCCTCACCGCCGCGCACCGCAGGGACGTCGCACGCTTCTTCCGGGAGAACCCGGTACCGAGCGGCGACCGCGCACTGCGGCAGGCGCTCGAGCGCTTCGACTGGTACCAGGGCTTCCGTCGCGGCGCGGCCGCCGACCTGCGCGATTGGCTCGATCGCCGGCTTGAAGATTGAAACCATTCGGGAATCATCCAGCGAGAACGTATTTGCGCTCTCGCTCTCGGAATTCCCACCGCAACGTGAGGAAATTCGGCCGCCGGGGTAAGCCTCGAGGCGCGAAGCGTCGAAACAGCGTTCGTGGACCAGAACGACGCGCGGACACTGCCCGACTCGGACTCCGGTGGCTCGGGCGAAGCCGAGGAGAGGTTCCGGGCGCTCACGGAGCACTCGACCGACCCGATCACCGAGATCGCGCAGGATCGCTCCCTGGTCTACGTGAGCCCGCACTTCACGAAGACCTTCGGTTACACGCCCGATGAGGTGCTCGGACAGGACGCCCTGAGCCACGTCCACCCCGACGACTTCGCGCGCGTCAGCGCGACGCACTCGGGCGCCCGGGTCGGTGAAGCCGTGCCATCACTGCGCTTTCGCTACCGGCACAAGAACGGATCCTGGCGCTGGGTCGAACTCACCGGCTGCCCGTACCGCACGTCGGCCGGTGAGATCCGTGCGATCCTGATCAATCGGGACATCACCGACCGCATCGAAGCAGCGAGCAATCTCACGAAACAGCTGGAAGCGGAACGGCGCGTCGAGGAGCTGGCGCGCTACTTCCTGACCATCGGAATCAACGACTTCGACCGCGGCATCCAACAGGGGCTGCGATACGCGGCGGAAATCACCGGTGCCGACCGCGCGCAGTACTACGGGCTCGACCCCGAATCGGATTCCGAGGGGAAGTTCTTCCAGTGGAACGCCGAGGGAATTCCCGAATTCGAGCCCAGCTACTCGGACGAAGTCCGAGCGCGGTACCACTGGTCCGGATCGCGTTTGATGCGAGGCGAGAAGGTCGTCGTGCCCCGCGTTTCGGAGCTGCCCTTCGAGGCGACGGCCGAACGCGAATCCCTGACGGGTCGGGGCATCCGCTCCTATCTCGCCATACCGATCCTGCATGGCGACACGACCGTCGGCGTACTCGATTTCTTCGCATTCGGGAACGAGAAGCACTGGTCGGAGCAGGAGATCTCGCGAGTCGGACTGCTCGCCGACATTCTCGCATCGGCACTGCGAAGGCAGCGCGCCGAGGTCAAGCGTCGACAGACGGAGGCCCGATTCCAGACCCTGGCCGAGCGCGCCAGGGACTCGATCTGCGAACTCGCTATCGACGGAACCATCCTGTACGCAAGTCCGCGCTTCAGCGAACTCTCCGGCTACACCCCCGAAGAGCTGAATGCGATGCAGATGGTCACGCTGATCCACCCTGAAGACCGCAAGTTGAACGATCCCGACAGACTCTCGAATCTCACCGCGAGCCACGGTACGGCGACGATCCAGTCGCGGGTCCGGCATCGAAACGGATCCTGGCGCTGGATCGAGTCCACGATGCAACCGTTCGTCACACCGTCGGGCGAACGACGCTACGTGGTCGTGATCCGCGACGTGACCGACCGACAAAGACAGCGATCGGAACTCGAGCAACAGCTGGAGCTCGAGCGGCGCCTCGCGACACTGTCACGCGAACTCCTCGATCGCGGAGCGGACGAGATCGACGACGGAATCCGCCACGTTCTGGCCGCCACCGGCGAGCTCGCGCGGGTCGATCGCTGCTGGCTGGTTGCGGCGAAAGGCGACAGCGATTCGGACATTCAACATTTCGAATGGTGCGCCGAAGGCATCCAACCGCGTGAAAGCCCGGTTGGCGGCGATGACCAGGAACAACGAGCCTGGGTTGCGAAGCAGCTTGCAGACGGCGAGATCGTCAAGATCATCGATGTCGACGATCTGCCGGACGAAGCTTCCCGAGTGCGGGAAGCGATGATCAAGCATCGCATCCGGTCGTTCCTCGCGATTCCGATCCGGTCCGGAGATTCCCTGATCGGAGTCGTAGGCTTCCACGCGGTTCGCGCGAAACGGGACTGGACGGATCACGAAGTCAATCTGTACCAGATCATCACGGGCATGTTCACGAGCGCGCTGCGTCGAAAGCTCTCGGAAGTTCACCTGCGCGAGAGTGAGGAGCGCTTCCGGGCGCTGGCCGAACACGCCCGGGACTCCATCTGCGAATTCGACCGCAACGGTTCGTTTCTCTATGCGAGCCCGAGCTTCACCGATCTGCTCGGCTTCAGCCGCGACGAGATCCTGGGCTTGAGCCTGGCCCAGCTGATCCATCCATCCGACCTCGAATCGATGCGGGAGAAATTCGGCCACGGCCAGCTCGAGAACGCGCTGCACGGCACGCTGCTGTACAGGGCCCTTCACAAGAATGGCCACTGGGTCGTTCTCGAAGGCACAGCGACCGTCTTCGACGGCGCCTCGGGCGAGAAGCGCGTGGTTGCAGTGCTTCGCGACGTGACGGAGCGGCAACGCGCCCAACAGACGCTGGAACGGCAGCTCGACCTCGAAACCCGCATTGCCGTGTTGTCGCGCCGCTTCCTTTCCGTCGGAAGCGAGGAGATCGACCAGACGATCCGCGAGAGCCTGGCCGACCTCGCCGGACTCGCAGAGTCCGACCGAAGCTGGTTGATCTCGTTCGACTGGAAGACGGGCGAGATGCACGAGGTCTTCGAGTGGCACAGCGACCAGGTTCCGTCGCATGAATCGGAGCTGATACGCATGGGCTCGCGGGGCTACCCGTGGACGATGAGCCAGGTGCGACAGGGCCACGTGATCCACGTTCCGAGCGTCGCGGACCTCCCGGACGACGCCGGCTTCGAACGCCAGAGTTTGGCGGGGCGCGGCGTAAAATCGTTCCTCGGCATTCCACTGCATTCGGAAAACGCGCCGGTCGGCATACTCGGCTTCGAGACGACCGAAAACGAAAAGGCCTGGACTGCCGAGAGCATCACGCTGCTTCGCGTGGTCGGGGAGATCTTCGTGACCGCGCTCCGACGCAGGAACATCGAAGAAAACCTGCGAGACAGTCAGATGCAATTGATGCAAGCACAGAAAATGGAAGCCGTCGGAACGCTCGCAGGCGGTATTGCACACGACTTCAACAACCAGCTCACCGTGATGCTGGGAAACGCTCGCTACGTGTTGCGCCAGCTCGAAGACGAACCCGATTTGAAGGACGCGCTCACAGACCTGAACCGCGCCGCCGAACACTGCGCACAGCTGACACGATCGCTGCTCGCATTCTCGCGTCGCAGCACGATTTCGCCGCGCCCACTCGATCCGGAAACCGTGATCACACAGGTCCAGGAGCTGCTGCGGCCGCTGATTCCGAACTCGATCGACTTCGAAATCGGGCTGACGGGCGGCGCCGACTGGGTGGAAGCCGATCCGACGCAGCTTCAGCAGGTGCTCCTGAATCTCGCCATCAACGCGCGCGACGCCATGCCCGACGGCGGCAGCCTGATCATCACCGCGCAGAATCGTGCCGTCGACGAGGAAGGCGCCGCCAGGATCGGGCTCGGACGTGCGGGAAACTACGTCGAGCTCGGGGTGATGGACACCGGGAGTGGTATCGACCGGGAAACCCTGAAGCGGATCTTCGAACCGTTCTACACCACCAAGCCGCTCGGCCAGGGAACCGGCCTCGGGCTCGCGACGGCATACGGCATCGTGACGGAATCCGGCGGTGCGATCGAAGTCGACACCGCAGTCGGCAGCGGCACCACCTTCCGTGTGCTCCTGCCCGCTGCGCATCAACCTCCGACCGAAACCGCCCCCGAAGCACTCGAGGAGGTCGTGCGCGGTTGCGGCAGCGTGCTGGTCGTCGAGGATGAAGCGGCGGTCAGGCGCTTCATCCAGAATGCGCTCACTCGAGCCGGGTTCGACGTCGTGCAAGCCGCCGACGGCGCCGAGGCGCTTGCACTCGTCGGTGAGCACGGCGGCTTCGACGCGGTGGTGACCGATATCGACATGCCCAGGATGACCGGTATCGAGCTGGCTCGAAATCTGGAATCCCGCCTTCCGGGCGTTCCGGTCCTCTTCCTCTCCGGCTCTTCGCGTGTGCTGCTCGACCAGCCGGACGCCCAGCGCGCCCTCGGGAATTTCCTCCAGAAGCCGTTCGGTGAAGAAGAAATCGTCGAAGAACTGCTCCGCGTCACCCGGCGGAAGGACTAGAACCCATCTGGGCGGATGTCGGATCCCGACGAGCTTCTCACCTGCTCGAGCGCGCCCGTATCGGTGACGCGGTAGAGCCTGTTTGCCGTGGAGTCGAAGCGCACACCGGGGTCGAAGATCGGAACGAGGTCCGAGTGACGCCGTAGGTGGGCCGCCGTCTTTCCGGTGAGATGGATCGGCACCAGGCCGTCGACCAGAGCGACGCTCCCGTCGGACTGTTCTCGAAGCTTCGCCAATCCGCGGATCAGATTTCCATTGAAGACACGCGCCTCGCGATGACGTTGGTATCGTGGGGACTCGATCGACCAGCTGAAGCGCGCGAAGGACAACGCCGCCATCAGGACCAGTGCCGTGCAGCCGACGACGGCGCCCGGCCGCAGCCCGCCACGGACGCCGGCTTCGACGCGCGCAGCCCGCGGCGACGGATCCTGCAGTACGAGCGCGACGAACAGCACCACGATGTACATCAGCTCGAAGTAGTAACGATCCGTGCCCGCCATCGCGAGCCCGTAGGCCGCGGTTCGGTGCGACACGCCGATGACGGCGAATTGGAGCGCAAGCAGACCGAGCCCGACCAGCCATACCACGGCGTTCGAACGCCGCGCCACGATCGTGTAGCCCGCAAAAACGCCCCAGAATGCGAAGAAGAGCGCATTGAGCGGAACCGCGGCGGGCAGGTAGCCGAATCCGAAGATCGCCTGTGACAGCGTCGCGAAGCTGCGCGCCTCGAATGCGAGCAGGAAGCCCGGGTCGAAGTGCAGCGCACTGAACCGGCTGTCGACGAGGCTCCGCGCGAGCGCCACCTGCAGCGCGGCGGCGACGCAGAAGCCCGCGATCGCGCGCAGATTCCGCAATGAGTCGCTCCGCTTCGTGTCGCGCAGCAAACTGATCTCCAGCCCGAGCAGGGTCAGTGGAATCAGCGCCGCCTTGGAGTAGAAGCCGAGTGCCGCCGCGAAGCAGAGCCCGGCCCACGCGAGGCTCGAACCGCGACGCTCGGATCGCCAGACGACGAAGTGGTAGAGCGTCGCGATCGCGAGGGCGATGTAGGGAAGCCGGTGGAGCCCGGAAGTCCACCACACGAACAGAACGCCGAGATGGACGTTCGTTCCGTAGAAGAACAACAACACCGCGTTCGTCGGTGTGTCCTTCAGTCGCTGAAGGAGCGCATAGAGGAGGACGAGCGTGACCGCGTGCACTGCGAGCAGCAACGCGACCGCAACGCCGAAGTTCATGGGCGCGACCGCGTACAAGACGTGATTCACGAGCCGATGGAGCGGCACGAAATGAACGTCGATCGGCGTCATCATCGCACTCCAAAGCGGCTCGTGCAGAGCGATGAAGAAGCCCGCAAAATCGTCGCGCAAGAAGTGGCTGTGCGCCCACGCAACGACCGCGGCGCCGGTCGCGAAGATCGCGGTCGCGACGAACGCGAGGGCGACTATCGGCCGCTTCAAATCCCGCTCCCGACCATCCAGCTTCCTCCCCCGGCGCCCGACGAGCCTGCGCGCCGTCCCGTTCGCGCCACCGGCATTCTAGCGGGGCACCGAGTCGCCCGGCGGCTGGCGATCCTGCCGCACGCAGCCCGCGAAAGCGGATGGCATGGAGCGACGCGAGAACCTCGGCCGCTCGAACGCCCACGCCCGGTCAGGAGTCCGCCTGGTCGAATACCGAGTCGGCGAAGCGGCGAAGAGCCGGAATGCACTCTCGCGAACGCCGCCACGGCGAAACCACGAGGCGGTCGACTCCTGCAGCCGCGAAACGCCGAGCGTCATTGCGGTCGCCGGGCGTCACGCTGAGTGTGACTTCCAGCTTCGCTTGCGAGCGGCCCGCCTCGGCGCGCAGGCGCTGCAACTCCGCCACGCGTTCCGCAACGGATTCCGGCGTGTGGACCAGTCCGTACCAACCATCCCCGTGCGCCGCGGCGCGCCGCAGCGCAGCCGGCGACTCGCCGCCGACGTGAATCCGCGGCCAGGGCTTCTGGATCGGTTTGGGCTCGAACATCACCGAATCGAACGAGTAGAACTCACCGTGATGCGCGATGACCTCTTCGGTCCACAGCCGCTTGCAGACCGACAAGGCCTCGTCGAGCCGACGCCCGCGGGTACGCGGGTCGAGCCCCGCCGCGGTCCACTCGCTGCGCAGCCAGCCTGCACCGATCCCGACCTCGGCGCGTCCACCCGACACCACGTCGAGCGTTTGAACGGCACGTGCCGCGGCGAACGGATGCCGCAGCCCCAGCAGGTAGACATTCGTTCCGAGCCGGATCGTAGAGGTTCGGCCTGCGAGATAGCAGAGATACGCGAACACATCGTAGACCGGCACCGACGGCGGGACCGGTGGCGTGTCGGCACCCGGGTGCGGCGACCCCGACATGTCGACCGGGAACACCAGATGCTCCGCCATCCACGCCGACTCGAAGCCGAGCCGCTCGGCTTCGAGCGTCGCATCCAGATGCAGGCCGGGATGGAGCGTCGAGAGCGAAATCCCGAATTTCACGCTTCGACTCCTCGTGACGGCGTCGGCGCGCTACCAGCCCGCGAGCCGTGCCTGACGTTCGCGATGCACCGAGGGAATGCCGAAGAACGCGCGGTCGAACATCGCCCGCTTGAACCAGAGTTGAACATCGCACTCCCAGGTGAAGCCGATACCGCCGTGCGCCTCGACCGAATCTCTCGCGATCTGCATCGCATTGTCGGTGATGTGAGCCTTCGCGATCGCGGCGCTGCGTGCGGACTCGTCCGGGGCGTGGTCGAACGCGTGCGCGGCGTACCAGTAGAGTGCGCGTGAGGGCTCGATGTCGAGCGCCATGTTGGCAAGTTGATGCTTCAGCGCCTGGAAGTGGCCGATCGTCACGCCGAACTGCTCGCGCGTCTTCGCGTATTCGACGCACATGTCGGTGAGGCGGGTCCCGGCGCCGAACGCATCGGCGGCCAACAACACCAGCGCGGCGTCGCGCACCCGACCCGCGGCGGCGCCGGGCATCGGCGCGCATTCCGTACCGTCGAAGATCAACGCGCCGATCCGGCGCGCGCGATCGACGCCGTCGATCGGCTGCGACTCGAGGCCGCCGGCTTCGCGTTCGACCAGCACGAGCCCACCGCCCGCCACGCCGACCAC
>Ga0055476_10000322_pt1 | contig 12272 bp, 12 predicted proteins | sample Muzzi_CordC_D2_FD_57682 | JGI IMG/M metagenome (GOLD analysis project Ga0055476, IMG submission 57682) | Wetland microbial communities from San Francisco Bay, California, USA, that impact long-term carbon sequestration - Muzzi_CordC_D2 | ecosystem: Environmental > Aquatic > Marine > Wetlands ... | reverse complement strand
GCATGTCAGCCCGTATTATCGGTTCTTCCCCTGATTAAGTGAAGACCCATACAGGGCAACCTGCATACGCGAATATCTACCGGAATGCGCGAATTACCGGCCCCGATCAGGCGTTTCCTTTACCAGGTGATCGGCAATGAGTTCCGTAATACCGATCAGTTCAACCTCCATTTCGTTTTCTTCCAGCCCGTCTTCCAGCATATGCCGGCAATTCGAGCATGAGGTGACCAGCGTTTCCACCTTGATCTCGTCCAGCTGGCGTTTCTTGGCACTGAATACCTGCAGGCGCAGCTCATTAGCCCGTTCGTTGGAACTGACGCCACCGCCACCGCCACAGCACCAGTTCATATCCCCGTGCTCTTTCATTTCGACGAATTTGGGCGCCACCATGTTGAGCAAGTGCCTGGGTTGCTCTAATACACCGCCACGGCGGCTGATATTGCAGGGATCATGGAAGCTCAGGCGATCATCAATCGTACCTTCTGTTTTCAATCGCCCTTCCAGACGCAATTGTTCGAGCAGCTCCATAATGTGTACGACCTTGAATGGCAGCGGGCGCCCGATGAAATTGGGTGCATCCCAGCGTATGGTAGTGTAGGCGTGCCCGCACTCCGGGCTGATGACAGTTTTAACCTTCAGCTTTTCTGCCGCAGCAACAATCCGCTCAACGAGTTCAGCGGCAAGCTCCGAATTACCGAGCTGTACGCCGGTATTGGTCGCCTCGAAATACTGGCTGCTGATGGTCCATGAAATGTCCGTCGCCTTGAATATCCTGGCAAGCGAGCCTATGAATTCCGGGAAGCCGGCAATTTCACCCGATGAGAACAAACAGAGATACTCGGCACCCTCCTGGTCGAGCGGGATGTCCAGTCCGGTTTCCTTTTCCTGCACTCGGATCGTGGCCTCGAGCGTTTTGGCGGTCACACCCATCGGGCTGCCGATGGTACGTGCACGCTCCCCCGCCTGCACAAGATCCAGCGGCGAATAGCCGGCCGCGCTGAGCCCTTCCTTCACCTTGCGGATGATGTAGGCAATATCGACACCCAGCGGGCACACCATGCTGCAACGGCCGCACATCGAGCAGCCATCGTAGACCAGCATCTCCCAGTCCGCAAAATCCTGTTCCGTCAGCGGCTTGCTCAGACCAAGCTTGTTGGCGATCTTGCCCCAGAAGGTATATTCCTGGCTCCACAACTTGCGCATGGGCTCGGTCTTGTGGATGGGTGTATAACGCGGGTCACCGGTCTCGGTAAAAAACAGGCAGGCTTCGGCACAGATGCCACAGTGCACGCAACTGGAGAGATACGATACGACCCGGGCATCCATCTGCGCCCGCATCGCCCCGACACCTTGCTCAAATCGGCCGCTCATGGTTGCACTCCGGTATTTTCGCTCATCAGGCATCCACTCCACGCCGGCCAAACCAGGCGCCGGTATAGGCGCGGCTCGGAATAAAGGTAAACGCATGCATCAGGCGGCTGAACGGGAAATAGATCATCAGCAGTTCAACCGTAAAACGATGCAAAACCCTCAGCCCGGTAAATGCTTCCATCAACGCCAGGCACCCGGTCAACATGACGACAAATGTCAGTACTGCGGCAACATGATCGTCAGCATCCGAAATCAGGCGGGTGACCGGATTCAGAAGGCGGTGCAGCCAAAGCAGCAATAATCCTGCAAAGGCGATCTGTGATGTGACGATAAATGCCCAATACGGTATCGGCGTCCAGCCAAAACCCAGCAGGTGTTCCTGCAGGAATTCAACATGCGGCGCTGCAAACAGAAGCAGGGTAAACAGACCGAGATGGAACATGTAGCCAGCGACCACATGCAGGCGGATACGCGGACTCATCTCACGCCGCGGTACAAAGCGTCGCAAACTGGTCATCACAGCGCTTACGGCAGCGGAACGCCGAGGCACCGAGAAATCTGGCTTGCTGCCGCTGCGGAAGATCGCAAACATCCGCCACGCCACGCCGATAAGAAAGACAGCCAGCGCAAAATACCACAGCGGACCTTCGATGAATTCCGTCATCACTGCCCCCCCTCTGCCACTGGCCTGTCCGGGACCCTGTTTTTTGTACCGCGCAGCCGCTGTTTCTTCGCCAGCTCTTCACCGGCAATGACGGCACCCGCCTCTTCACACGTCTCGGCCCACTGGTCGTGGTGCTGCCGTGCCCAGTTAACATCGACATAGCCGGTTGTCATACTCTCAAGCGACCCTTCCATGCCGGCGGAACCCACATAAATATGCCCGAATAAACCCGCTACCAGCAGCACAGCGCCGACACCGTGCAGTACCAGCGACAGCTCCATCATCGGACGGTCCTGCCCGAAAAACGGAAATTCAAGTATCAGCCCGGTCGCCGAGATGGTCAGACCGACGAAAATCACCAACCAGAACCAGATCTTTTCACCCGCATTGAAAAAGCCGGCTGACGGGTGTTTCCCGCCCAGAAAACCGCCTGCCTTCAAAAGCCAGCCGATGTCACCTTTGCCGGGAAAGTTCTTACTGACAAAGCGTATAAACAGACCGATGACACCGAGCAGAAACAAGGGGCCGAACAGGTTGTGCCCTTCCTTGCTGGCCGAGGCAATCACCGAGAACACCTCGTGGCCGAAAACCGGTATCAACACCACCCGACCGGTCAAAAGTATCAAGCCGGTCACTGCCAGGAAAATGAATACGCTGGCGACATACCAGTGCAGGATGCGGTCGATCTCCTTGAAGCGCAGCAGATAATTACCGGCGCGCCCGGCTTCGAGCGGCACACCGCGTTTTATCAGGTGATATAGAAGGATAAGCCCGAGCACAGCGCCGATCAGCACACCGGCAGCCGGTATCAGTTGCTGCATACGGAACTGACGCCACTGCTCACCATAGGTGTTAATGAGCACACCGCTGTCCATGCCCTGGACCTGGCTTGTACCTGCCGCAGGTGCCTCGCGCTGCCTGACCTCGCGCCAGAGTTCCGCGCCCGGATTGACTACCTTGGCCGCAGGTACAGTGCCGCCATCAGTTGCCTGTGCTGCAAACGGCAAGGCCAGCATCAGTGCAAACAGTGCCATCAGCGCACTGCACAAGGCACCCGGGCTCGACGAAATACGCCTTGGATTATTATTGTTCATTGTGACAGGCTCCTTTCCCGCTTCATGCATAAACGGACCTGGCACCCTAATCCTTGCCGGCGGCCTTGCCCTCGACATCCCGGCCGCGGCGCAGGCCGGGCTTTGAATAAGCGACACCCCAGCCCCAGGCCAAACCTGAAGAACCCCGCCAGGTCACGCGCTCGCGGAAGATATCGGAAACCGTATCACCATCCCCTGCCAGCAGGGCCCTGGTGGAACACATCTCGGCACACAGCGGCAGCTTTCCCTCAGCCAGGCGATTGCTGCCATACTTGCGACGTTCCTCTGCCGAGTTGTCCGCCTCCGGACCGCCGGCGCAGAAGGTACACTTGTCCATCTTGCCGCGTGAACCGAAAGCACCGGTGGCAGGAAATTGCGGCGCACCAAAGGGGCAGGCGTAGAAGCAGTAACCACAACCGATACAGACGTCCTTATCGTGCAGCACCACGCCATCGTCGGTGGTGTAAAAACAGTCCACCGGGCACACCGCGGCACAGGGGGCATCCGAGCAATGCATGCAGGCGACTGACAGGGAGCGTTCACCCGGCGAGCCGTCGTTGATAGTCACCACCCGGCGCCGGTTGACACCCCAGGGAACCTCGTTCACGTTTTTGCAGGCCGTCACACAGGCGTTGCATTCGATACACCGCTCAGCATCACAGAGAAATTTCATTCGAGCCATGATTGATTCTCCTTCCTGTCAGGCGTGGCTGATACGGCACAGGGAACATTTTGTTTCCTGCATCTGGGTGACCGAGTCATAACCGTAAGTGAACGCCGTGTTACAGGCCTCACCCAGTACGTAGGGGTCGCTGCCCTTCGGGTATTTGTCCCTCAGGTCCCTGCCCTCAAAGTGACCGCCGAAGTGGAACGGCAGCCACACCACCCCGGCGGCGACGCCTTCCTGTGTCACCTTGGCCATGACCTTGATGCGCGCCCCTTCCGGACTTTCCACCCACATCTGATCGCCGTCCTTGATGCCATTATTGTTGGCATCAACGATATTGATTTCGGCAAACATATGCTGCTGCAGTTCAGCCAGCCAGGGATTCGAGCGGGTCTCGTCACCACCGCCTTCGTACTCCACCAGGCGACCACTGGTCATAATCAGCGGATACTCGCCGGTGTAATCCTTGGCCTGAATGGACGCGTAACGGGTAGGGAGCCGATAGAAGGATTTACGGTCTTCGTAGCTGGGATATTTCTCCACCAGGTCACGCCGCGAGGTATACAGGGGTTCGCGGTGCACAGGAACCGGGTCTGGAAAGGTCCACACGACAGTTCGGGCCTTGGCATTGCCAAACGGTGCACAACCGTGTTTGATTGCCACCCGCTGGATACCACCGGAAAGATCGGTCTTCCAGTTCTTGCCGTCTGCCTGTTGCTTCTCCTCGCCTGTCAGATCATCCCACCAGCCCAATTTCTTGAGCATGTCGGCGGTAAATTCCGGATGGCCGTCCCTGATTTCGTTGCCCTTGGGGTAGGAGCCTTCAGCGAGCAGATTGACACCATCTCGCTCAACGCCAAAACGGGCCCTGAAATTCAGTCCCCCCCTGGATACCGGTTTGCTGGTGTCGTACAGATTCGGTGTTCCCGGATGCCCCATCGCGGCTGTTCCCCAACACGGCCAGGGCAACCCGTAGTAATCACCGTTGACCGGCCCTCCCTTGGCTTCCAGGCTGGTGTAATCGAAGGTATGCCAGTTCTGCTGGTGTTGTTTCATCCTTTCCGGGCTCTGGCCGGTATAACCGATGGTCCACATGCCTTTGTTGAACTCGCGCGTGATATCCTCGATCAGGGGCTCCTCGCCGTTCACCTTGATATTCTTGAACAACTGGTCAGCCACACCCAGCTTGTTGGAAAGCTTATACATGATGGTGTGATCGGGCAGAGACTCGAACAGGGGGTCGATGACCTTGTCGCGCCACTGCAGTGATCGATTGGACGCCGTCACCGAACCATAGGTTTCGAATTGCGTGGCCGCGGGCAAAAGGTAGACGCCGTCCGTACGATCCTGCATCACGGCACTGACGGTCGGATAGGGATCGATGATCACCATCAGATCCAGTTTTTCCATGGCCTCTTTCATCTCTTTGCCGCGCGTCTGGCTGTTGGGCGCATGCCCCCAGAACAGCATGGCACGCAGGTTGTCACGCTGGGCAATGTTAGTCTTGTCCTCGAGCACGCCGTCAATCCAGCGCGATACGGTGATGCCCTTGGAGTTCATTGCATTGATCTTCTCGACCTCATCGCCACCCTCTTCACCAAAGAACTCTCCTGGGCGTTCCTCCTTATCGAAGCGAGCCGCAAGCCAGTCATAGTCCACATCCCACACCTTCGCCCAGTGTCTCCAGGCGCCCTCTGCCACACCGTAGTAACCCGGCAGCGTGTGGCTCAATACACCGAAATCGGTGGCTCCCTGCACATTGTCGTGGCCCCGGAAGATATTGGTACCACCACCGGCGACTCCCATATTGCCCAGCGCCAGCTGGAAAACACAGTAGGCACGGGTATTGTTATTGCCAATCGTGTGCTGCGTGCCGCCCATGCACCAGATAAACGTACCCGGCCGATTGTCGGCCATGATCTTGGCCGAGCGTTTTATGGTCTCTTCCGGCACCCCGGAGACTCGTTCGACTTCGTCCGGCGTCCATTTGGCCACTTCCTTGCGGATATCGTCCATGCCATAGACGCGTTGACGGATAAATTCCTTGTCCTCCCAACCGTTTTCGAAGATATGCCAGAGCATGCCCCAGACAACCGGCACGTCGGTACCGGGCCGGATGCGCATGTACAGGTCAGCGTGCGCCGCAGTGCGGGTGAAGCGCGGATCGATGACGATCAGCGGCGCCTGGTTACGTTCCGTGGCACGAAAAATATGCTGCAGGGAAACCGGGTGCGCCTCGGCAGGATTACCACCGATGATCAGTATCGCCTGGCTGTTGTGAATGTCGTTGTATGAGTTGGTCATCGCACCGTAGCCCCAGGTGTTGGCAACACCGGCTACCGTGGTTGAATGGCAGATACGGGCCTGGTGATCAACGTTATTGGTCCCCCACAGTGCGGCTAACTTGCGGAACAGATAGGCCTGTTCGTTACTGTGTTTGGCGGAACCGAGCCAGTACACGGAATCAGGGCCGGATTGCTCGCGAATCTGTAACATCTGGTCGCCGATCTCGTTGATAGCCTGCTCCCAGGAAACCTTTGTCCACTTGCCATTAACCAGCTTGGTCGGGTATTTCAGGCGACGCTCGCCGTGACCGTGCTCGCGCACCGAAGCGCCCTTGGCACAATGCGCTCCGCGGTTGAAGGGATGGTCGAAGGCGGGCTCCTGACCCGTCCAGACACCGTTTTCCACTTCGGCGTAGATGCCGCAGCCGACCGAACAATGGGTGCAGATGGTTCGCACCTGCTTGACCTTGCTGCCGTCCGAACTGGCGGGTAGGTCAGCTGCCGCCGCCTTTTTCATCATCGACACGGACAGTGAGCTCGCCGCCGCCACACCACCGACGGTGATACCGGAGCGCCTGAGAAATGTTCGACGGTCCATGGTGGCATTCAGAACCGGACTGTCGATGTTGAGGTGGTTGCTGCCTCGTTGCTTTCTAACCAGCTTCATGGTCAAGCCTCCTGCGTTGGAGTTTTCACTACTTTGCCAGTGCGCAGCTCGCCCGGCGGCGAAAGCGACGCAATCTGCACTCAGTCCCTGAGTGTTCGGTAATACGCCTTGACGTGGGCGGTTTCCCGGTAACCCTGTGAAACGGCATCCGGACTCTCACCTGCGTCTGCCTGTTTAGCCTCGGGCGGGTCTGCGAGGTGAGGTGCTGCTACCGCAGTCAGGGCTGTTGCGCCACCTGCCGCAATGACGCCTTTTAGAAACAACCTGCGGTCTGTTATGTGCTGAGCGGGTCGACCTTTCATTTTCCTCTCCACTTGAAACACTGTCTGTCAACTGCAGTGACTCCGGAATGCTTCATCAAGTTCACTATGCCGGTAACGAAAAATACTGCCTCTCCACATCCAGAAACTGCCGGCCCAAACGGCCAACTGCTTTATAGAAAACGGCTGTTTCGGCCTCTTCCAGATCAACAAAAAACCGGCCCATCCAGGAATCCAGATAGGTCGCGAAAAAAGCCGCCTGTCTTAATGATAGCTCAGAATCACAGATTATCATTCCCATCGTCTCACACAATGCGGCAACATGATCTTCCGGCTCGGAAACATCACCACGGCGCTCGAATCCCAGTGTGGCAAGCTCGTCACGCAAGCGTGCCAACAGCTTTTCCATCAACAAGCCGTGCACGTACCAGGAGGCATAGGGAACCAGTTCACCACGCCCCAACCCTATGAATAAATTGAAATATTCCTCTTCAGCACCTTGTGACCCTGTGTTCTCTGCCGCTGCCCGCAGTTCTCGCCAGGTGGAATTCATCGAAGTGCCGGCTGTCGTATCAGGTTGCAGGGCGCGTAGCAGGTCCAGCAGCGCCTGGTCGGGTGGCGCGGCCAGTAACGCCGCCAACAGCCGGTAGATATCGGCGCGGGCACACTCTCCCTGGTCAGGATCTGCACCGGCCTGCAGCGTCTTCTGCTCTGTATTCACCTATTGTCTCCAGGGGAAATACCGGTATGACCAGCCCGTTCATCGTTGTAGATCGCCTTGACGCGGCAATCATCGCACATGCTGATACGCGCCAGTGCTTCGCCACCGAACATGGGATGGCCCTTCATTTTCTGCGTGATTCGTTCGATAACACTGCGCGTGGCAAAGGCTTTACCACACCGAATACAGCAAAAAGGTTCCTCTTCGTTGAGGACACGCATCCTGTTGCGCTTGACAGCGTCATACAGAAAGCGTGGTGAGGCGGCGATGGCGCCCTCGGGACAGCTTCTGCAGCACAGCCCGCACTGCACACAGTTGGCTTCAATAAATTTGAGCTGCGGTTTTTCGTCTCCCGCCGACAAGGCATTGGCAGGACATTGTGACACGCAGGCCATGCACAGCGTGCATCGTTCACCATTGACCTCGACTTCACCAAAAGGGGAACCCGCCGGCAGAGACACCAGTGGCCGCTGTGCCGGCGCCTGTTCATACAAATGGTCTACGGCAAGACGGATGACGCTCCGTTTCTCATCCAGCGCTGCAAATTCAGCGTGCTCAGGCGCGAATACCGGTAAGCGGCTATTGAGCAGCTGCAGCAGTGCCTCGGAATCAGTGCCGCTTATCTGCAGCACATCAGCGGAATAACCCATACCTTCCAGAATAGCCCGGGTAATAGTCAACTGTGTCGCGATGGCCGTCATCACGGACGCAGGCAGAGCCGGGGTAGCCAGCAACCACAGTGCTGATGCGCCGTAAGCCAGTGCGGCAAGCCAGGTGTCCATACCCGCGCTGCCCAGTTCCTCGATCTCGAACGGGATAACATTTTCCGGCATTTGCCCTGCCACTGCCTCAAGCCGTCGCCGTCCATCCTGAGCATCATGCATCAGCAATACCGCCTCGGTCCCGCCTTCCTGCCGGTAGGTCTTCAGCAGGGTACGCAGACGTTGCAGGGTGTCGCCGAGGCGCGGGTAGCCATAACTGATGGCGCCGGTGGGGCACACCGTAGCGCAACTTCCCGCACCCTGGCACAGCTTCGGGTCTACCTGAATACTGTCGCCAAGGGACATGATGGCATCGCTCGGACAGGCATCCAGGCAGCGTGTGCAGGCGGTGATACCGCTTCTGCCATGCGCACATATAGAGGCGTTATAGCTAAAATACCTTGGTTTTTCGAACTCCCCTACCAGCGTCGGGAGTTCCTGCAGTGCCTGCTGCAGCTCAGCGGCATCAGCGGGCGCGTAATAACCAGGCGGCAAAATCTCGCTACCCAGGAACGGCGGGCTACTCAGATCAAGCACCAGATCAAAGTCCCCTTCAGTTTTGCCGGCCGCCTGCCTCAAAGCGGCCGCTGCGGCCGGCGACTCCAGCTGAATCCTGAATTGCCCCAGGTGACCCGCTAGGGATGTCACCGTACCCCGTATCAGCTTAGTGCTTGCTGACTCAGCGCCACCGGATTGGCCTTGTTCCGGCACCAGAACCGTACACGTCAAGCTGGCGTGCCCCTGCAAACGCTCAGCGGCCGCCAATGCCCCGGCTTCTGCGCCAACAATGAGAAGCCTGCCAGCCGACTGGTAAGATACTGCCGCGGCAGGCTGCCACTCTGTTGAAGCCGCAGCTGCGCATGCCGTGCTGCGTGCAAGCCCGTTGCCGGTTGCGGATGTAAGTCTGGACAGGAGATCCGCTTCCGCGCGACTCATCATGACGTACACTCGCTGCGCGGTCTGCCGCCGCTATCCCCCTTGCTTACCACAAAGGCCACAAAGGTTTTACTGTTATAAGGAGTTTTCAAAGTTGCCACTAACCGCGTGGTATTCAATACCGTGTCTAATGAATTTTTCACAAAAAACCTTTAACCGCTTGTCCCTTCGTGACCCTGGTGCATGTGGTCAAGGTCTTGAGAAACAGGCGCCCCTCCCTGTTCAGTCTCTTTATCTCCAACACCGGGCGCAGCATCCTCTGGCTTTACAGGCACCCCACCCGCCGCATCGTTTTGCACCGCTTCAGCTTCACTTTCAACATCGACCTGATCGGGCTCTGATGCAACCCCGGTCGCATCCGCCGCCTGCTTCTCTCGCAGCAGCATGCGCTCCATTTCACGGGTGACAATATTTCCGAGCTTGGCGAACTGTGTGAAATCATCATCATAGTCGTCCAGGCCATCGGGCACATGAAAACCAGGCAGATGAAAAAGCTTGCGCAGCGCCTGCGCCCTCAGCTGTTCGCTGACCCCGGATGACATGAAAGCCGCGTAGTCACTCTTTTCATCCAGCGAATCCACCGGGGGCATATCCGCATCGGTCGCTTCCCGCTGCGGCGTGGTTTGTTGCAAACCTTCTGCTGCCGGCGGTTCGCCGGGCGCTGTTTGCGGACCGGGAGCCGAGGGATGTTCCTGATTCCGGTAACCGGCCTGCTTGCGCCGCGACCAACGCACCAGAAAACCCTCGTCATTGTCGCCCCGATCAAACCCGGTTTCCGGATCAGCACTTTCCGGATCGATCACTATCAGCCTCCTTCCAGTTATCCCGCTTGCGTTTCTGTCGTTTCTCGGGGAAGTAATTTTCCAACACATACCGCTCAACCCAGCGATACAGCTCGGCTGGCATTTCCACCGACTCCACCACTTCATCCGCCTCCATGTAAGAAGCGGCCTCATCATAACTCAGTGTGGCGATGAATGGTCTAAACGGCTCCGACTCCTGCTGGCTGCAGATAACGAATACCCGTGGTGTATCACTGATAATATTGAAATAATAACTCTCGGCATCATCCCTGTGCAGCTCTACACTCAATCCTGTCCATAGATATTGCCTGCCTTCAGTGGCTGCATGCAGCGTCTGCCGGTGGATTCCCTCTCTCGCAGCAGACCCGCCGGCTACCAGCCCCGCCACCTTCCAATACCCACTTTCCCAGCGGTTATCGCAAGTACTCTGAAAGCTCACTATAATCGAGACAGGAAAGGCCTTATCCATTATCAATGCCTTCAAATCAGATTCAGATGACAATTAAAGCATCAGTATAGGCCCAAATTGACAGACATACATGGGTACGCCCGGCCAAAGCGCTGTACAACAAAACCTGATGCAGGGGGAGGTTGAATTGTCCGAGCGCCGCTATCGCCCCAGCATGAGCCAGCAAGGTTTGTCGCCGACACACCCGGTTACCGCGCTTGATGAACAGGGCAAATGCCGACAGGTTCATGTCGCGGGAGAGTCACCGTTGACCCTGTATGTGGATGGACGCGAAATCGTCACCCTGATGACACTCGGTACCCACCCCGAAGCGCTGACTATCGGTTATCTGCGTAATCAGCGTTTTATTCAGGAACTGAGGCAGATCAAGGATGTTTCGGTAGACTGGCGCACCGAATCAGTCCAGCTGAGCACCTGGGAAGGTATCGCGGGTTGGGACGAGAAACTGAAGAAACGCACTGTCACAACAGGCTGTGGTCAAGGCACTGTATTCAGCTGCACACTGGATGCACTCTATACCACCAGGCTGCCCGAGGTATCCGTACACCAATCGGTGATCTACGGACTGCTGGACAATATTCGCCAGCATAACGAAATCTATAAACGCGCCGGGGCGGTGCACGGCTGTGGCCTGTGCCGGCACACCGACATCCTGATTTTCGTCGAAGACGTGGGGCGCCACAATGCTGCCGACGCCATCGCCGGATCGATGTGGCTCGAGTACCTGACAGGTGCAGACAAGATCTTCTACACCACCGGCCGACTGACATCAGAGATTGTCATGAAAACCGCGCAAATGGGGATACCGGTATTATTATCCCGTTCCGGCGTCACCAACATGGGCCTGGAACTGGCACAGGAACTCGGTGTTATCATGATTGCCAGGGCAAAAGGCAAACACTTCCTAGTCTACAATGGCGCAGAGCGCGTTATCTACGATGCCCGGCCTCAACAACAACATCACAAGGTTCACAATGGAGACTCGTGAAGAAAACGCTCTACAAAAAGGCTTTCTGGTTTATTGTCTTTGTTGCCGGAACCTGCACAAGCATGGCTGATACCAGTTTCATACGCCTGGCCACGACGACCAGCACGGTCAATTCAGGCTTGCTGGATATTCTGTTGCCCGCTTCTGAAAAAGGCAACGAATACACGGTCAAGGTGATTTCGGTAGGCACCGGCAAGGCACTGCCTTTGGTCCGTGAGGGCGATGTTGACGTCGTCCTGGTCCATGCGTCGACAGGCACTGGTACTGCTGTTTACCGGTGATCCCGCACTATGGAGCATCGTGAGCATCTCTTTCAGCGTATCGCTGCGCGCCGTACTGAATGCCACACCGGTCGCCTTGCTGCTTGCCTTCTTGCTCGCACATACACGATTTCCGGGTCGACGCGTACGGGGAGCATCTTCCCTGGAAAGTGGCACAGCAGAAATTGCGTCATGACACCGTCTACCTGCATCAGCAACCCTATATGCTCGACAAAACTGTCGCAGAGAATATTGCCTATGGACTGCGCCGTAGCCGCCTGAATCAGTCTCAGGTCGATGAAAAGGTGGCTCAGGCGCTGGAATGG
>Ga0055476_10000321_pt1 | contig 12277 bp, 9 predicted proteins | sample Muzzi_CordC_D2_FD_57682 | JGI IMG/M metagenome (GOLD analysis project Ga0055476, IMG submission 57682) | Wetland microbial communities from San Francisco Bay, California, USA, that impact long-term carbon sequestration - Muzzi_CordC_D2 | ecosystem: Environmental > Aquatic > Marine > Wetlands ... | reverse complement strand
CACATTAAGATCCGGAACATATTCCAGTGCACCGAGGCACAGGACGGCGTCAAAATAGTTACTGGTAAACGGCAGCGTCTCCATGCTTCCAAGGAGGAAATGAAACTGTCGATCATCACCAAAATGAACGAGGCACTCCCTTATCATCTGCCGGGAAAGATCGAGACCGTAATATTCAATGCCGCTCTCGCGGAGGCTGTCACCGATAAACGCGGGGCCGCATCCGACATCGAGAACTTTCCCGCCCTTCAGGTCGCCCAGTAATTCAGAGACCCTTGACAACCTTGTGTTAAACAGATGGGAAATGGGAGAAGTACCCTGGTACTCAGCAGCATAGGCCTTGGCCCGACTGAATTCCTCTTTCAATTTTTCGTGCTGCGTATTTGCCATGGATGATCTCCAGACACTTGTTATTCAGGGACCAGGTTGCTCCGATGCCGCCTCGACACCGGGCCCTGGCCACTCGATCACAGGCATGTCCAGGATGGTTTTCTAATCAGACTTCTTTCCGTTCCACAACATCCATGGTGCGTGACCATCCCTGTAAAGCTCATCGAACATCATCTTTTCCTTGAAGGTGTCCATTCCTGCCCAGAACCCTTCATGCTTGAAGGTAGTGAGCTTGTTAGCCCTCAGAAGCCTTTGAAAGGGTTCCACCACAAGCTCCTCTCCCGGGCGGATGTAATCAAAGACCTCCCTTCTGAAGATAAAATATCCACCGTTGATCCAGAAATTGGACTCCCTGATGGGAGCGATGTCCGCAATATTTTCATCCTCGTCAAAGGTCACCGCATGAAAACTCAGGCCCGGCTTGACGGAATAAAAACTCGCGACCTTCTCCTTCCTCTTGAAATCATCGATCATAAGGTTCAGGGGGAGGTCGGTAAGACCGTCCGCGTAATTGGCGAGAAACATCTCCTCGTCCTTTAGGAATTCCTTCACCGCCACGAGCCTCTGCCCGATGTTGGCTGTCAGGCCCGTATCCACGAAGGTAATGGACCAGTCGGTGATATCAGTATTGAGAAGTACAGCTTCCTTCCCGCCCTTATTCAGAACAAAGTCGTTGGAAAGACATTCGTTGTAGTTCAGAAAATAGTTCTTGATGGCGTCCGCTCTGTATCCCAGGCACAGAATGAAATCCTTGTGCCCATGATAAGCATAGTATTTCATGATGTGCCAGAGCAGGGGTCTGTAACCGATCTCCACCATAGGTTTCGGAATGTTTTCGCTGTATTCCCTGAGCCTCATACCCATCCCGCCACAGAAAAGAACCACCTTCACTTTGATACCTCCTTTATCTTTCGGAAAACGCGATTCGAGCGTGCACGGTCACGAATTCATCGCGTATCGGCGCTGATCCGGGAGAAGATCTTATCCATGATCCTGCTGGTGAGAACGATCTCATCGTAAGGGATGGGGGGATCCTGATTTTCCCCGATCGCCCGGTAGAACTCGCGGAAGAGCTGCCTGCGTCCGTGATCCACATGGAATTGACCCTTCCAAAAACGCCGCATGTTACGTCGTGAGTTCAGGATGAACTGTTTGGACAGTCTGCGGGGCGCGACGAAGTAGTTCAGGAAACTCTTCAGGGAATCGGTCTGCCGGAACTTGAGGAGCAGCCGCTGGCCGTGGTCGATGACGATGGAATTTTCAGGCCCGTAAAGCCGGAAGCGGAACATGCCCGGACTGATCTGGGATGAGAAGGTAAAATACGCGGAAGTCGCGCGGTCCCTCGTGGTGATGATCACGCGCAGTTCATCGATGATGTCGTCATGGCCCGACTCCCTTAAAAAGGGGCTGGAGTAGCCCACGGCCTCGATGTCGGGGTCCGGATCTCCCAGATACTCCGCGATCTTGCAGATGCCGTGGCTGATGACGTTGTGCAGCAGTTTTCCTGGGAGCGATCTCACCCAGTGATTCTTGTCTCCCAGAAAGGCCTGCCCGTAAACATCCTTTATGTTGTAGGGGAAATGGCACTCCATGTGTACCGGCGGGCCTCCCAGGAAACCGTTTTTCACCAGTTCTCTCATCTCCACGGCCTCGTGGCTGAACTGGTTGTTGTGGCCCACGGTCAGCTTGAGGCCCTTGGCCTTTGCCTTTTCGATAAGGGACACGGCCTCCTCGGTCGTTACCGTAAACGGCTTTTCGACGAAGACGTGCGCCCCGTCATCGAGGGCCATCGTCGCCAGAAGAAAATGGGTTTGAGGCGGCGTTGTAATGTGTACCACATCGGGTCTGACCGTTTTGAGCATCGTCTGGACGTCGTCGAAATAGGCGCCGACCCCGTACCGTTCCGCGAGCTGTTTGGCCATCAACTCCTCCGAATCACAAACGGCCTCCAGTGTGCAATCCGGGATCTTGACCAGCGCACTGGCGTGTTCATCGGCGATCTTTCCACATCCTATGATTGCAACCTTCATCATTGCCTCCCCTCCAAGGACCTGCAATATTCGAAATAACGCGCCGCCGCGTCTTTAAAAGGAACCCTGGGCTCCCATCCAAGGGCTGACTTGAGCTTGCCGTTGGAGTACCTGTTGCCTTTCCAGTCCACCGACCACCTTCCGTAATTGAAAACAAGCGGAAGCTGCCCATCCGTCCTCTGGGAATATTTCTCCCACAGGATGCAAAACAGCCGGCTTGCCATCTTCGGGACGGGATAGGATTTGAAATCCTCCACGTTTTTCTTGTACATCCTCAGGAACTGTCTGCTCCTGGGCAGATCGTCGTCAACGACGTTGAACACCTCTCCGTCAATTCCATCCACCAGTCCGGCGAGGACGATGGCATCGGCACAGTTGTCGACGTAATTCATGGGGATGAAATTGGACCCTCCCATGTGCAGAAAGGGGCCAAAGGTATCGATGCCGATCCTTCCGTGGACGCCACTGGACCCGGGACCATAAACGACCCCCGGCCGCAGGACCACATAAGGGAGTCCCCTGTTTTTCCCGTAATCCATGACGATCTCGTCCTGCTTGGTTTTCGCGTAGGCATACGCGTCGCCTCTGAGCTCGGGCTTTTCATCCATGGGACATGACTCATCGAAAATCGCACCCGACCTCATCTGGCGGTTGGAATAGACGGCAAAGGAACTCACATTCACGAATCGCCTCAGTTTTCCATTTTCCAGTGCAGCGTCCATGAGGTTTCTCGTCGTGACAACAGAGTGCAGAAAAGCCTCGGGAATAGATTTGTAAGCCTTACCCGCCGCCAGGTGAAAGATGACGGGGACACCTTCAACGGCCTTCCGGCAATCTTCTGTAGACAGAAGATTGCCCCTGATCACCTGGAGTTTGGCGCCGCGTTCTTCAGCCAGCCTTTCCGCTCCCGACAGATCTCCGGAGGATCTGACAAAACATCTTATATTGACAAACCCCTCCTCGATCAACCTTGCGACGACTCTCCTCCCGATAAATCCTCCTGCACCGGTAACAAGAAGCGGGTCCTGTTTACCAATTGGCAATAACGACGGGTTCATAGGTCCTCCTTTTCCAGAGTTTGAATTGACTCATTCGACGATGTATTTATCGCCTATGACCTTGAGCCTGGCTGCGGTCAGCACAAGCCCGATGTGGTCGCACAGCTTAACCAGGTATTTCATGAAATGGTGGTGCCCCATAATCAGAAGGAAGGGAAGGGCGCACAGGTAAACGGCGATAGCCGCAAGGGATCTTGCTACATCTTTCCATCCCGCATCCGGATGGTTCAGGGCCACCTTTCCCCGAAGCAGCGCTCTTCTCATAAGAAAACTTCTTTCCCAGCGGATGGGTGGTATGAATTCATATCCCACGGCTTCATCGCACCACACGAACTTGTGCCCTTTAAGTATCATTCTCCTGAAAAAATCCTGGTCTTCAGCACCGCACCCGAATTCGGGATCAAATGGAACAGCTTCATCTATGAAAAGATCCCTTTTAAGCAGGGCGTTACCGGTCCTTCCCTCCTGCCAGGTAATGATCTTGCCTGTCTCATGGGTCTCTCTTTCATGGAATTTGCCTTTAATGAACCACGACGGGGGATCCGTCTCGAAATAGGGCTTTACAGGACCCAGGGCACCATCGGCGTCAAAACGCCTGATAGCGGCATACAGCGTCAGCAGCCAGTCCTTTTCCGGGTACTGATCGTCATCGAACAGGGCGACATATTGACCCGATGCCTTGGCTACCGACCTGTTACGGGCCAGGGAGATATTCTGTTCCGGCTCCACCTCATAGTGTATGTCCATGCCGGACTGCCGTCTGAATTCCAGCACTGTGCTTTCGGCAGAAGCCTTGGAATCGTTATCAACGACGACCACTGAACAGGTGAACAGGCCGTCTGTATCCTGCCCCCTCAACCCGGCAAGAAGACGCTTGAGCAGCTCCGGTCTCTTGTAGGTGCATATGCACACACAGATATGTTCCATAGTCTGCTCCTGGCCCGGGGGACCCGGGATTGGGGAGATGGGAGGGTTTACCGGTACCAGGGCGGTCACCCCCTGCCGATCCGCCCTGTCACATTACGGGACAGCTTCGCGTAGACCTTCTTCGCGTACTGCAGGCGAACGAGTTTAGCTGCCGGCAAGAGCGGCTTTTCAAGGCTGAAGCGGTTCATATGGAAGGAGAGGCGTCCATTGACCATCCCTCCCGTACCGAAAGATACATCCACAAGCCCCGTCGTTCGGATATCGGAAAAAAACTGTGGGGTGGCAGGTCGATCCGTGTAGGGAAAAGCGAAGGCCCCGTAATCGAGTCCGAAAGTTTCTCTCACCCAACGGGTGCTTTCAATCGTCTGATAAACTTGTTCCTTGATGCCGATATCCCCGTAAGGGACATGATCGATGCTGTGTGACCCAATGGTAAACCCGCTGTTGATCAATCCCTTGACCTGGCCCGAATCAAGGTAGGGTCTGTGCCTGGAGAGGTAATCGTCAAAATCGATCTCCAGGAGCGCGGCCACCTCATCGAGGATCTCATTCCTGGAATACGGCAGGTCCACGATCGCCGATACCAGGTCATCCACGGCATCCAGTTCCGCTACTTTCTCCCGGACGGATGCCAGCGCCCCCGGTTTCAGTCCTGCTTTCACTCTCTGTGCCAGTATGCTGGCTTTCTGTTCATGACACAGCGCCCTGTTATCCGTATAGGCACTGTTGATGACAAAGGTGGCCGGTATGCCCATGGACTGGAGTATCGGCGCGACCACATCATTCATTTCACGGAATCCGTCATCGAAGGTCAGGTGGAAAGAAGGTTCGGGCATGGAGGCGCTGCCGCGGGCGATCTCTTTCATGAGGTCGCTCAGGGAGACGGGCTTGAATCGGCTCAGCAGAAACTCGAGATCCCCTTTAAACATCGCCGCACTTTTGTTCTGATAGAGGTTGCAGGTATGGTCGACCTGCTCATCGCTGACCATGTGGTAGTAGGGCAGGATCAGTCGCGATGGACAAATCAAGTCCATGACCGGCCGGGGCAAAGCCGACATCAGGCCCGGAATAAAGGTGTATTTTATAAAGGGACTCTTCATTTTAATGGAAACAGGGATTCAACCGTGGCCGGGTTACGCGATCTTGCAGGTGCAGGGGGGAGAAAATCGAACCGATAAATTCCGGGCAGGGGGTTGACCCATAGGTCACAGCCTGTTGGCATCCCCCTGTGGGACTGGTCCGGGGCCGAAACGGAAGCGGACTCGCTCCGGCCGGAACTGGTTAAGATGCGACCCTGGTTTCAGGGAGTCGGACCAGCTCGTCCTGTTATTGCGGTGCAGCCTGCAGGTCTGACGGCGGAGAAGGTTTTTTGTACAGGGATACGGTGCATGGAGACCCCTCAAACCTCCTTTTGGCCGGAATGTCGTTCACCAGACCGGGCACGTCGGGACCGATGGCAGGCCACGGGGTTTCCGCGCACCACCAGGAACCCAGTTCAGCTATGTTCGCCGAGCCGTAGTAAAGGGAATCGGGAAGGACGTGATCGGACCCTCCATCCCACTCCTGTACGGAGTCCGTGATAAAATCGTAGTTGCCGTGCAGCAGGGTTGAAGGCTCTACGGATGAATCGGCATAACTCCCGGGCTGTCCGTCACACCCGAATTTCAGCCCATTGGGTTCGTTCGGCTCACAGTCGCCGTTGGCTTTATAGGTTCCGGAGGTCCAGGAAGCATTGCCCAGAACGTTACCGACATAACTGTTGTATTTGTTGTCGGCCTGCGTGTCGATGGCCCAGACGCCCCAGTTCGTGGACGGTGCGGACCTCTCTCCCCGGGGGTTGTTTCTGAATGCGACGTTGTGGGAACTGCTCCCCATGGTGACATCAAAAACTATCTTGGCCGATGAATTGCCCTCGAAAAGGTTCATGTGGGGATGGGGGCCATGATTGGGGTTCAGGTCCGCGTCCAGAAAGGAGGGATCCTCGTCCTCATGATGGCTGTCAAAATAGTTGTACAGGACGGACACTCCCGAACCTCCACCCTCAAAGTTCACCCCGTGCCTCAATTTGGAAAAAACATTGTTTACGATCTTGTGTCCGCTGTTCCAGTAGATCAGGAACACGCCGTAATTGGCCCCGCTGTCAAAACCTTTACCGTCGTGAAAATAGGAATCCCTGATCTCCACCCCATGGGAAAACTCCATCCTGACATGGGCCTCCCCGCTGTTGCTGCCCCCCATATAGGTTTCCACATCCTTTAACCAGCAGTTTCGGGCATTCTCTATCGCGACAATACCGGCATCGACGCTGGAGTTATCGATCGTCAGATGCTCCACTCCCGCGCGGTAGACACCGAAAGTAACCTTCTTGACCTCCGGGTCCAGGTTTGATTTGTAATCGTAATACAGGGGGGGATCGATGCTGATCACGTTCCCGTTGATCCCTGTGATCCTCGAAAACTGCTGCATGAAGTGACCGTTCCCGTTGTCCTCACCGCACCAGCTGCAGTCGTTGGTGGGGCTGACAGGGATGGCAGTGTCACGGTCCTCGTAAATGGAAACGTAGTTCCCGACCGACAGCCCCGAAGCGTTCGCGAGGGTCAGGGTGGAGGCATTTTTCTGGGGATCGACGGTGATGTTGATCGCCGAGCCGTGATTCTTTCCGGCCGTCAACCGAATCCTTTCGCCGTATCCGTTACCGGATGCACTGAGAACTTTCAGCGTTGTCTTGCTTATGGCGAAAGGCCCTCCCACCCCTCTGAGAACGACTTCGGAAGGGAGATTGATGTCACCACTGATGCGGTATTCGCCGGCTTCTAGCTGACAGGCTCCCGGAGGCGAAACAGCGTTGAGGCACTGCTGGATCGCATTGTGGTCGTTGACACCATCGTTTGGCACAGCACCGAAATCCCTGGCGTACTCCTTGACCTCGTAAGTGGGGAGCCCGCCATCAAGATCGAGACCTGAGGACCATTCGATCTTACGGCAATCAGACGGACAGCTTCCGTCCGGCAGATCAAAAACCGCATACGCCGAGGTGGGGATAAGCAGACAGATGAACAAAAGGACAGCCTTTTTCATTTTTCACGCCTCTCATACCGGATATCGTTACAGACATCGCAATTTGAAATCAGTTAAATTATTACACCGAACTGCACACTTTACAACTTATCAGCTTCTGCCATTTCTGCAATGTCTATACCAATAGCCCACCGATATCCGTCTATCCTTCGTACGGGTAGAACCCGTTGAAAGTAATAGTCTTCTGCCGGATGATCGTCACCCGGTCCCTGCCCTTGACTCAACGTAAAATCGCTCCATGTGAAAACATTTTATAGCCTGGACCACTTTGCGCACCGAGGTATCTCATTGATTACATTAATGTAATCCACTTCCGGGGCCCGGAACGATGGGCTGATCACGGACTGGATCCGCCTGCTCCTTGACCCATATCTGACTTTGACAGGAGCAGCGTAAGGCCGCGATACATCGTCGCCTGCCCCCAGTGAAGCATCGCTACCTTGATCTTCCTTCCCGGCAGGACCCTGTAATAGAAGTATCCCTTTTTATCCTGCATATGGTCGATGGTCCAGTCCGCGACCCTGGCCGAGATCTCGAGGGCCTCGGGATATCTGTCGGAAAAATAGGCCAGCGAGGTGATCGCCTGAGCGGCGCACTGGATATCCACCGGATAAACCTTATTGTCATAATATTTCGGTTTTCCATCGGCCTCGAAAAACATCTCCATATAGTATTGGAAGCCCCGCTCGAGGTTTTCCTGGAACTCCCCGTTCCCTGAATTTTCCAGATAACACTTCAAGCTGTCGAGGTTGTAGCCGGTGTGGAAATTGTCCACCCAGTGGTATTTGGGATCCTCTCCGTAGTACCACGCGCCGCTGGGAAGCTGTCTTGAACAGCTGTATAACATGGCTTCCCGCGCCAGGTCCTGCAGGCTCGCTTCCCCCGTCATCCGTGCCGTACGGGCCAGAATGGCGGCACCGAGCATGTTGGAGTTGTGTATGGAACTCTGCTTGAACGCCACATAACTCAGGCAGCTCCCCTCATCGGTTTTTTCCCGCGGCAGAGAGCAGATCCAGCGGCATATGCTCCTCGCCACCTCCAGGTACCTTTCATCGCCCAGCAGTTCGTACCCGTCCAGAAAAGATTGTCCGATGAGGCTCGTCCAGACAATGATCGGCTCCAGCTTGGGCAGCCGCCCCCCGCGGCTCGTGAAAGGGAAATGGTTCCCCCAGCTGTGATGCTCATACCTGTCGGACCTGTTCTCATCCAGCCACCTGAGACAATCCTGTGCCCTGTCCCTGTAGGAAGGGTCGCCCGACAGCTGGAACATCGTCAGGTAGCCCCAGGCCATGTATCCTCTGCCCTTGGTTGAATCCTGGGGTTTCACCCCGACCAGAGGGCGGATGTTTACCGGGCTCAGACGCACAGCCTGGAGAAGGCACCGTTCCAGGAATTCGCTGTTGAAGGTAAGAGCCATCAGCGGGGAAAGCAGTCCATCGCTGTACTCATAACCCTTGTAACCGTGATCTTCGACCCACTTTTCGACGGCCTTAATGCTGCGTTTGATCTTCTCCATGGAGCCTCCCGGTTTCGGTTTCGGAATGCCAGGTATGAGGATTTCTGTCGTTCTCACCAGCACAGACCATAATATTCGCCGGGAACCTGGGAACCGTCCTCAAAGATCCTGACCAAGTCGATCAATACATGCCTGTCGCGCAACTCCTCTACAAGGACGTTCCTGAACTCTTCGGAGGACTGGCTGACCACCACCACGTCGCTGGCCTGGACAAGCTCTTTGGCGCTCGCGCACAGAAGGGACGAGATGTGGGGGATCTCCTTTTCAATATACTCTCTGTTTGATCCGACAAGTCGGGCGATCGTAACGAGATGGTCATAAATCCCGATCTTAAGACCCTTGCCGATCATGGCTTCTATGACCTCGACAATGGGGCTCTCCCGAAGATCGTCCGTCCCGCCCTTGAAACTCAACCCCAGGAAACCCAGTTTCGAGTTCCTGTGCTCTAAAAGTTTGGCGATCACCCTGTGGATCTGGAGACGATTGCTCTCCAGGACCGAGGCCAGGACAGGTGTGGCCATATCCAGCGTTTTGGACTCGTAGTTGATGGCTCTCAGATCCTTGGGGAGACAGGAACCGCCGAAGGCGAACCCCGGCTTCAAATAATATGGAGACAGATTCAGCTTGGTATCCATGCAGAAAATATCCATCACGCGATGGCTGTCGAACTCCAGGGCTTTGCAGATGTTCCCTATCTCATTGGCAAAGGCGACTTTCAGGCCGTGGAAGGAGTTGTCCGCATACTTGACCATCTCGGCCACCTTGATCTCTGTTCTCAACAGAGGGGCATCGAGCTCTTTGAAAAGGTCTGCGACGACTTGCCCGGAATGGGCGTTCAGTTCACCGATGACGGTTTTCGGCGGATTATAAAAATCGTGGACAGAACTGCCTTCCCTCAGGAATTCAGGCACCATGCACACCCCGAAATCAGTCCCGGCCTTCTTGCCTGAAGCCCCTTCGAGGGCCGGGATCACCACCCCTTCCACGCTCCCGGGAAATACCGTGCTGCGCACGCAGACGACGTAGTAACGATCGATCCTCGCAAGCGTCTCACCGATCTCCTCCGACACCTTCCTGACAAATTTGAGGTTGATGCTTCCGTTGGACCTGCTCGGGGTCCCGACACACAGGAAGGCGAGGTCCGTCTCTTCCAGAGCGTCGGACCCCACCGTGGTAGCCCTGAAGCTGCCGTTTTCAGAGACCTTTTCAATCAACTCGGTAAAATCTTTTTCTATGACCGTGGGTTTTCCACCGTTGACCAGGTCAACCTTGGTTCTGTTGACATCAACACCGATGACCTGATGCCCCATTTCCGCCAGACACGCGCCAGAAACGCATCCGACATAACCGAGACCGAAAACAGCTATTCTCATCATTGACCTCCAGACAACGCTTTTCCCTCTCCCGTCCGGGAGAGGGGCTCTCTTGACAGGTCCGGGAACAGGGAGTCCACGCACGCGTGAAAACCGGAAAACATGTTCTCGACGGACCCATGCTCAAGTATGTCCCTTTGTGCGTTCCTGCCGAATTCTGACCTGACATCCTCGTTTTCAACGAGGTACAGGATCTTCTTTTTCAACGCATCAAGGTCGTTTTCAGGAACCAGGAACCCGTTGCGACTGTTTACAAGGTAGTTGATCTCGGGAGGCTGCCCACCGTCTTCGGTCACAACAGGCAGTCCGAAATAAAAAGCCTGGTTGATGCCGAGGCCGATATGCCCCGGAATGGAAAAAACATCGGCCATTTTGAAGATCTTGGTGATGCTGACATTTTCCGGATCGTGGATCTGCCCCAGATACATCGTGTTGGCAGGGTTCATTCTCTGCCGCACTTCATCCCGCAAACCGGAACCGACAATAACCAGCCCCAGACCTTTGGTCTTTATTTCCCTGAAGATCTCCACGAGGTGATGGACCTTCTTTCTCTGGTTATCCGCACCCATCCTCCCCACGGAAAGGACCACCTTTCCAAAGGGCACCCCGAACTCTTTTTTGATCTCCTCCCTCGACTGCCCGATCTGAGGGAAGTCCTCAAAATTGATGGTGTTGTTGGCAACAAACACCTTGTGCCTGTGCTTTGGGGCCACGAATTTTATTTCCTTTTCAGAGTAGAGGATGAGCCTGTCGACGCTCCAGTGCATCAGCCGATAAAGGGCCAGGCTGGTCCTGCTGTCGGGAGCGTCCAGGTTGGCACCCTTTGTCCAGAAGATGACAGGGATACCCTTCATCCTGAGCCAGAAGAGCAGTGGCCAGATGATCACATCACGCAGGTGCAGGAAAAGGATCACCGCGTCGGGCCGGATCTTTTCGATCTCACGCTTGTATTTCCAGAATCGGAAGGGAACGGCCTTGAAATCGAAGAGCAGCGGGTACGGGGTCTCCTTCTGCAATTCGTCGCTGCGAACGATAAATTCCCAGCCGCTTGTTCTGAAACGTTTATAGAAGTAATTGTACAGGGAAACCCTATAATGCATCACACGGTTCGAAATGAGCAGGACTTTTCCGGCAGCTGAATCTTCCAATTTCGTATCCTTTGTTTTATGAGAGCTGGGCTGCGGGCGCACGACACGCCGGTGAAGGAAATTTCCTAGGATTGCTTCTGTTCTTCCCCGCACGCGGCAGCGGGTACATTCAAGGCTATTAACAGTAAGACGAACCAGAGGTTGTGATCGCTCCTTAAGTAACTGGATTCCGTAATGTTGTGAACGACGATCATAATGAAAAACACCATTCGGAAGACCCCGAAGTCGAAATCGTTCAGGATGCTTTCTTTAATACTCCGGAATGCCGACGCGAGGAACAGACCCAGCAGCACCATGCCCACGATCCCGAGCTCAACGTAGACGTCTATGTACCCGTTGTGTGCCTGCTGCGGTCGCCAGATGTGTCGCTCCCACAGGTTGTTTGCCTTATTTCCTATCCAGAAACTGCCGTACCCCACACCCAGGGCCGGGTTCTTAGAAGCGATGGTGAGGATGTCCACCCAGAGATCGGTTCTTCCCGTCAGGGTTTCGTCCTTGCCGGCCATCTCCAGGAAAGTTCCGGAAACCGTTCCGTTCTGGTTGAACGCGCTGATACCGAGGTTCACCATCAGCAGGACCATAAGGAGGACGAAAACCCCCTTGATGAAATAGCTGTTAAGCTGGTCCCTGTTCCTGGGCGCGAACCGGAGACCCACCATAGTGCAAAGGCCTACAGCCAGTGTCGTGATGGACGTTGTGCTCCGGGAACCGCTGGGTCCTGTAAACAGGTAGAAGATCATCAGAAGGTAGACGATGT
>Ga0055476_10000320_pt1 | contig 12296 bp, 8 predicted proteins | sample Muzzi_CordC_D2_FD_57682 | JGI IMG/M metagenome (GOLD analysis project Ga0055476, IMG submission 57682) | Wetland microbial communities from San Francisco Bay, California, USA, that impact long-term carbon sequestration - Muzzi_CordC_D2 | ecosystem: Environmental > Aquatic > Marine > Wetlands ... | reverse complement strand
TCGGCGTGAGGGCGCGTCGTGTCTCGAGGATCTCGTCGCGCAAGGCGAACAGCTCCCGCGAGGCGTCGCGACCATCGGGCCCGACGGCTTCGATCGGCCAACCGGCGCCTGCGGCGAGCCAGCCGATCGGGACGCCCGGCTCGAGTCGCTCGAAGTTGTGGCGATCGATGTCGCGCGCGACGGTGAACTCCGCGTCCGCGACCGGGCCCTCGCCGAACGCGAGGTCGACGCCTTCGCGAACCGTGACGCGCCGGGGGTTGGTCAGTACCTCCATCGAAGGCGGGGTCGCGCCGAGCTGCTCGGCGCGGTGGTCGTGCAGGTAGCGTTCGAGACCCGCGAGCGCGGTTGCATCCGCGATCGGATCGCCCGAGCGGCCGCATTCGATCGTCACGCTCGGGAAATCCGCCTGGGTGGCTTCGACGAGAGTGCCGAGACGGAGCGGGCTGTGAACGACTCGATCGGCGAAGTACGCCACCAGGTTCCGCTCTTCGGGGCCGATCCGAGGACTGACGCCGTAGGGTGGGTTGTGGCCGGTATTGTTGTGCAGATCGATCAGCGATTCCGGAAGAGCCTGGTGGAACAACCGCAACACCTCGCCCGCAAACTCGCCCGCGCGGCCTTCGTGGGGCGGAAACCAGCAGCGATTCAAATCGATGCGACCCGGCATGAAACGGTGGGCGAAGCCCGGCGAAAGTCGCGCCGTTCGAACCGCGCCGATGAACAGCAGGGTGTTGACGGCCGGGATGCGTCCGCTCGCGAGCCAGCTGCGGATCGCACGCAGCCCGGAAGGCTCGTTGCCGTGCAGCAGCGTCGAAACGATTCGGGTGCGGCTGGTGTCGTGGCCCTTGGCGGAGATCAGGGTCGGCACCGCGAGCAGCTCGAGGAACTCCTCGGCTGTTCGGGGAATCCGCTCCCGCGGCAGCGCGATCTCGCGTTCGATCACGCGGAGCGGAATCGGCTGGTCGACTTGGTCAGTCATCGATTGGCCAGCTGTGCACGGGCTCGCCGGCTTCGGAGCGCACGAGATAGCGCTCGAGCATCATCGCGAGCGCGTGCCGTCGTTCGTGCTGCGCTTCGAGCTTTTCGAGCACGCGACGTTGCCAGCTGGCACCGGTCTGGTGCGCTGCGATGCGGCCTTCGATCACGGTGAGAAACGCTTCGGCTTCGCCCGACGCGACTCCGGCCTCGAGCAGGCCTTCGCGTGCGACCGGCAACAGCTTCGGAATCAGCGCGCGGGCGGTCTCGCAGCGCAGTAGCCCGGTGGTTGCATCGGGCCAGCGGATATCCGCATCGAGCCCGGTCTGTGCGGCCCGGTAGAAGTTCTGCTTGGCCTGCTCGAACGGGAGCCGGACCAGCATCGAGTCGATTCGAGGTGCCAGACCGAGCGTCAGGCCGACCATGAACGCGGCGTTGGCGAGCATGTCGACGGTCGTCGGGCCCGCAGGCAATGCGCGCATCTCGATGCGCAGGTGGCCGCCGTCGGCGGAATCGTAGATCGGGCGGTTCCAGCTCCAGACCGTTCCCTGGTGCATCCGAATCTCCTCGAGCTCGGGAATTCGGCCCGCCATCACGGTCGCGAGCGGATCTTCGTCGGACAGCACCGGCAAGAGCACTTCGTGTAGCGCGACCGCCTGGGCGAACAGCTCCCAGGCGCCGCCCGCGAGCCAGTCGGATCCGAACGACACACGCGCCGTGCGTCGCGCCCGCCGCCCGCGCGCGTCGCGGTCGTCGACCGCCTGCTTGAACAGGGCCACGCGGGTTTCGTCCCAAAGCCGGCGGCCCAGGAACGTCGGCGAGTTGCCCGCCGCCGCGAGCACGGGGCCCGTGGCGAGTTGGGTTGCATTGAAGATCGCCGAAAAGTCCTTCGGGGCGACGCGCAGGTGGATCTGGAGCGATGTCGCGGCCCCTTCGTAGGTGACATCGTCGCACTCGATCTCGAGCGAATCCTCGCCGGTGATGTGGACGTTGAACGGCTCCTGGCGGATGCGCCGCAACGCCGTGGAGAGCGCGCGATAGCGGGGGTGGTCGGTCATCGCGGACGATTGCAGGTCGTCCGCGCGCAGCGTGGGCAGGATGCCGATCACTGCGATCCGCCCGCCGTGTTCCGCCGCAGCGCGGCGAACCTCGTGGAGCGCGTCGTCGATCTCCTCGCCGAGGAACGTGAGCGGGCGCCCCGCGAGGGAAGTCGGGGCCATGTTGCATTCGAGGTTGAAGCGGTCGAGTTCGACGGTGATGCGCGGATCGATGGTCTCGCCGATGATCTTGTGGTTCAGCGGGAGCGGCCGCGCATCCGCGTCGACCAGTGCGAATTCGAGCTCGGCGCCGATCGAAGCCGGCCCGCCGCCGAAATCGGGACGTCCGAGCAGCTCTCGCAGCGCGATCAGACAGTGCTGCAAGCGCAGGCTGAAGCGCTGATAGTCGTCGTCGAGAAACTCCTCCCTGTCGATTGCCCTTCCCATTCTCCTCCGGGTCCGCCGCGCGGCCTCGGCTACTCGGGAACCGATTCGGAGCCGGGAACCAGCTGCTGGTCCTCTTCGAGCCGCGAGATGAAGTCCGCGACCGCCTCGAGCTCTCGCTGTGAGTAGGTGGAAGCGATCAGCGCCATGTTCGGATTGCCGTTTTCGCGGTGTCGCCCGGCGATGTCGTCGATCTGCCGCACGAGGTAGGCGAAGTGTTGACTCGCGATCATCGGCACGAGGCGCTCGCCGTCGCCCTGCCCGCGGTCTCCGTGACATTCGGCACAGTCACGTCGATAGAGCTCCGCTCCCATCGCGTAGTCGATCCCCGATCCCTTGCCGTTGTCCGGCGGCAGCGGCAGCGATTCGATGTAGCTCGCGAGGTCTGCGAGCACCTGGGGATCCGTCAGCGTCGCCGCGAACGGATACATGATCGGATTCGTGCGCCGCCCGTCGCGGATGTCGGCGATCTGCCGGTAGGTCACGCCGGCGAACTGGCCCGCCAGCTGCGGGAAGACGCCGTCCGGGCGACCGGCTCCGCTTTCGAGGTGGCAGACCGCGCAGACCACGTACGCGGCCTTGCCGTCGGCGACGTTTCCGACCGGCATCGGCGCGGTCGGCGGCACCGGGGTCAAGCGCGTCTCGGGGGTTCCTGCGTCCGGCGCCGCCACTTGCGGTTCCGCGGGTGTTTCGGTCGGTTCGGCCGCGGCATGCCCGCCGGCCCATGCGCCGAGGGCGAGCGCCGCGGCGAGCAGGGTCTGGAGACTGTGGTTTCTACTCAAAGTGTCGACTCCCGTGATTCGAGCGGTCGGGGGCGAAGGCGGGCATGTCTCGACGCCGGGGCGGCTCGACACGAGGAGCTGCAATGGAGCGACCAGGCGAAGCCATGATACCGAAACGTTGCCCCGTTTTCGGTCGCGGCGCGAGCCCAACGGCGCGGCGATCGGTCGATCGGCGTTGTATGTTCTCACCGCCTCTCGTCCCGCCCCCTCGACGACACCACCCTCCACCGGTTCGATCGACCTGCTTCCGGCGCTCCGGAAACGGGCAGATTCAATGGGGGAATCGCCATGGCTTCCGAACAACGCGAACACTGGTCCAGTCGTTCGGGCTTCCTGCTCGCCGCGATCGGCTCGGCGGTCGGCCTGGGCAACATGTGGCGCTTTTCCTATCTCGCCTCCGACAACGGCGGCGCTGCGTTCGTCGTGTTGTATCTCGCCGTTACCGCGTTGGTGGGCCTCCCGGTGCTGCTCGCGGAGGTCGTGCTGGGACGGGGGGCACAGAAGAGCCCGATCCGCGCGCTCGAGCACTATGGCGGCAAAGCCTGGAAACCGCTCGGTCTGGTGTTCGTCGCAGCGGGCTTCCTGATCCTCTCCTATTACGGGGTGATCGCGGGTTGGACGGTTCGCTATGCCGTCATCGCGCTGGTGTCCGGCTTCGGACCCGAGGTCGAGAGCAGCTTCGGCGGAATCGCCGAGGGCTGGGACGCTTTCGGATTCCACCTGCTGTTCATGCTCGTCACGATCGTGATCGTGGCCGGCGGCGTGAAGGGGGGGATCGAGCGCGCCTCGACCGTGCTGATGCCGCTGCTCTTCGTACTGCTCTGCGGCCTCGCGCTCTATGCCGCGACTCTCGAGGGCGGTTCGCCCGGCTATCGCCACTACCTGCAGCCGGACTGGAGCGAAGTGATGTCGCTCGAGATCTTCACGAAGGCGGCCGGGCAGGCGTTCTTCAGCCTGAGCCTCGGAATGGGGGCGATGCTGACCTTCGGCAGCTATCTCGGCCGTGACAATCACCTGCCGAACGAGACGCTCGTGATCACGGCTGCGGACGTGGGTGTCGCGTTCATCGCCGGTCTGGTGGTGTTCCCGGTGATCTTTGCGTTCGGGCTCGAGGAGAAGGTGGGCGAGAGCACGGTCGGCGCGCTCTTCATCACGCTGCCCCAGGCATTCGCGAGCATGGGGGCCATCGGTCGGGTCGTCGGCGTACTCTTCTTCGCCTCGTTGATCGTGGGGGCGCTGACCTCGGCGCTCTCGTTGCTCGAGGTCGTGGTCTCGTCGACGATCGACGGGCTCGGCTGGACGCGCACGCGCGCCGCCTGGGTGATGGGTGCGATCATCGCGGCGCTCGGCATTCCCTCCGCGTGGAACACCAACTTCCTCGGCGTGGTGGACACCGTCGCGAACAACCTCTTGCTGCTCGGCGGCGGGCTCTCGCTCTCGATCTTCGTGGGTTGGGTGATGGAAGACCCGGTTGGTGAGGTGTCCGTGGGCACGACCGGAATCCGCTGGTTCGGGTTGTGGCGTACGCTGCTGCGCTTCGTCGCGCCTGCGCTGCTCGCGACCGCGCTGCTCCAGGCGATTCCCTCGACCTGGCGGGCCGTCGTCGACTTCTTCTGAGACGACGCTTCCGGTCAGCCGATCACGCCTGCGCGGCGACTGGCCGCCAATGCTTCGATCGCGTCGACGCCGCGGATCGCAGCGCGGATCTCGCTCGCGAATTCGTGCCGCCGTCGCGGAAGATCGGGCTGATCCGGGTCGAGCAGCTGGCGATTCTTCGCGAGCTCGAGCGCAGTGCGCAGAATCACCTGCGAAATCGATGCGGTACTGCGGATGCGCTGTTGGCGGTGGTACTGGCGGCCGAGTCCGCAGCAGGCCGAGACGAAACGGGCCGCGTCGATCGGCTGATCGGGGTCGTGTCGCTCGAGCTGGTCGCCGACGAGGCGGTAGGCGTCCAGGAACGGCCGCAACACGCGGTGGGCGGTGAATGGCCGGAACTCGCGCAACAGCTGCAGCACTGCTTCGGGGCTGCCGGCGAGCAGTGAAGGCCACTCCGTGTGCTGGATCCGGAGCTCGCGACGCAGCTCGGCGCGAAATGCCTCCTTCTCCGCGAAGAAGAACTCGAATTTGAGCAGGTCGCGAAGATTCATCGCGGCGAGCCAGAAGCTTTCGGACGGATCTTTCGAGTCCGGCTCTCCGGCTTCCGCGGCGCGCAGCAGCGCGAGCTCCGCGATCGCGGATGTGACGAAGAAGTGGATTACGGTATTGCGGTAGTAGGCGGCGTCGAGCTGTCGGTCGGCCTCGATCTGATAGACGTCTTCGGGACCGTCTCCAAAACGTGTGACGATGCCGTTCTCGACCAGGCGTGCGAGCGTTTGGTTCGCGCTTTCAGGGTCGTAGAGGTCGAACTCTCCGGTCGTGGGAAGATTCCGGCGCCGGATGTAGAGCAACAGATTCTCGAGCTCGCTGCCGACTTCAGCCGCCGTGAGTGCGCGATCGCCGTCCCCCAGCAGCGCCATCGTGACCAGCGACGTCGGAGTGATCGGGGTGACGCGATCGATCCGGACCGCGACCTCGAATGCGAGCTTCTGGACCTCGAGCTGGCGCTCGTCGCGAGCGGCGGCGGGACTCGTGCCGTTCGTCTCGATCGTCTTCGACAGGAAGATCGGTTCGCCGAAGCGGATGTGGACGTGGCCGTAGCGCCGGCGCAGCGTGCGAATCGTTCCGATCAGCCAGCCGAATCCCTCCGTCCGCTTCTTCGCGCCGCTTTGCTCCGCCGCGTACGTGCCGACGTCGGAGATCTGGTCGTACGCGAGCGAGGTCGGAATCAGCACCACCTCGTCGCTCTTGCCGCGGCGGTAGGCGTCGACGACGGCGTTCAGCATGCCGTAGCGCGGCGGTAGCAGCTTGCCGGAGCGGGATCTTCCGCCTTCGATATACCACTCCAGCGAGAAGCGCTTCTCGATCAGGTAGTCGATATAGCGCTGCAGCACGAACTTGTAGATCGCGTCGTCGCGGAAGCTCCGGCGAATGAAGAAGGTTCCGCTCCGCCGAACCAGCGGGCCGACGGGAAAGAAATTCATGTTGATGCCGCCGGCGGTGTGATTCGGGGGGTGCCCGTTCTCGTGCAGTGCGTATTGCAGCACCAGGTGGTCGAGATTCGATTTGTGCGACGGCAGGAAGACCACGGGGTGTCGCTGCGCGAGCGCTTCCAGCTCGCGCAGCTGGTCGGGGTCGTAGCGCAGCGCCTCGCCATAGCCCTGGGTGTAGAGCAGCCGGATCAGGTGGGCGACGAGGTCGATCACGAACGGGCTGTGGGTGGCGGCGATCTCGCGCAGATCGCGCGCGGCCTCCTTCATCACTACCGTCTCGTCGCGGCCTTGTTCGCGTGCAAGCTCGGCGAGGCCGCCTCGGAAGGCGGGCTGTCCGAGGATGTTCTCGTGGACGAGCCGCGGCACCTTGTAGCGCGCGCCGCGCAGACGCCGTTCGGCGCGCTCGAGCGCCAGGCAGGCTTGACGCTCGACGAACTCCGCGAGCCCGGTCGTCTCGGACGCATCGCTGCCCCCGGCCGCCCGCCAACGTCGTCGCAATTCGCTTGCGGGCGCGGCTTCGCCTGCGACGATGCGACAACGTTCGCGGTCGCGGCGCAGGATCAAGCGCGCGCGCAGCGGGTCGGGATCGCGCGGGTCGCTGAGCGAAAGCAGGTCCGAGAATCGCACCGCACGCTTTCCGCCGCGCTTCTTCGGAAGCCAGGCGATCCGCAGCGGTATCAGGAGCGGGTCCGAGCCGGCCGCGAGCTGGGCTTCGAGGGCCGAGAGCGACTGGGATTGCTTGCGTCGTCGCGTCGACGGGATCGAGATCGAACGCGGAGCTTCCGCAGCAAGACCATCGGGGCGCCGACGCTCGATCCAGGCTTCCAGCAGCGACCGCTCGAGTGCGCTCGCGGCGTCGAGTAGGAAGACCGGAGTCCGTCCATCGAGCGCGGGCCAGTCGGGCTCGCGCTGCAACGCTTCCGCCGTGGCGTCGTTCCATGCCATCGGGGGCAGTCTATCACCGCGCGCGACGAGCGTGGCGTGGGCGCCCGCGTCGGCGGTATCGTCGAGGTCCGTTGTGGGTCTCTCGCCTCGCGACAAGCGTGGGGCGCCGGGCTCGGGCGAATCGACGAGGACCGCATGGCCGACCGTAACCGCTTTCCGATGGAGGCCTGGGTGCCGCTGCTGGCGGGCCTGTTGTGGCTGTGGAACGCCCCGTGGCACGGAGCGATCGGCTTCCTGTTCTCGGTCTTCCCGGGCTGTCTGCTGCTCGGATCCGGTGTGTCGATGCTGCTGATGCCCGGCGATCGCCGGATCTCCCAGTTCGCGGCGCTCGGGGGCTTTTCGGGAGCGGTGTTCGCGATCCCGGCCCTGTTCGCAGTCGGCTTCTTCCACGGACTGCTCCTGATTGCGGCCAGCCTCGCCGGCGCGATTGCGGCCGGCGCGCATTCGGTCCGGATCGAGCCGCCGGTCGAGGGCATCCCCGCAGCGGAGACCTCGCACGCGCTCTCGCTCCAGGTCGCCGTCGACGAAGCGCTGCTTTCGTGCATGCTGCTCACGAATCCGCTGCCGCAGCCGGGCGATCACGCGCGGATCGAATCGGAGATCGCCGCCGCGCGCGAGATGTTCCTCGCGCGCGGTTGGATCGAGAAGCCGGAGACCTATCATCAAACCCCTCCCGCGCTCGAGAATCCCGAGATCCGATCGGGCAGCTCGCGTCGCATCGAATTCGAGCAATTGAGCTTCGACAGCGAATTCGAGCCCCACTCGGACGAGCCCGGGCGCGCCCGCTGGCTCGGGTACGGTGCGAACCGCCGCGCGCACGCCTGGGTGCTGCGTCACGAAGACGGTCCGCGGCCCTGGCTGGTGTGCATTCACGGCTACCGCATGGGCTTCCCGCTCTACGATCTGGCCGCGTTTCCGCCCGAGTACTTCCACGAACGGCTCGGACTCAACATGATCGTGCCGACACTGCCGTTGCATGGTGCGCGTCGCATCGGCCGCTACAGCGGCGACGGCTACATCGGCGGCGAGCTGCTCGATATCGTGCATGCCGAGGCGCAGGCGATGTGGGACATTCGCCGGCTGCTCGGCTGGGTGCGCGCGCAGGGAGCACCGGGCATCGGCGTGCTCGGGCTCTCGCTCGGCGGCTACAACGCCGCGTTGCTCGCTTCGCTGGAGGCGGATCTGCAGAGCGTGATCCTCGGTGTACCGCTGAGCGACTTCGCGCGTGCGATGTTCCGCCACGGGCCGCCGCTCTACCTCCGCGATGTCGAACTCGAAGGCATCGACGAGGCGCGAAGCTACGAGGTGCTGAGCGTCGTTTCTCCGCTCGTTCTCGAGCGGAAGGTTCCGCTGGAACGCTGTGCGATCTTCGCGGGCATCGGCGATCGGCTGGTTCCGGCCGATCAGCCGCGGGATCTCTGGCGACATTGGGGTGAGCCGCGCATCGAGTGGTACCAGGGCGGGCACGTCACCTTCCGCGCACATGCCGGGGTCCGCCGACTCGTCGTCGACAGCCTACGCGGAGCCGGCCTCGCCGTTTGAAGCGCTTCCGGGGCTCTTGCCGCCCGGTCGCAACATCATCGCGATCGTGATCGCGACGATGTAGAAGCCCGCGAAGATCTGGAATGCGGCCCGGTAGCTGCCGGTGGAATCGAAGATCCAGCCCGCGAGCGGAACGCCGAGCATGTGGACCGGGATCTGTACCGGGCGCAGCAGCCCCATCGCCTTGCCGAACGAAAGGCGGCCGAAGGCGGTCGCCGTCACCGCCCCGTGGACCGGGACGACGCCGCCCATCGAGAATCCGAAGATCGTCGCTGCGGCGAGGACCGACCCGAAGCCGTCGCCGTGCATCAGCAGCAACAGGCCGAGCAGTTGGCCCCCGAACGAGACCGCGGTCGTGATCCGCGCGTCGAACCGGTCGATCATGAGTCCGAATACGGGTTTTCCCAGCGCGCCGGAGCCCGCGGCCGCGGATACGATCCAGGCCGCCCGCTCGACCGAGATGCCGAGGTCGGTAGCGAATGGAAACATGTGAATCAGCACCGCCGACAGTGACGAGAAGGCGAGGCTGAACGGAATTGCGATGGCCCAGAAGTTGCGGTCGGCAAGCAGCTCGCGAGTCCGCCAGTGGAGGTCGGGCGACGCCGAGCGCAGCCGTTGATGATGCTCCCTGGTTCCGCCATCGGGCAGCAGCCCCTTGTCTTCGGGCCGATTCACCACCAACGCGGCGACCAGCGGAACGATGATCGCGATCGTGAGCGCTGCATAGACCTGGAAGCCTCCGCGCCAGCCCAGCTCGGAGATCAGCCGGGTAGCGATCGGCGGCATGATGAGGCCCGAGAACGAGATGCCGATGGTCGCGATGCCGAGCGCCTTGCCGCGCCTTTCCTCGAACCAGTTCGAGACCAGCTTCGCGGATGCGAGGCCGCCCATCATCGTCATGCCGAAGGCGAACAGCGTTCCCATGATGACGTAGAGCTGCCAGAGCGCGGTCGTGAGTGAAAGCGCAAAGAACCCCGCGCCGACGAGCAGCGCGCCCGTGATCATGATGCGCTTGATCGAGAGCCGATCCAGCGCGCGACCGATGAACGGCGAGCAGAGAGCGCCGATGCCGTTCGCGATGGAGATCCCGAGCGAGGCCGCGAAGCGGGATCCGGCCAGGTCGGCGCTGATTCCCTTCAGGAAGATGCCGTAGGAGTAGAAGAAGAAGCCGACCGCGATGAAGTCGACCACGAACGCGACGGCGACCATGCGCCAGCCGAAGAACAATCTGCGCCGGTCGCTCGTGGGTCGGGTCCGTTCGGTCTGGGCCATCGGTCACCCGCTTCAGCGAGGAGATTCCCGCATTCGGAGCTGATCGAGCACCCGTTGGTGAGCGACGCGGCTCAACGGGTAGCGAATCGCCACCACGGCGGCGAGCGCGAGGAAGAACGCGGGCACGAGCGAGGTCAGCACGCGGATCGTCTGTATCGCGACGTCGCTCTGCCCGCCGGGCGCGGCCACGCCCGAATAGCCGGCGAAGTCGAGCACGAATCCGATCAGCAGGACGGCGGACGCACCGCCGAGCTTGCGCAGGAAGGTGAAGAACCCGACGTATACGCCCTCGCGGCGTTCGCCGGAGGCGAGCTCGTCTTCGTCGATGACGTCCCCGAGCATCGACCAGGGCATCAGATCGGCCACCGCGTAGCCGATCGCAGCGAACGAGGCGATCGCGAACATCGCCCAGCGCGGCCAGTCGGGCTGGCTCGCGAAGATGAAGATCTGAGCTGCGATCCACCACGACGCTCCGGCGATGAAGATGGTCCGCTTGTCGTGGCGCCTCGCAACGCGGAGCCAGACGGGCAGGGACAACACCGCGATCGACAGGAACAGGAACATCGTGGTTTCGAAGTCGCTTTCGCGATCGAGGTAGTCGACGAAGTAGAACAGGAACATCGCGCCGATCAGGTCGACGGCGATCCGCGCGAGGATGAAGAAGGCCGCGAGCGTGCGGTAGTTCGCGTGGGCCGCGATCAATCGCAGACCGTCTCGGAACGCGAGCGGGTCGGAGTGGCTGGACTCGGGCCGCTCGAAGCTGACCTTGAAGACCGCGAGCCACGGCAGCGTCAGCCACACCCCCACCAGCGCCCCCGAGGTCGCCCAGCCGGTCGCTCCGCCGCCGAATACCTCGGCGAGCGGCTTCATCGCCACCGCCGCGAAGGTTCCGATCACCGACGCCGCCGAGCGGTAGGTGTTGAAGGAGGTGCGCTCGTCGTAGCTGTTCGCCATCTCGGGCAACAGCGCCATGTAGGGAATCGAGAGCACCGTCATCGCCAGGCTGGTGAGGATGTACGCGCCCGCGTAGTAGACGAACTTGCCGGCCTGGCTCGCCAACGGAACGTCTTGCCACATCAGCGCGAAGAACACGCCGAAGGGCACGGCGCCGAGCAGGAAGTAGCCGCGCCGACGGCCGACCTTCCAGCGGGTGAGGTCGGAGAGCCGCCCCATGGCGGGATCGCTGAAGGCATCGACCACGCGAGCGATCCAGACGACCGCGCCCGCGAGCACCGGCCGGAGATCGGCGACATCGGTCAGGAACTTGAAGAACAGCAGCGAAGCCGCCGACAGCACCAGGTTCACCGTGTGATCGCCGAGCGAATAGACGAACTTCGTCGAGGCCGGGAGCGTCTCCGGTGCGTCCGTGTGCGTGTCGTGCGTCAAGGGCTGGCCCACCTGCTCGCGGGCCGCGCCGCCGGACCCGATGCGGCGTCGAGTTTGCCGGTGTTCGGGCCGAAATGCGATCGGTTACCATGGCGCTTTCGCACCGGCCGCCCAGGAGCCACCGCCATGGATCCCGCAGAAACCCTCCCCAGACTGCTCGCGGGCCTGAATGCCGTGAGTGCGACGCTGCTGGTGACCGCGCTCGCGGCGATCAAACAGGGCCGACGCGAGCGCCACAAGCGACTGATGGTCGTCAATCTCGGAGTATCGGCGCTGTTCCTGGTCGTCTACGTGAGCCAGCAGGTGCTGGTGGGGCACCAGCGCTTCCCGGGGGACGACTGGGTGCGGACGCTCTTCCTGTGCATCCTCACGACGCACACGATTCTCGCGCTGGTGTTGGTGCCGCTCGCGCTCCGGACGTTCTTCCTGGGCTTCAAGCAGCGCTTCGACGAACACCGGCGGATCGCGCGCTGGACCTTCCCGATCTGGCTCTACATCTCGGTCACCGGCGTGGTGATCTACTGGATGAACCACCACCTGCGCCCGCCGGTCTAGCCGGTTGCTGAAAAAGGCCGGTTCGGTTCTATTCGCGCGAGCTTGGGGGGTGCCTGCCGCTCCCTGATCAGGTGGCGGTCGCGGCAGGCACCCCCCAAGCTCGCGCTCCTTCGAGTCGTTCGAGCCCAATCGCCGAGGTGCAGGCTCGGGGAGCTTCCGGTTGGACCCCGCGTGACGCTTGGTGCGGATACGAAACCCATGGGCTGCGAGAGACGGCGAAGCGGCAAGCCCGCCCCGACCTCTCGCAACCATCGCAGGACTTCTTCAGC
>Ga0055476_10000318_pt1 | contig 12336 bp, 9 predicted proteins | sample Muzzi_CordC_D2_FD_57682 | JGI IMG/M metagenome (GOLD analysis project Ga0055476, IMG submission 57682) | Wetland microbial communities from San Francisco Bay, California, USA, that impact long-term carbon sequestration - Muzzi_CordC_D2 | ecosystem: Environmental > Aquatic > Marine > Wetlands ... | reverse complement strand
CGCCTGCAGACGCAGCTACGTGACAGCGATGTGCTGGCGCGCATCGGCGGCGATCAGTTCGTGGCATTGCTCACTGACTGCAACCTGGAAAATGCCCGCGCGGTGGCGGAAGGCTTGCGCGACGCGGTACGAAAGCTGCGATTCCCCTGGGAAGATCATGTCTTCGAGGTGAGTACCAGTATCGGCCTGGCGGTCATCGATACCAACACGGCACACTTCTCCGATGCCTTGAGCGCCGCCCACGCGGCTTGTCTGGTGGCGTGCGAAGAAGGCGGGGATCGGGTACGCGCATTCCAGGCGACGGATCTCGACTATGGACATCATCACCATCTGGCGCGCTGGATGCAAAAGGTGCGCGAAGCGGTCGAGAGCAGCCGCTTCCAGCTGTTGGTGCAGGACATTACACCCATCGACCCGCAAAACAATGACCGTCGTCACGGTGAGCTGCTGGTACGCATGTTGGACGAGCACGGCGGGCTTGTTGCCCCGCACACATTTCTTTCCGCCGCAGAGCGGTACAACCTCATGCCCGCGGTGGATCGTTGGGTAATACAGCATACCTTCACCGCTCTCGAAAACGGCGTCCACACGCTCAGTTCAATGGATTTATGTGCCGTCAATCTGTCAGGGCAATCACTGACGGACCCGGAGCTTCTCGACTATGTGGTCCAACGCCTGAGCGCGTCCACCGTTCCCGCAGGCAAGTTGTGCTTTGAAATTACCGAAACCGCCGTAGTGGAGAATTTCGATGCGGCGCGCACATTTATTGCCACCTTGAAGGAATACGGCTGCCTGTTCGCCCTCGACGATTTCGGCAGTGGGATGAGCTCATACAGCTATTTGAAGCATCTTCCCGTGGACTATCTCAAAATCGACGGCAGCTACGTGCGCGGCATACTCGAGGATCCCATCGATCGCGCCGTTGTGGAATCAATCAATCAGATCGGCCATGACCTCGGGATGAAGACCATTGCTGAATACGTCGAAAACGAAAAAATCTTCAGCACCTTGGCCGAGGTGGGCGTGGACTATGCGCAAGGGTCGTTCATTGGAGAGCCCCGCGCCGTTTTGTAGATCCTTGTAGGTCTGCTCGAGTTCAGCCTAACGCGCCCATGATCGCGTCGTACAACTCTTCGTGGGTTTGCGTAACGGGGAAATGCGGGTGCTCATCCACAAGCTTGCCGGGGGGACGAAACAACACGCCGGCGTCGGCCTCGCTGAGCATGCTCAAGTCGTTGTACGAGTCTCCCGCTGCCGCCACTCGAAAGTTCAATCCCTTGAATGCGCGCACGGCTTGGCGTTTTTGGTCGGGCTGACGTAGCCGGTATCCGGTTACACGTCCTTGCTCATCGATATCCAGGTTGTTGCAGTACAAACTCGGCCAGTCCAGCTGGCGCATCAGGGGCTCGGCGAACTGATAAAAGGTGTCCGACAGTATCGCCACTTGCACCGAGGCCCGTAAACGGTCAAGAAAATCCCGCGCACCGTCGAGCGGACTCAGCGAAGCAATGACTTCGTGAATATCGCCGATCCGCAAATCCTGCTCCCGCAGTATTTCGATGCGGCCTTTCATCAAAACATCGTAGTCGGAGATGTCCCTGGTTGTTAAACGAAGCTCATCGATGCCGGTACGCTCGGCGACGCCGATCCAGATTTCCGGGACCAGCACACCTTCGAGATCCAGGCAAATCATTTTCATATTGCGCCCCTCAACCGTAAGTCTCGCGCAGCTGACGACGGAGAATTTTCCCGACATTGCTCTTCGGAAGATCCTTCGCAAACTCGACCTGCTTCGGACATTTGTATGCCGTAAGATTCGCGCGGCAATGCTCGTAGAGCGACTCTTTGGTGAGCCCCGGACCACGCTTGACGACGATAATCTTGACGGCTTCGCCGGTTTGCTCGTCCGGAATGCCGATTGCACCTACTTCCAGGACGTCCGGATGGGCGGATACGACCTCCTCGATCTCGTTTGGATACACGTTGAATCCCGACACGAGAATCATATCTTTCTTACGGTCGACCAAATAGACGAACCCATGTTCATCGAAGCGCGCAATATCTCCAGTGTGAAACCAGTCCTCGGAGTCGAAACAGTCGCGAGTCTCTTCCGGGTGTTGCCAATACCCTTTCATTACCTGCGGACCGCGCACACAAAGCTCTCCCGTCTCCCCGATCCCCAAAGCTTTGCCATCATCATCCTTGACGCAGCACTCCGTCGACGAAACCGGAAGGCCGATGCTGCCGTTGAACGACTCGATGTCGAAAGGATTGATGCAAACGGTTGGCGATGTCTCGGTCAAACCATAGGCTTCGAGCAGAGTCGTGCCAGTGACATCGTGCCACCTCTGAGCCACCGATGCCTGCACGGCCATGCCCCCGCCAATACACATTTTCAGCGATGAAAAATCAACTTCCTCGAATCCCCGCGTATTGAGCAAACCATTGAAGAGCGTATTGACTCCCGTAATGCTGGTGAATCGAATGTCCGCCAGCTCACGAACGAATCCGCGCATGTCTCGCGGGTTCGTGATCAAATAGTTCATGCCGCCAATCTTGACGAAGGTAAAGCAATTCCCGGTGAGCGCGAAAATGTGATAGAGCGGCAACGCCGTTATGACGACCTCATCACCTGTGCCGAGATGGGGGCTCATCCACGCCGTTGCCTGCTCGACATTGGCCACCATATTGCCGTGAGTGAGCATGGCGCCCTTTGCGACGCCGGTCGTTCCACCCGTGTACTGCAGAAATGCCAAATCGTCCTGCGTTAAATCCACCTCCCGCAGTGATTCGCCACCACCCTCGGAAAGAACGTCGGTCAAACGAAGCGTGTTGGGGATCTGGAAGTCGGGCACCAGCTGCTTGACGTACTTGACCACCAGATTAACGATTGCCGACTTGGGAAAGGATAAGAGATCCCCCATGCGCGTGACGATAACTGTCTCAATCGGCGTATCGGCAAGACACTCTTCGAGGACATGGGCAAAATTCTCCAAAATCACGATGGTGGTGGTGCCCGAATCGCTGAGTTGGTGACGCAGCTCCCGTGGCGTGTAAAGCGGATTGACGTTGACGACCGTGAGCCCCGCCCGCAGCGCGCCAAAGAGCGCGATTGGATACTGCAGCAGATTCGGCAGCATAATCGCGATCCGGTCGCCTTTACCCAACCCCAACCGGGCCTGCAGATAGGCTGCAAAATCTCTGCTCAACTTGTCGAGCTCGCTGAAACTCAGCGTTTTGCCCATATTCGAGAACGCCGGGCGTTCAGCAAATTGCTCGACACTATTCTGAAACAGCTCCGCCAGCGAGGCGAAACGATTTACATCGATCTGCGCAGGTACACCCTCCGGATAGCTGCTCAACCAGACTTTGTCCACGCCTTTACTCATGAACCGTTCACGATCCCTTGGGTCGCTTCCCCCACGGGCTATTCTAGACTAGAGCCTCGATGAGTCCACGGTAGTTGTGTTCGGCCCGCGAATGGGCTTTAGTTAATTACGGACAACAAGAAATGGCAGCTCGCCCCCTTTGTGGTCGACACGCTTGCCGGGGAAGAGGGCCGACGACGCCGGAGGGATTCATGATCGCCCACTGCTCGCGGCGCGGACTGGAGTGCAAACGCATTGCCGGGCTGCCTGCGCTAATCGCGATTTTGTGCCAGGTCGTGGCTGGTCCCGCTGGCGCATTGGAGTGGGATGTCGACGAAACGTACATCCGCTTCGACACGACGCTCTCGCAAGGCATCACCGTGCGCGCCTCGGACCGCAGTCCGGACATCATCGGAATCGCCAACGGCGGCACCGCGTACTCCGTCAACCATGACGATGGCACGCTCAACTACGGCCAAGGCAGAATCGCTCAGAATGTCTCCCGCGTTACCAGCGAGTTGGAGATCGACAGGGGCCCTATTAGCGCGTTTTTCCGGGCGACCGGTTTTGTCGACTGGCAAGCGCGTAACGGCACCACCGAACGCACACCACTCACCGACCAGGCGCTGGATATCGTCGGCGAGGATCTCGAGGTTTTGGATGCCTACGTGACGGGAAATTTCGATGTCGGCGAGGCCCCGGCACAGCTGCGCTTCGGACAGCAGGTGCTCAGCTGGGGTGAAAGCACCTTCATTCCCAACGGCATCAACGTCATCAACCCCATCGATGTGGCTCAGTTTCGAACGCCCGGGGCAACACTTCGCGACGCCCTCAAACCGATCCCAATGATCAGCGGATCCATCTCGGCCACCGAGCAAATCTCAGTGCAAGGCTTCTATGAGTTCGGCTGGAAAAAAGTGGAAACCGATCCGCCGGGGACCTTTTTCTCCACAAATGACTTCGTGGGCGCTGGTGGATCGCGCGCCTTTCTGGGTTTTGGCGAAATTTCCGACCAGGGCACGAGCTTCGGCGCACTGACGCCCGCCATCAATGCCGATCTGGGTGCCGCCGGCCAACCGCTGCAGCCTAATTTCGATCCGGTTTTTCTCGGCGTACCGCGCGGCCCCGACGACAAAGCCAGCGACGGTGGGCAATTCGGGCTTGCGATGCATTTTTTCAGCGAGAAGCTGCAGGGAGCGGAATTCGGCCTCTACTACATGAAGTACAACAGCCGCCTGCCTATTGTCAGCGCCCGCACGGGAACCACTGCGGGCGTTAACCAGGCGGTAACGTCTGCTGCCGCCGTCGCCAACCCGGCCGGCAACACCGCGGCCGCGGTGGGTGCCGCCGCGGCGGCTCAAATCGGTGGCAGCATCGGCGTCGACCGCTATGTGCAAACCGCCAATTACTTCATCGAGTACCCCGAGGCCATCGATCTTTTCGGCGCGAGCTTCAACTCCGAGCTTGGCAACACGGGCTGGGCGCTGCAGGGCGAGTATTCCTTCAAGAAAGGCTTGCCGCTGCAGGTCGACGACACCGAGCTCCTGTTCTCCGCGCTCACTCCCCTCTCCACCGCGAGCCCGGCCTTCTATGGCGCTTTCGCGAACAATCAGCTGGGTACCTTCGGCACCGATACCATTGTTCACGGATTCATCGAGCGTGATGTCAGCCAGCTTCAGGCCACCGCCACCAAATCCTTCGGGCCGACCCTGGGCGCCAACTCCGGTGTGTTCGTGGTCGAGGTCGGCGTCACCCACGTGCACAGCATGCCGAGCCAGAGCAGCCTGCGGCTCAACGCCGACGGCACCGATACCAGCGGGAACTCCCAGCAGGCCGCCGCCGGCGGCGCCCATGCGGGCAAGGGCGCGGAACCGACCAGCGCCTTTCCCACCGCCACTTCCTGGGGATACCGGGCGGCGGCGCAGCTCACCTACGACAACGTTATCGACGCCGTCAACCTGTCGCCCAGAATCCAGTGGGCCCAGGACGTGGACGGTATTTCACCGCAGCCGGCCGGTCCCTTTCGTGAGGGGCGCAAGGCGATCTCCATCGGCCTCAAAGCCACCTACCTGCAGGAGTGGGAAGCCGATATCTCGTATACGAACTTCTTCGGTGCCGGCAAGTACAATTTGCTCAGCGACAGAGACTTCGTCAGTGCAACCATTAAGTACTCGTTCTAGTTCGACCCGCTGTAATCATGCATCGTCTGGGATCCTGACATGAGCAAAACCATCGCTCTTGCATTGGCATTCACCCTTGTCCTGTACGGCGGCACCGCACGCGCAGAGATCACGGCCGCAGAAATCACCCGCCTCGGCACCGAACTCACGCCCCTCGGCGGCGAGCGCGCGGGCAACACCGAGGGCACCATTCCCGCATGGGAAGGAGGCATCACGGTGCCGCCGCCGGGTTACGAGCCGGGCATGCATCACCCGGACCCCTATGCCGATGATGCCATTCTGTTCACCATCGACCGGTCCAACATGGACCAATACAAGAACAAGTTGACGGTGGGGCAACAGGCCATGCTCGAGGCCTACGACACATTCCACATTAACGTCTACCCTACGCGGCGCAGCGCCTCGGCGCCGCAACGCATCTACGACGCAACCCGCAAAGTTGCCGCGACGGCCAAGCTCACCGACAAGGGCAATGGCGTCACCGGCGCCGTCATCGGCATTCCTTTTCCCATCCCCGCCGATGGTCAGCAAGCCATCTGGAATCATCTTCTGCGTTATCGCGGCGATGCCGCGGCACGCTGGATTTCCCAGGCGGCGCCGACCCGCGGGGGAAATTACACGCTGGTGCGCTTCGCCGACGAATTCGACCTGCTCTATTCCCACCAGGGCATGACCGAGGAGAAGCTGAACAACATACTGCTTTTGTACAAACAGAAGGTGCTGGCGCCGGCGCGCCTGGCGGGAAGCATCCTGGCTGTGCAGGAAACCATGGATCAGGTAAAGGAGAACCGGCGTGCCTGGGTCTACAACAGAGGCCAGAGGCGGGTGCGCCGGGCGCCCAATGTTGCCTACGACAACCCCGGCGTTGGCAGCGACGGCTTACGCACCAACGATCAGTTCGATATGTTCAACGGCGCCGTCGATCGTTACGATTGGAAGCTGCTCGGCAAGCGCGAAATGTACGTACCGTACAACGCCTATAAGCTGCACAGCGACAAGCTGAAATACGACGAAATTCTGAGCCCCCTGCACATCAATCCCGATCTCCCCCGCTATGAGCTGCATCGCGTGTGGGTTGTCGATGCCACTTTGAAGAAGGGGATGCGGCATATTTACAAACGCAGGACTTTTTATATCGATGAGGACTCGTGGCAAATCCTGGCCGTGGACATTTATGACAACCGCGATCAGCTGTGGCGGGTCTCCGAGGGGCATGTCATCAACTATTACGAAGTGCCCACCATCTGGACGACCCTGGAAGTCACTACAGACTTGCAGGCCGGACGCTATCTCGCCCTGGGACTCGACAACGAGAGCAAAATCTACGACTTCAGCATTAAGCGCAGTTTCGAGGATTTCACGCCGGCTGCCCTGCGGCGCGAAGGACGGCGTTGAGACCCTGAGGCGTCGAGGGCCAACGTCAACGTGATGTCAGCGTGATCCTGTCTGTTGCCCCACGCGGCACGCGGGCCTGTCAGCATTGCCTGACGGCGTTGACGACCGGCCTGCTCATAACCATAGCCAGCGCGACGCTTTCCGGCGCCGCTCCCGAAGATCACATTGCTTCGCCGCAGATGACACGATCCCTATTCCTGGATGGGGCCGCTGTTGGCGATCACATGCTGGTGGTCGGCGAACGCGGCCGCGTTCTCCTATCTCTCGACGCAGGTCTTAGCTGGCTCGAGGCTGAGGTACCAAGCCACGTAACGCTTACCGGTGTCAGTCTCTACGACAGTACCCACGCCTGGGCCGTCGGACATGACGCCGTTATTCTGCGCAGCCGCGACGGCGGGCGCACATGGGAGCGTGTGTATGCCGCGCCCGAGGACGAGCGCCCGCTGCTCGATGTCTTGTTCGAAAGTCCGCAACACGGTTTTGCTGTCGGTGCCTACGGTCTTTTCATGGAAACGCGCGACGGCGGCACCAGCTGGCAGGCGCGCGATATCGGTGCGGGTGACCAGCACCTGAATCAAATCAGCGCGGCTTCATCGCAGCGGCTCTATATTGCCGCCGAGGGCGGTAGCGTTTACCGCTCGGATGATGGCGGACAAAACTGGCAGCCCCTGAATGTCCCCTACGCCGGATCCTTTTTCGGTACCCTGCCCCTGGACGCCCTGCGGGTCTATGCATACGGGTTGCGCGGTCACCTGTTTTACTCCGATGACGCCGGCGCCAGCTGGCGCCCGGTGGAAACGCATTCGCCAAGTCTGCTCACCAACGGCATCCCATTCGATAGCCATGGCGATGGCGCTGGCCATGGCGCTGGCGATGGCGCTGGCCATGGCGTGTTGTTCACCGGCATGGACGGCTTACTGCTGGCCGGCAACGATACCGGTGGTGGGGTTAAAGCTATCCAGCGAGCCGATCGGCTCGGTATTGCCGGCGCGCTGAATGCCGGCGGCGGCGCGCTGGTCGTTTACGGGGAGTTTGGTATCGACAGACTCAGTCCCGAGCAACTCGAATCCTTTCGATGATCCAGCGACTGGAACAATTGCTATTTCGCCACCGCGCGTTCGTAGTTGCGTTTTTTGCCGTCACTACCGCTTTCATGCTCTGGTCTGCGAACGGCCTGCGCATCGAAGCAAGCTTCACCAAGTTGCTACCCCTCGAGCACGAGTACGTGCAAACCTTTCTCGAGTACCGCTCGGAATTCGGCAGTGCGGATCGCATCCTCGTTGCGCTGATGGTCAAAGATGGCGATATTTTTACCGGCGAGTATCTCTCGCAGCTCGAGACCATTGGCGATGAGGTGTTCTTCATCCCCGGCGTCGACCGCGCACAAGTCCACTCCTTGTTTTCACCCAATGTGCGCTACACCGAAGTCGTAGAGGACGGCATCGTTGCGGGGAATGTTATTCCCTCGGACTTCGCGTCCAGCGCCGAGGGCATCGAGGCGGTGCGCAGCAACGTTCTCAAGGCCGGCATCGTCGGACGCCTGGTCGCCAATGATTTCAGCGGCGCCATCGTTAGCGCCCGGCTGCTCGAGTTCGATCCCCGCACCGGCGAGCGCCTCGACTACATCGAGGTCGCTCGTCAGTTGGAAGAGAAAATCCGTCGCCCGCTGGCACAAGATCCGCGCTACGACGTTCACATAATCGGATTCGCCAAGATCATGGGCGACATCGCCGATGGCGCGAATCGTGTCGTGATGTTCTTCGGCGTAACCCTTTTAATCACCACCTTGCTCGTATTTCTTTACTCGCAATCCGTTGTATTCACACTAATCCCACTGATCTGCTCGCTCATCGCCGTCGTCTGGCAGCTCGGCACTGTCGCCCGCCTCGGTTACGGCGTCGATCCCATGTCGGTCCTCGTGCCGTTTCTGATTTTTGCCATAGGCGTGAGCCACGCCGTGCAAATGGTCAGCGCCGTGCGTGCGGAGATCTATTTCGGTCATGATAGTGAAATGGCTGCACGGCGCGCCTTTCGCCGCCTGCTCATCCCTGGCGGCATCGCGCTGCTCAGCGATACCACCGGCTTCCTGGCCATTCTGCTCATCGACATCCCCATGATTCAGGAAATGGCCATCATGGCAAGCATCGGCGTGGCTGGGATCATACTCACCAATTTATTACTGCTACCCGTGCTGCTCTCTTATGCCGGTTCGGTAATGGTCTATCGCGCCAGGATCGACCAGCGCGCAAGGCAACTGCACCACCTGTGGCAGATAACGGCCCGGGTCGCACGCCCCCGCCCTGCGCTTGCCATGTGCGCACTTGCCCTCGGGCTGCTCGTGCTCGGGTTCTGGAAGGGGTCGGGGGTCGCCATCGGCGATCTGGACGCAGGGGTGCCGGAGCTGCACGCCGACTCACGCTACAACCACGACAGTCGCGTGATCGCTGAAAACTTCGACATCGGCACCGATGTTCTGACAGTCATCGCCGAAACAATTCCGCAAGGCTGCACCGATTATCATGTGATGAGCGAAATCGATGCTTTCGAGTGGCACATGCGGGATGTCCCTGGCGTCGAATCGGTGCTCGCGCTGCCCGACCTTGCCAAACGCATTAACGCGGGCTGGAACGAAGGAAATATGAAATGGCGTGCCATTGCGCGCAATAAGGACGTGCTCGCCCAGGCGGTCGCCTACGTGCCAACGGGCACAGGGCTTCTGAACGACGATTGCAGCGTCATCCCCGTGTCAGTGTTCACCAGCGATCACAGGGCGAGCACGATCGCACGCATCGTCGAGGCTGTTAAAGCGTTCGAGCCCGAGACCAAATCGCACAAGGTATTGTTCCGCCTCGCCACCGGCAATGTCGGTGTGATGGCTGCAACCAACGAGGTGGTCAACGCCGCTCAGTACCCGATACTCGCCTATGTGTTTGCAGCGGTAGTGGCCCTTTGCTTAGTCAGCTTTCGATCGCTTACCGCAACCTTGTGCATCGTGCTGCCTCTCGCCCTGGTCTCCCTGCTCACCTATGCGCTGATGGCCGCGCTGGGCATCGGACTCAAGGTATCTACTCTGCCGGTGGTAGCGCTCGGCATTGGTATTGGTGTGGATTACGGGATTTACATCTACAGCCGCCTGCGCAGTCTTCTCGCCATGGGCGAAACTTTGCCGATCGCATACGAGCACACTTTGCGCATTACCGGCAGCGGAGTCGTGTTCACGGCGATTACCCTGGCCATGGGCGTCGTCGTGTGGGTCTTTTCACCACTGAAATTTCAAGCCGACATGGGCATTCTGCTCACGTTCATGTTCTTACTGAATATGCTCGGAGCCATTTTTCTACTGCCCGCACTTGCATGCTGGCTGAGGCGTTTGAGCGGCACGGCCCGTGATAAATCCCGGGCCGCGCACGTTACAGGCTAGCGAACTACTGGCTGGCGTCGATGACGGAAAATTCCACTTGTCCGATGTCGACATCAGAATTATCCAACTCTTGTACCAGACTTACTTTCCAATCTCCTGCCGTGGCCGTTGGGATTTTCTTCCAGGTTCGAAAACGCGTCGCGCCACCCAAGGAAACATTCGAGGTGTCCCGCACCATGTTCTTTCGAGAGTACTGAAGAAGAATTTTCGATTCTTCTCCCGCCGGCACTAAAAAGTTCATCCACAAATAGGCTTCTTCTCCTTTTGCTACTTTCTTGTCTGCAATCTCGGAGATGCATTCGTTTTTCGTCTCGCCCTTTTGGGAAATCTCTTTGCAAAGTTTGAACTCCATCGGAACAACACCCTGACCTTTCCCATTGAAGTAGTAGTTGATCACTTTGCGCGCTTCTTCCGGCGTGGGTTTGTCCTGCGCCGCAGCGGCCAATGGCTCGAAGAGCAATATAACGGTCAGTGCAATTATGAAATTCTTCACGATGTAACTCCTCTCCGTGTAACACTCGGAATACCGCGCGGCAATTACTCACACGATTCGTTCGCATTGCGATCGCCGCCGCTCAGGACAAGCGTAGCGCAAATCCAATGCATTCACGGAGCGGAAAAATCGGTATACGCTTACGCGAGAATTGGCACAACCGCACGGTTCCAATTGCGCGTGTTCAGCGACGAACGGACGCCGCAGAGCGGCGTCTGACGAAATTACTTCTGCAGGCTACTTCTGACTCTGGCCGATGTAGTACCGGGCACGCTTCACCTTGTCTACACAGTTCGGATATTTTCCGAATTCCTCTTGAATGCTGGCTGCTGAAAGCAGACTTGCAGCCTTTGTCCAATCGACCGTTCCGCCAAAACCGTTTGCTTTGGCGAAATCCAACTCCTGGTAGGCGACCTTCAATCCGCTCTCACACTGGGAGGCAAGCGCAGAGTCCTTTGGAGGACCCTGACATGCACCGATTGCACCAAGAACACCGAGTATCGCCGCCAGGATTTTCGCGCGCTGTAGACTCATTATCGATTCACCGCATGTTTTTTTCGCAACTCAATTGTGTGGGAATTTCGCAGCGCGCTTCTCCACGAAGGCACTGACTCCTTCGGCAAACTCCGCACCGGTGACGCCCTCGAGAAAGCTGTTTTTCTCCGAATCGAGCTGCGAAGCCAGATTCGTTGCAAGAGAGTCCCCCAGCAGAGCCTTGGTGCGCGCAAGCGCACCGGCCGGCCCGCACGCCAAACGCGCCGCTAATTCGGCCGTCTTGTCATCCAGCGCTGCTGCCGGCACTACCCAGTTGATGAGGCCATAGTCACTTGCCTGTTGTGGGCTAATACGATCGCCGAGCAACGCCAGCTCCATCGCGCGCTTGAGACCAACCATGCGTGGCAAAGTCCAGGTGCTGCCACCATCGGGCGAGGTGCCGATGCGGCAATAGGCAAGACTGAACACGGCATCCTCGGCCGCAATTGCCAGATCGCAGGCCGCCACCAGACTCATTCCAAAACCCGCACTGGCTCCTCTAATGCTGGCGATGACGGGCTTGGGCATGCTGCGAATATTGATGATCGCCGCGTGCACCTCTTTGATCTCGGCGCCGATATCTTCCGCGGCATTCGCCGGTGATGTCTGCAGCAGCTGATGAAAGTGCCGCACGTCCCCGCCCGCCATGAAATGCTCACCCGCCCCCTTGATGACGACGCACCGCACCCGACTATCGGCGCCGAGCGCGCCGGTTGCCGCATTCAAACCGGCAGCCATGTCCGGATTGAGCGCGTTCAACACTTCCGGCCTGTCGAGCACGATCGTGCCGACGCCGTCTTGTATGGTTGTTTTTATATTATCGGTCACTTTAGTACCCCCGGCCCTGCACACATGAGCTTGAACTCGATGCTACAGATGCAGTGTAGGTTGGGCTGAGCGCAGCGAAGCCCAACACGCCGAAATGTTGGGCTTCGCTGCGCTCAG
>Ga0055476_10000316_pt1 | contig 12370 bp, 15 predicted proteins | sample Muzzi_CordC_D2_FD_57682 | JGI IMG/M metagenome (GOLD analysis project Ga0055476, IMG submission 57682) | Wetland microbial communities from San Francisco Bay, California, USA, that impact long-term carbon sequestration - Muzzi_CordC_D2 | ecosystem: Environmental > Aquatic > Marine > Wetlands ... | reverse complement strand
GGATCAGTCGTGCAATGGTGGATTCGACGCTCATCAAGGGGTTCGACAGCGACATTTTCGAAAGGGATCAGGAACATGCGCTCGAAGGCATGCAGCGCGTACGACGTGCCGACCCTGTTGGCGCCGACTTTTTTCCCGAGGTCATGTGGTACTCACGCATCGAAGCGAGCAAAGCTCAAGACCCCGAAAAGCAACCGCTGCCGCCGTTGTTCCTCGGCGGTGGCTATTGGGTAGCGAGCAAACAATTTGTTGAAACACTGCAGCATTCTGACCTAGGGCAGACAGCATTCTTTCCTGTCGAACTATTCGCCTATGACCGCAAGATGCCGGTCGAAGGCACATACTTCTGCGTGGCATTCGGCGAGACCAAGGACACCTTTTTGCCAGACCTTTCGCCTCGCATGAGGAGGCCATATCCAGAGCAGGACGTTTGGAGGTTGTCTCTGGATCCACAGGACGACGACGCCGCGCTGACGTCTGCGGCTTTAAGTGGTGTCGATCTCTGGATGGAGCCCCGAGTAAGGGAAGCAATTTTCTTCAGTGACCGTCTCGTTAAGGCGTTGAGGGCGAACAAGATGACGCGACGCCTCGGACTGCGGAAGTGTCGCGTGACCCGATCGAACTGACAGCCAACCCAGGAGACAGACGTCAAAGGGTCTTCTGCGATAGGCCCTTTCCGACGACGCGCATCGGCGCACTATGGGAGACGTTTCCTCACGTCCCGCTCGATCCCACTGCCCGTCCTGCGGCAACAAAAGCAACCCTGCGCGGGCAAGTTATGCCTTGCAAACATCCCAAGCACTGACTAAATCTCTATAATCATATTCAAATATACGAATGCAAGGATGTGCACATGCCGCGATACCTCTCACCCGGCGATCTTCTCAGCGATGCCATCGGTCTCGGCGACGACGAAAACCGCATGATCCTGCGGATGTTCATCAACACGCTGGTGTGGGGAGCGGTCGGAACCGCACTCGTGATTGGCTTGTTTGCCTGAACGCGACGCGCCTCACCTAACAGACGTCGCACAACGGTTTCGCACACGCAGCCAAGCGCGTGGCCGCAATTTGTCAATATGGCAACGAACCAAGGGGAAAAAGCTTATGTCAGATTGTCCCGTTGACCTCTCGATCAAGCCCGACGTGAAGGCCTTTTTCGACCCCGCCACGAATACGATCAGCTACGTCGTCAAGGATCCGGAATCCTCATCCTGCGCCGTCGTCGACTCTGTCATGGACATCGACTACGCGGCCGGTCGGATCACCTTCGAACATGCCGACGAGATCATTGCCGACATCACGTCGCGCGGGCTCAAACTTGAATGGCTGATCGAGACACACGTCCACGCCGACCACCTCTCGGCGGCGCCCTACATCCAGGGCAAGCTCGGCGGACAAATCGCCATCGGCAGCAACATCACGATCGTGCAGGAAACGTTTGGCAAGGTCTTCAACGAAGGCACCGAGTTCCAGCGCGACGGCAGCCAGTTCGATCGCCTGCTCAAGGATGGCGACACCTATAAAATTGGCGGAATGGCAGGCTTCGCGATGCACACGCCCGGCCACACGCCGGCGTGCATGACGCACGTGATCGGCGACGCAGCCTTTGTCGGCGACACGCTGTTCATGCCAGACGGCGGCAGCGCACGCGCCGACTTTCCGGGCGGCGATGCGGCGACGCTATACGACTCCATCCAGAAGGTTCTGGCCCTTCCCGATGAAACACGCCTCTTCATGTGTCACGACTACGCCCCCAACGATCGCGAGATCCGATGGGAAACTACGGTCGCCGAGGAGAAGGCGCACAACATCCATGTCGGCGGCGGCAAAACCAAGGACGAGTTCGTCGCCGTGCGCGAAGCCCGCGACAAGCAGCTCGGGATGCCGCGTCTGATCCTGCCGTCGTTGCAGGTCAACATGCGCGCCGGCAAGCTTCCGCCGAAAGACAAGGACGGCCGAACGTTCCTGAAGGTTCCGGTTAATTCGCTCTAGTTGCCGGGCCAAGCGGGGACCTGGCAAATGACGACAGGCATTCTACAAGACGTTCTGTCCGTTCTGAGCGGAATAGTGTCCGGTTTCATGCTTGGTCTCATTGGCGGCGGTGGCTCGGTATTGGCCGTGCCGATGTTTGCCTTTGTCGTCGGCGTGCCGAACCCGCATGTCGCCATCGGGACCAGCGCGCTGGCGGTCGCGGCAAATGCAGTCATGAACCTCATCACCCATGCCAGGCACGGCAATGTGCGCTGGCTGTGCGCGGCCGTGTTCGCGGGAGCGGGGATCGTCGGCGCGTTCCTCGGCTCTACGCTGGGCAAGAGCATCGACGGCCACCTTCTGCTCGCATTGTTCGCGTGCCTGATGGTCGTGGTCGGCATCCTGATGCTGCGCAAACGCCACAAATCCGCCCGCGCCGAGTTCAGCCTGGATCGCACCACATTGACAAAGGTGATTGCGATCGGTTTCGCGACGGGGGCCTTGTCGGGATTGTTCGGTATCGGGGGGGGTTTCTGATCGTTCCGGGATTGATTGCCGCGACAGGAATGCCGATTGGGATCGCCGTTGGCTCCTCGCTGGTCGCCGTTGCGGCGTTCGGCTTCACGACCAGCGTCAACTACGCGGCCTCCGGCCTTGTCGATTGGTCCCTGGCCGCCTTTTTCCTCGTAGGTGGCGCCGCCGGCGGCTATCTCGGCGCGCGCCTATCGAAAAACCTGGCCTCCAAACGAGGCGTGTTGAACATCGTCTTCGCAATCGTCATCTTTGCAACCGCCGCCTATATGCTCGTGCGGAGCTGGGGTTCGATGTAGTTGGCGCTGGCGTTATTCTGGCGCATCGTGCAGGTGACGATTGCACGTACCAGAAACCACATCGGACACGGAAGCATGATGGAAGCCTCGCGCACTGCGGCCATGGAGACTGAACGCAACCTCACCAAGTTCGCCGCCGAGCTGCGCATCGAGGAAATACCGGATGCAGTCTTGAAAGAAGCCAGGCGATCGCTCGTCAATGTCTTTGCAACCGCCCTTGCCGGTTGCCGCGAAGAGGCAATCGATATTGCTGTCGCAACGCTCGCGCCTTTCAGCGGACCGCCAACGTCGACACTGATCGGACGAAGCGAACGCGGCGACGCCGCACATGCAGCGTTCATCAATGCGATGAGCGCCAACATCTTCGACTTCGACGACACGCACGAGGCGACCATCATCCATCCGGCGGCGCCGCTGTTTTCGGCGCTGTTCGCCCGAGCCGAAACCGTCACCGTTTCCGGGTCGGAACTGCTCAGGGCTTTCGTGATCGGCGGCGAAGTGGAGTGCCGGGTTGGCAACGCCGTTTCGCCATACCATTACGCGCACGGCTGGCACATCACCTCGACGTGCGGCGTCTTCGGCGCGGCGGTCGGCGTCGGCGCCCTCCTCGGCCTCGACAGGAGGCAACAGATGGACGCCCTGTCGGTCGCGGCCGTCCAGTCCGCGGGCCTGGTCGACGCGCTCGGCACGATGGCCAAAAGCGTCAGCGTGGGCAATGCGGCTCGCAATGGACTGATTTCTGCGCACTTGGCCGCCTCCGGGTTTTCCGGCCCGCCGCAGCCGCTGACTGGCCCGCGCGGCTTCCTCGAGGTCTATGCCGACGAACCGCGCAACGAAGCGCTTGACCAGGACCTCGGCACACGCTGGGAAATCGCCACCAACACCTACAAACCCTACCCGGTTGGCGTCGTGCTCAATCCCGTCATCGACGCCTGTCTCCAGCTCCGCGAGCGCGAGGCTCTCGCGCTGGACGACGTAGCGACATTCGAGATCGCGGGACATCCCCTGCTGAGGCAGCGGACCGACCGGCCGAACGTCACCACTGGACGCGAATCCCAGGTGAGCGCGCAACACGCACTCGCGATCGTGCTTGAACGCGGCGCGGCCGGTCTTGACGAATTCACCGACGAAGCTGTGGCCGAGACACGCGAACGCGGACGCCCCACAATCCTGTTTCATGACGATCCCGACCGGGATGTGGCGTCCGCCAGGCTCGTGGCCAACACGCACGCTGGCGCCACCTTGAGCGTCGAAATCCCGGCAGCGTCAGGCTCACAAAGTAACCCGCTCAGCGATGCACAACTCGAGCGCAAGCTCGTCGAACTTGCGTTGAGGTCAGGCTTCAAGGGCGATCCCGAGCGGCTCGCACACGCCATCTGGCGGATCGACACGTGCGATGACGCCGGCGAAGTCATTCGTCTGGCCGCACAAACAAGCTAGGATCGCAACAATGCTGAACGGCAAATGCGCACTGGTAACCGGCTCGGTTGACGGCCTGGGCCGGGCCATCGCGGACGCCCTCGCCGGAGCCGGCGCCAACGTCATTCTCAATGGTCTCTGCGATGAACAACAAGGCAGGGCCGAGGCCGAAACACTGGCGCGCCACCACGGCGTCGAAGCGGTGTTCGATCCCGCCGACCTGCGCGATCGCGCAGAGATAGAACGCATGGTTACCGATGCCACCCAGCGGTTCGGGTCTGTCGACGTGCTCGTCAACAATGCCGTCGTTCGCCATTTTTCTCCGATCGAGGCGTTCGATCCGGCTGATTGGGAGGAATCGATCAACGTGAACCTGACGGCCGCGTTCCATCTGGTGCGCCTCACCGTGCCGGGCATGAAAAAGAGCGGCTGGGGCCGGATCATCAACCAGGCGTCCTATTACGGCAGGCGCGGCGCGGAAAACAGGATCGACTACGTTACGACGAAGACGGCGCTGATTGGCATGATGCGCGCGATTGCTATCGAAACTGCGGGCACGGGCATCACGTGCAACGCGGTGTGCCCGGGTTCGGTCGGAACCCCCGCCATCCTGAAACGGATCGAAGGCATCGCGGACGAACAAGCGCGCCCATTCGACGAAGTTGCTCGCGAATACGCCACCGCCCGCAATCCCATGGGCCGGTTCGTGGCCATGGAGAGCATCGGCACGCTTGTCGCATTTTTGTGTAGCAAGGCGGGCGACGATGTGAACGGCACCGTGCTTCCCGTTGACGGCGGCTGGCTCGCCGTCTGAGGAACAAACCGCAAGGATCGGTCTTCTCGCAACTTGCGCGCTTTCAACTTGCGCAACTTCAGGAACTTTTCAGGAGCTGCCACGCCGCCGCATACGAGGTCAGCTGCCGGGTGATGACCGTACCCAGTACCGCACCTGCTAAGTTGGTCACGATATCCAGCACCGACGATGTTCGCTCCCACTCAAAAAACTGCGGCGTCTCGCAACCCACGGATACGACTGCGGCCGCTGCCACAATCAAAAATGCAGACCATCTTGATGTACGTGTCCACCGATCCAGAAATGCCGGCCCGAGCAATCCGAACGGCAGGAACAGGATGACGTTCCGCACGAGATCCCAGACATCGAGCCCCGAGACCGTGAATCTGCCATCGTAATACAAGAAGGCGGCACGTGCGAAGCGCGCCACGCGTTGTGGCAACATCATGCCAAGCATGGAGCTGGCCTTGGCAGCCTCCCTGCCACTCTTAATCGTGCCGTCCAAGGACTTGGCAAAGTTGAACACCGCGAGAGGCGAACCAGCCGATCCAGCCTGCGCGGCCCGTTTGTCAACGATCTCGCGAGCCGACAACGACCGGTCATAGATTGCGGCGGATTAGAGGGTACCATTCCACGGCCTGCCGCCGCTGGCTTCATTTCCGAAGATCAGAAAAGAATCACGCTCCCAGGTGCTGAAATCGCCCTTTATCAGAGGGGACTGGGAGCGCAATTTACCGTCGACATAAATGCGCGTTTCCGAAAAATCATAGCCACGACAATGTGCTGAACTGCTTGGCCGTGAAACATGCCGGAGACGTTGACGCTGGGCAACCCGTTCTGATCGCTGTTCGTGGTCCTGAGGCGCACGATGAGGCGATGACCGTCCTGGCCGACGGTGAAGTTTCGCTGCCAGGGATCGAGCGAATAGGAGATGATGCGCACGGGCCCGTCCTGATCGACGGAAGCGGTCTTGAGCCAAAGCTCGATGGTGAGACCCTTCCCGGCCTCAAGGCTCCGAAAAAGGGCAGTGGGTCGTTTCGAGCTGATCAACATACCCGACGGCCCGAAAGCGACGTCGCAGTTGCTGTGCCATTGCGCACTATTCGCGACGGATTGGAACGGCCAGAAAAAATCAAACGGCTGAAGCAGGACGTAAAACACGAGAACGAGGTACGCCACGGCGCAAATGCGTACCAACAGCAGCGATTTGCCTTCGAAAGCCGAGTTGATGATGCGACGCCACCGGCGCTAGGAACGACCAAGTGCCCGGTCCTTTTTTCCGTCAGTGAAAGCGGTTAGAGGAGCAAGTGAAAGGTGACTATCCGTCGCGAGCCTGCATGTTTAAGTTAATGCCGCTTGAATCAATCGGGACTTTTCTTGCCTGCCCCGCACAACGGAATTCCAGGCCATCAACTACGACAAAGAAGGGATCATCCTGTGGATGCGCATGTCGGACCACTGTTGCTTTTCGTCCAGGCCAACATCGCGGCAGAACACGAAGACGCTTTCAATAGCTGGTATTATCATCACGTGCCCAAGTTGCTGGAAATCCCGGGTTGGCAATGGGGCCGACGCTATGTCGGCGTGAAGGGCGAAACCAAATACCTCGCGCTCTATAGCGTGGCGACAATGGATGCGATGGTCCGGGTCATGGCGGCTGACGCGACGCTGAAGGATGCACGCGCGGTCGAGGAACGCCGCCTGTTCGATGCCATACCGGGCAAGACAGACGTCATCTCTAACGTCTACGAGCAGGTCAGCGGCGCCACGCTCGGCGCACCTTTTCTGAAAGACGATCACTACCTGAGCGTCGTGATGGCCGACGTTTCAGATCCTGACAAGGAAGCGGAGTGGAATGCGTGGTATGATCATTCCCACGTGCCCAACCTGACCCAGGTCCCCGGCTATCTTTCGGGCGCACGCTTCCGGGTCAGAACCGATCCACGATTGGGCGCCAGGCAAATGGGACCGCGGTATCTGGCGCTCTACGAATGGGAAGGCGCACACTGCCTGTCCACCCTCGCCGAACCCGATACGATGATCCCGGAGGCGAAGGCTGAACTGGCTGAGTGGCGGTCCTATGGCCTGCCGCTTGCCACGAATACCCGTTGGAATGTTTACAAGCCGATTGCCCGGCATCAGTCGTTTCGATAGCCGGAAGCTATTGCAGCCCAGGCCCAACCGGGCGGCGGACAAAAAGTGCGCGCCGGTTTGTTAACGCTCTCCGGACCAACGGATGATCGCCTGGCATTGCGCCGGGCGAATGGTTCACTGCAACATACCCGCGATATCATTTCGCATGCGCAGCATTTTCCCATCCCAAATTCCGAATGGTGAATGCAACCCACTTAAATTAGAGGAAACCACGTTCGCCACTGCCTCAAAAATACTCGACGAAAGCGGTTTTCTTGATTACCGTCCGTACCCATTACGAGACATGGAAAAGGTCCGTAACAGTAGCATCTGCGATTGCTCGGGAGTGAGACTGAATGACGATGTCCGAGAAACCCATTTTGGTCAAACTATTGCGCGACCTCGATACAGTCGAATGCGAAGCGCGAAACGCATTGTCGGATAAGATTCCTGGATATGCGTTGGGCACGGGCGACGTCGGGGAGATCGTCGACACGCTGGAAGACGGGGCTGCCTTCCTTGTCGAATTCGGCAATTCCGGCCCGAGTTCGTGCGACTGGTTCGGCGTGCTCTACGCCACCGAGGTCGAGCTGCAATCCAAAGATGCCATCGCTGCCTGACGGCTGAACCATCGTCAGCTCATAAATGCGGCGCACCGCTGCGGCGCGCACGATCGAACGTGCGCCCAGCCTCAGTCAATCGACGTTGCATCAATTGGCGTGCGCCTCGATCGTGCGCCTCAACCAGCTCGTGGCCTCTTCCGCAGTCTCGAACACATACGGCTCAATCAGCCTTTGATCGAGGTAAACGCGCCAAATGCGATGGTGGCGCAGCAATGCGATCTTCCGGCCCAGATATTCCCCGGTTCGGAATTCACCGGCTTGGTTCGTCGACAATAAGGACATCGGTACCTCCATGTGTGAGCGAGCGGCCTTTCAGGTGCACTCGCTAACGACGAAGTTGCTTGCCCTTCCAGCAGCTTGACGTTCTCTCCCTTACAGAACTCTTGCGCCTGTGGCTGTAACCTGTGTCACATGCAAAATGCTGCCTGCGTCGCCCAATTGCGTCTAGTGCACTGCACACGCACTTATCGATCAAATGAATATTAACCGCCGAAAAGAGCTGATGGTTGCCAGAGGGCCGCACTTCGGCTGCGCTGTCTACAATCTCACATGAGAAATCGAGCGAATCGGCATGCCTCATCAACGAATACAGCGGGGTGATATGTTGGGACGTGTGCCCAGGGCGTGATCGAATTGCGAGATGTCGCTTGAAACAGTGCCAGCCTCTGCGCGATCATCTCTTGGCAAGCGAATACCGAGCCATCCCGAATGAGCGAGACGCGGGTGGCGTTCAGAAGAGTTGCCGCGCATTCACGCTGTAGTGCGCCCAGTTGGGAAAATTGAAGCATGAATTCGCCGGACACGCACCTGCCGGACAACAACTTGCCGGACACTGGCCTCGTTGCCGTCGTCAAGCGCGACTGCCAGACCTGCGAGATGACGGAACCTGTCCTGGCGGCGCTGGCCCGGACCGGGTCGTTGACCGTCTTCACGCAGGACGACCCGGCGTTTCCCGAAAGCGTGCCGCATGAGTATGACTCGACGCTCGACATCTCGCACCGCTTGAAGATCGAAGTGGTGCCGACCCTGCTCCGCCGGGAATCGGGTCGCGAGGTTGCGCGCACGTTCGGCTGGAACAAGTCGGAGTGGCGCGAGCTGACCGGGCTATCGACATTAGGCGAAGACCTGCCCGATCTGCGGCCCGGCTGCGGCTCCAAGAATATCGAACCCGGCATCATCGAAGACCTGTTGGTCCGTCACGGCGAAACCGGCCTGCAAAGCCGGCGGGTCGAGCTTGGCGCGCAGGAGGACGAAATCGAGGCGCTGTTCGACCGGGGCTGGTCGGACGGCTTGCCGCTCGTCCCGCCAACCGAGGCGCGCGTGCTGCGCATGCTCGATGGCACAACCCGCGATCCCAAGGAGGTGATCGGCAAGATTCCGAGCGATCTTGCGGAATGCACGATCGAGAAGATCGCCATCAACGCCGTCATGGCCGGGTGCAAGCCGGAATACCTGCCGGTGGTCATCGCTGCGGTCGAAGCGGTGTTGGAAGAACCGTTCGCCATGCACGGGGTTCTCGCAACCACGATGTTCGTCGGCCCGGTGGTGATCGTCAACGGCCCGGTGCGCCGCTCCATCGGGATGAATGCCGCGGGCAACGCGCTCGGCCAGGGGTTTCGCGCCAACAACACCATCGGCCGTGCACTCCAGCTCGTGATCAGAAACGTCGGCGGAGGACGTCCTCAGGAGGTGGATCGCGCAACGCTCGGCAATCCGGGCAAACTCACCTATTGCATCGCGGAAGATGAGGAAGGCTCGTGCTGGGAGTCGCTGGCCGCAGAGCGCGGCATCGCCGAAGGCAAGAGCGCGGTCACCGTGTTTGCCGGCTTCGGCTTGCAGGGAGTGGTTGACCAGAAATCTCGCGACCCCGAAAGCCTCGCCCAGACGTTCGCCGAGTGTTTGAAGGCCCTGCAGCATCCTAAGCTCTACCTCGGCGCCGACGCCCTGGTTGTGATTTGCCCCGAGCACGAGCGCACCTTCCGCGAGGCTGGCTGGAGCAAGGCTCGCTTGTACGATGAACTCTATGCCCGCACCCAGCGTTCTGCAGAAGAAGTGCTGCCCGGTGCTGGCGGCATCGCCGAAGGGACAAGCGCATTTGCCTCTGGTACAATGGCGCGCAAATTTCGCGACGGCGGCCTCATGATCGTGCGCGCAGGCGGCGGCGCCGGCATGTTCAGCGGCATCATCGGCGGCTGGTCGGCAAGCGGCGAAAAAGGTTCTTCACCAGTGACAAAGGAGATCACATTTTGACAGTTATCTTGGACCCCACAGGCGAACGCTCCGTCGCGGCGAGACCGCGGCTGGCGCGTCCCGAAAGCCTCGACGGCCTGCGGATCGGCCTGCTCGATATCGCGAAGACCAAGGGTGACATTTTTCTCGACCGGCTCGAACACCGGCTGACCGAGCGCGGGCTGCAAGTGAAGCGCTATGCCAAGCCGACCAACACGCGGCCGGCTCCGACCTCTCTTAATCAACAGATCGCCACCGAGGTCGACGTCGTCATCGAAGCCTTGAGCGATTGAGGCTCATGCACGTCGTGCTGTACGCATGACATGGCAGACCTTGAAGGCCGCGGCATTCCGACCGTCGGCATCGCGACGACCGAATTCACGCAGGCTGCGAAAGCGCAGGCGCAGGCGCTCGGCGTCGACCCCGCATACGTCTTCGTCCCCCACCCGATCCAGGATCGCACGAGTGACGAGCTGCACGCTCTCGCCGATGCATATCTGGACGAAATTCTGAACGGCCTGACGACAAACGAGACGCGATAACCGATCACGTCGGCGAGGACACCATCCGCCTGGGCATGCTCAGGCGGAGGCCGGCACAACTCACCCCCCACTGGGTCCGATGATCTCCGCGCCGAACCGTTCCATGCGCTCGACGCACTCGCTCAGCGACGACGTCCGGAAATCGAACACAAGCTCGTGGACGCCAAGCTCCGCGAACGTTGCGACATCCGCCAGCACAGCGTCCGCGCCGCCGGTAAAAAGGCGCCGCTCCGCCCCCTTCGGCGGCACCCCGCCATCGTAGACTGGCGCCTTGTAGCTCACGTGCAGCTTGGAGAAATCACGCCCTTCCGCCGTCATGAGCTGCTCGATACGGCCGAGCTTTTCGCGCATCTCTTCCGGCGGCAGCGGTGAAGCCGCTGTCGCGCCCACGGGATGCCAGCCATCGCCGTACCGCGCCACCCGCCTGAGCGCTGGGTTCGAATGCCCCCCGATCCAGATCGGCGGCCCCGGCACCTGAACGGGCTTCGGTTGAGAGACGACTTCATCGAAGCTGTAGAATTGGCCGCGGTAGCTGACCGGCTCACCGCGCCACAGTTGCTTGAAGATGTCGACATATTCGTCCGTCACACCACCGCGATGCTTGAAGTCAGCGGCATGGAGCGCCTGGAACTCTTCCGCCATCCAGCCAACACCAATCCCGACGACGAGCCGACCATCTGAAACCACATCAATGGTCGCCAACGCCTTGGCCGTGAAAATCGGGTTCCGGTGCGGCACGATCATCACGCTGGAGACGATGCGCAGCCGCTCCGACCGGCCGGCGACAAAGGCCATCAGCGTCAACTGCTCGAAACAGTCCCCTTCGCTGACGAAATCACCTTTGACCGTGTAGGGATAGGCCGACTCGATCCGGGTCGGCAAAATAATGTGGTCGGAGATCATCACCGACGAAAAGCCGGCGCCCTCCGCGACCCGCAACATCTCTGACAGATCCTGTCGGTTCGCAAGCGGACCGCGTGTCGGAAGATAAAAGCCAAACCGCATAGTCATTCTCCAGTATCAGGTTGAGCATCCTCTTTTTCGGTACAATTGCTTATCATGACCGACGACGTCTCGTCGGCACCAGGCGCGCCATGGCAGGCCTCACAATACCGCGCGCAACGATGCCTCGATTTGGCCGCTGCACCATTCCTCGCCATAGTCCTTGTCGCTCTGCACGCGCAATTCATCTTGTTCAGGCAGTCGCGAGATGCGGTCCGAAAGGCCTGCGATGGCGGGAGCGCGTGTTTTGAGCATCGGCCTCAGCGCCGGCAGTTTTGCAGTCATGACGCCCCAGAGGCTATATACCACCAGATCCGCCAGACCGGGCGCATCGGTGCCAAGTACATGCCCCTTTTCCTCTGTCAGGCCATGGCGTCGACCGTGCTGCTCGAAGATCTCCATCCAGCGCCCGAGACGCGGGCGATAGGCCGCCCAGCCTTTTTTCGCCCACATCTGCGCCCCGTTGTGCAGCGTCATTTCGTAGAGCACGTCATTGGCATCCGCGATCATCTTGGCCGTTAACGCCGCGCGCGCCGGATCTTCCGGAACGAGTGCGTACTTGCATCCGAGGTAAGTTAGGATGGCCTGGGTCTGAGCCAGTGAAAGATTCGCGGCGTGATCTGTAAGCACCGGCGGCCCCATGTGCGGGACCAACTGGTTTTCAGGGTTGTCGTCTTTGAGTGCGATCAAGTCCTGGACACTGGCCTCGGTCCACGAGGCGCCGACGTGAGCCAGAACGGATCGGACGAATTGGCCGCGAAAGGGAAGCGGCCAGTAATAGAGCGTGTATGCGCTCATGAGTTTGTGTCCTCTATGGCGGTCCGGC
>Ga0055476_10000315_pt1 | contig 12415 bp, 14 predicted proteins | sample Muzzi_CordC_D2_FD_57682 | JGI IMG/M metagenome (GOLD analysis project Ga0055476, IMG submission 57682) | Wetland microbial communities from San Francisco Bay, California, USA, that impact long-term carbon sequestration - Muzzi_CordC_D2 | ecosystem: Environmental > Aquatic > Marine > Wetlands ... | reverse complement strand
GAGCGCAGCGAAGCCCAACAATTCGGCGCGTTGGGCTTCGCTGCGCTCAGCCCAACCTACAAAAGCATCCTCGAGCACCCTGCCCAGACTTACCGTCAATCTACTCCGAAGCCGCCCCCGGGTTCTTAACCTGCAGCATGAAAGTCACAGGACCGTCATTGGTCAGTGATACCTGCATGTGCGCACCAAATACCCCGCTCGCGACCCTTGGATAACACTCTTGGGCGGTTTTGTGAAGATAGGCGAATAGCGCGCCGCCGACATCGGGCGGTGCCGCCAGTGACAGGCTGGGGCGCATGCCGCTGCGTGTGTCAGCCGGCAGGGTGAATTGCGGCACCAGCAGCACGCCCGCGTCAATGTCGCGCACGCTGCGGTTCATGCGTCCCTGATCGTCGGAAAACACGCGGTAGCCGAGAATGCGCTCGAGCATGCGATCAACCTGGGCTTCGTTGTCGGACTTCTCCACCCCGACAAACACCAGCAGTCCTTCGCCGATGCTCGCCACGACCTGCCCGTCGATGCTCACCCGAGCCTCGGTCACGCGTTGAAGCAGGGCCAACATGGAAATGCCGTTGGACTATGGCGCTTCAAGAGGCCGCGCGGGTGGCACGTTTGCGCTCATGCTCCTTCAAAAATTTCTTACGCAGGCGAAGATTCCCGGGGGTAACCTCCACCAGTTCGTCGTCGTCGATGACTTCCAGCGCTTGTTCGAGTGTCAATCGGATCGGTGGTACCAGAAGAATATTCTCGTCGGTGCCAGCCGCGCGAATGTTGGTCAACTGCTTGGCCTTCATTGGATTGACTACCAGATCATTGGCCCGCGAATGGATGCCGATGATCATACCTTCGTAGATGTCTTCACCGGGTCCGATGAGCAGCCGCCCGCGCTCCTGTAAGTTGAACAGCGCATAGGCGAGGCTGCGTCCGGCGGAATTAGCCACCAGAGCGCCGTTGCCGCGTTGTGCGATATTGCCTTCGCTGCAGGGACCGTAGTGAGAGAAACTATGGTAGATGAGCCCGGTGCCGGAGGTTCCGGTGAGAAACTCCGTACGAAACCCGATGAGACCGCGTGCGGGAATCGAATAGCCCAGGCGCACGCGCCCGCGGCCGTCGGGACGCATGTCATCGAGGGCGCCCCGCCGCGCACCCAATAGCTCCATGATCGCGCCCTGATGACGTTCTTCCACATCGACGCTGAGTTGCTCGAAGGGCTCGCAAAGCTTGCCGTCGATCTCCTTGAGAATGACCCGCGGTCTGGAGATAGCGAGCTCGTAGCCCTCGCGCCGCATGTTTTCGATGAGAATTGCGAGATGCAGCTCGCCTCTGCCGGAAACCAGAAAGCGATCCGGATCGCCGGTCTCCTCGACACGCAAGGCAACATTATGGATGAGCTCGCGCATGAGCCGTTCGCGCACCTGGCGGCTGGTGAGGAATCTCCCGTCGCGTCCCGCCAGCGGCGAGGTGTTGACGAGAAAATCCATGCTGACTGTCGGCTCGTCCACGGTGAGCGGCGCCAAGGCTTCGACGCGAGTCGGATCACAAAGCGTGTCGGATATGTTCGGCGCTTCGACGCCGGTCAGGGCGACGATATCGCCAGCCGAAGCGCTGTCGGTCTCCACCCGCTGCAGGCCCTCGGATCGCAGCACCTGGAGAACCCGGGCGTTGCGCGTGGTTCCGCTGCTGCTGATCACGGTGATCGGCATGTTCGTGCGCACCGAGCCACGCTCGATGCGTCCGATGCCGATAGCACCAACGTAGCTCGAGTAGTCGAGGCTGCTCACCTGCATTTGAAAGGGCCCGTCACGATCCACCTGCGGTGGCGGCACTTTCTCGATAATGGTCTCGAGCAAGGCCGTCATGTCCTCGGTCTTGACTCCGGGATCGTGACTCGCGAAGCCGTGCAAGGCGGATGCGTAAACCACCGGAAAATCCAGCTGCTGGTCACTGGCGTCGAGCTTGTCGAAGAGATCGAAGGTCTCGTTGAGCACCCAATCCGGGCGCGCGCCATCGCGGTCGATCTTGTTTATGACCACAATCGGGTTGAGTCCGCGGGCGAATGCCTTTTGAGTCACGAAGCGCGTCTGTGGCATCGGTCCTTCTACCGCATCGACAAGCAGCAGCACCGAGTCCACCATGCTCAGCACGCGTTCGACCTCACCGCCGAAATCCGCATGCCCGGGCGTGTCGACGATGTTGATGCGGTAACCTTGCCAGCGGATCGCGGTGGTCTTGGAGAGGATCGTGATGCCCCGCTCGCGCTCCAGATCATTGCTGTCCATGGCCCGCTCGAGTGGTGCCGCGCGCGCGTCCAGGGTTCCCGATTGTTGCAACAACCGATCGACCAGGGTCGTCTTGCCGTGATCCACATGGGCAATAATGGCGATGTTGCGCAAAGCATTCACGCCATCCAAATCCTGGCGTGGCGGCGCGCTTCCCACGGTTCTGGCCTTACTGTCCAAAACGCGGCACTTCGCCGGCGAGGTAATTTTCTTCCTCGGCGGTGGATTGACGGCCGAGCACCGCATTGCGGTGCGGAAAGCGGCCGAAGGTCTCTACGATGTCTCTGTGTTCGCGGGCATACTCGGCATTTGCCCGCAGCTGCTCGCGCAACGCTTGTGGCCCTTCCTCGGCGAGTGCTTCGAAGCACTGCACCGAAAGCGCCTGGATGGCCCGGTCCTCGGCGTGTTCCAAGGGCATATAGAAGAACGTGCGTTCCATGGGCAGCAGCGATCGATCATCCCCCTGCGCAATCCCTTCTCTACAAAGCGCCAGTGCGTATTCATCCTGCTGAAAGGCCCGCGCCGTGCCGCGGAAGACATTGCGAGAGAATTGATCGAGCAGCACAATCAGCGCCAGCCGTCCCCGGGGCGATTGCTTCCATCGATCGATCTCGCCGCTGATGGCGGCGGCGAGCGTGGCGGCGAATCGTTCGGTACACTCGCGATCGAAGGACGCCCCGCCCTTGAACCATACGCCTTGGCGCCGGGCAATGGCCTGCGGTTCTGTTAGCGCATCGGCAAACCAGTAGTCGAGCACTGCCTCGCAGCCGGTGACTTCATTCATTACTTCTGTCATGTAGGGATTATCGGTCGGCTTCGTTCGCCGCCTCGGTGTGTGGCCTCAATGGCCGTTTTGATGGGCCGCCCGGATGGGACGGCTTAATGAACCGCCTTAGTGTGCCATCCTAGCGGGCCATCCTAGTGGGCGATACTCGCATGCAGCACGACGCCGTCGACGCCGTCGATGACGACTTTGGTGCCGGTCTCGCAGTCGTCACAGTGGATTTTCCAGGTTGAATCATCCACTTGAATCTTGCCCTGACCGTTTATCACCGGTTCCTCGAGGGTAAACATGCGCCCTACGTACTGATGGCCCCGTTGATTGAGATTCGGCAGGTCGGTCTCCAGGGGGTGTGCCGTGAGATAACGCCGGGCGATGACGACACTGGCTATCGACAGTATCGCGAAAAAGAGCACCTGCCACTCCCATGACATTCCCGGAATCAGCCAAAGAACAACGCCGACGATCCCGGCGGAAATACCCAGCCACAGAAAAAACGCACCCGGTGTAAAAACCTCGATGATGGCGAGCCCCACACCCAGCACCAACCAGTGCCAGAAGGCCAGGCTCTCGAGAAAAGCGGCCACTACCCGGCTTCACTTTTCTTGTTGAAGACCGACTTGGTGAGCTCTCCAATGCCCCCCAGGGCGCCAATGAGACTGCTGGCTTCCAGGGGCATGAAGACTATCTTATCGTTCTGGGTCGTCGCCATTTCCCTGACGGCATCCACGTATTTCTGCGCGACAAAATAGTTGATCGCCTGGACGTCACCGCTTTCGATCGCCTTGGAGACCATATGGGTAGCGCGTGCCTCCGCTTCGGCGAGCCGCTCGCGGGCTTCGGCGTCGCGAAACGCCGACTCTTTTCGGCCTTCAGCCTGCAGAATCGCACCCTGCTTCTCGCCCTCGGCCCGCAGGATCTCGGACTGCCGGTCGCCCTCGGCCTCCAGAATGACGGCGCGCTTTTCACGCTCGGCTTTCATCTGCCGCGCCATGGCATCGATGAGATCCCTCGGTGGCGCAATATCCTTGATCTCGATGCGCGTGACCTTCACGCCCCATGGCGAGGTGGCATCGTCGACGATGCTGAGCAGGCGCTGGTTGATGTCGTCGCGCTTGGACAGCAGCTCGTCCAGATCCATGGAACCCATGACGGTACGGATGTTGGTCATGGTCAAATTGATAATCGCGTGGGTCAGATTATTGACCTCATAGGCCGCTCGTGCCGCGCTCAGCACCTGGAAAAACACTACCCCGTCCACCGAAACCATGGCGTTGTCCCGGGTGATAACCTCCTGGGTCGGCACGTCCAGGACCGTCTCCATCATGTTCATCTTGGCGCCGATCTGATCGAAGATGGGAATGATGATATGCAAGCCGGGATCCAGGGTTTTGGTGTAGCGGCCGAACCGCTCCACGGTGTAGTTAAAACCCTGTGTGACGCGCCGAACGCCCATGATGACGAGCACCACGGCGAAAACCAGCACTGCAATGATAACGGCGGGGGTGCCCTGCATGCCGATTACTCCAAATTGGTCCAATAGTGCATGGGCCCTAGTATAGCGAACCGGAGGAGCGCAGCCGCACTTTCCGCCCCACGACATTGGTGGCACAGTGGCATCCGATACCGTAAGAGCGGTCGTGTATGGACAACAGCGTTATCCGCGCCATGGCCCGTTGGCCGGACGTCCCGGCCGTGTACGGCTGGCTGTCGCTGGACCGCCGCGGGCGCTGGTGCCTGCAGGGTGACCCGGTAACCCACCGGGGTGCCATCGCGTTCATTAACAGAAACTATGCCAGCACAGACCAGGGCCAGTGGTATTTCCAAAATGGCCCCCAGCGGGTATTCGTGGACCTTGATTATGCGCCCTGGGTTTACGCTCTCGACGGCCATGGAAAGCTCGCCGACCACACAGGAAGGTCAATCGACGAGCTCACCGGGGTACGCGTCGATGAGAACGGGAATCTTCTGCTTGTGACCGAGCGTGGTATCGGCTTGCTTTCTGATCGGGATCTGGAGCCGTTTTCCGACCGGCTTCGACGCGCCGATGGCAGGCCTTGTGACGAGGAAAGCATTTCGCGATTGATCCAGAGTGGCGAGGACGCTAAGGCCGAACGCATTTATCTCGATTGGAACGGCGGGCGAATCCATGTCGGCGCAGTGCTGCGCGAGCAGGTCAGCAAGATTTTCGGCTTCGAAGCACGGCCGCGCGCCGGCAAATCTCATGCCTGATCGGGTTCGAACCTACATTCTGGCGCCGGCCTATTATCTTATTGCCCTGGCGCTGGCGGTATTCATCATCGCAAACGCAAACGATGCATCGCGGGCCTACCAGTCCGTATCCGCCCAGGAGACCGTTTCAGCCAAGACCGACCGCGCACTGCGGGAGGCTTTGGAAAGCTTGACGTTGGGCATTTACGGTGGCGGTACGGAGATGGCCGAGCAACTCGCCGATGCCGTCGAAGTGGCGCGCTTTCACGAAGCACGAGCGACCGGCATGGGTTGGTTGCTGTTGGGCCTGAGTGTGGCTTTTCTGGCCGTTGTTTTTGCAAGCGTCGAGCGCGGGCGGCGCCGAACCAATACTGTCATCATTCGGCATCTGTTCGGGGTATCAGGGGTCTTTTTACTGGTAGGCCTGCTCGCTCCCATCCTGACAATTGTCGCTCACGAGGAAATTGCGCTGTTGGGACGCGTGGTTCTGCAGCACGAGTCGAAAGGCATCATCACTACGATCCACAAACTCTACCTAGTCGGAAATTACTTTCTGGCGCTCTTGTTACTGCTCTTCAGCGTGCTGCTCCCTGTGCTGAAAATTCTGCTGTCGATGCTGGCGCTGGAGCTCGGCCATTCGCGCATGCGCCGAGGCAGCGTGCTGATGGTGAAAATTATCGGCCGCTGGTCGATGACGGATGTTTTCGTCGTCGCTGTGTTGCTCGCCTTTTTGACCGCGGACACCGCCCAGTTGACCGATGCCACATTAGGTGCAGGTCTTTATTTCTTTGCCGGCTATGGATTGCTATCGATCGCGGCAGGGCAGCTCATGATTGGTTACGAGGGCGATTCATCGTTGCCGTCAGTGGCTGACCATGAGCGATGAGAAGCGCACGGGAAGAATCTCGTTGACCTTGAGTTGGCCTTTTTCGTTCTTCTCCACCAGCAACAATTGCTGGGCATTCTCGATACCCGCGGGGATAACCATTTTCCCACCGGCTTTCAGCTGAGAGAGCAGGCTCGTGGGGATCAAATCCGGGGCCGCCGCCACCAGGATCTTATCGAAGGGGGCGTGCTCCAACCATCCCTTGGAACCGTCGCCGATCCGCAAATCGATATTGGTAATACCCTGCTCGGCGAGTCGCCGGCTGGCGCCCTCGGCAAGCTCCTCGAGAATTTCCATCGAGTAGACGTGCTCGACGAGCTTTGCGAGTATTGCTGCCTGATAGCCGAGGCCGGTACCCACATCGAGAACACGGTCCTGGGCTCGCAAATCCAGCAAATCCGTCATGAGCGCGACGATGAAAGGCTGAGAAATCGTTTTGTCGTATCCGATGGGGAGCGGAGAATCCGAATACGCGAAGGCGCGCAGTTCCACCGGCACATACTCGTGACGGGGCACTGCCCCCATGGCCTCCATGACGCTTTCGCTCAACTGGGATTTACCGGTTTCGTGGCCGGCGAGATGAGCGTGGCGCGCAATTCCCTGCACCATTTCCCGGCGTAGCTCTGCGTACTGCATTACGATGGATTCGCTCGTGCTCATTAACAACAGGGAGTCAGCATGAAGTTTCTGGCCAAGCTCGGGGCGCGGCGAGTCCGAATCGAGCCGGTGCGGTTTGAGTTGCCTCCGGAGATACGTTGATGACAACCACTCCCGGGCATACTAACCCGGAGTCCGCGCTCGAATCCACCAGCATGCTGACGACGGTTCGCTCCGTGTTCTCTCTGTTGCTGAGCTACGGCCTGCTGCTGCTGGCCAACGGGTTTTTCGGCACGCTTCTGGGTGTGCGCAGCCAAATCGAAGGCTTCAGCACCACCACCGTCGGGCTGATCATGGCCGCTTACTTTCTTGGTCTTCTACAGGGCGCCCTGCGTGCCGGCACGGTAGTCGCCACTGTCGGACATATTCGCGCATTCGCTGCCTTCGCGTCGGTCATGTCCGTTACCGCCTTGATGCACGTCATCGTCGTCGATCAAATCCTCTGGTGCATCCTGCGCTTTGCTTCCGGTTTTTGTATGGCGGGTATGATCGTCGTCACCGAAAGCTGGCTCAATGCGCGCTGTACCAAACGCACCCGCGGGCAGGTGATGGCGCTATACATGGTGACGAATTACTTTGCCGCCGGCTGCGGACAGTTTTTGCTGACGGTCGCCGATCCTGCGCAATTTCAGCTTTTCAGCATCGCCTCCATAATCTTTTCACTGGCATTGGTGCCGGTTTTACTGACCCGCTCGAGCGCGCCGACGCCGCCTGACAGAGCGCCGCTGAATTTGCGCGAACTGTGGCGAACCTCCCCCTTGGGCGTGCTGGGATCCTTTTGCGCGGGGATGGTCAACGCGAGCTTTTACAGCCTGGCGCCCGTGTTCGCGCTGGGTTTGGGCTTGAGCATCGGCGGCACGTCTACGTTCATGGCCTCGGTAATCTTCGGAGGACTGTTGCTGCAGTATCCCGTCGGGCACCTATCCGATCGCGTCGATCGGCGCACTGTGCTGACCATTGTTGCGCTGACGACGGCGCTGGCCTGCGTCGGCATTGCGGTGGTATCGAAGTTCAATCCAGAGTGGGTTTATTTCGCAGGCGTAATTTACGGAGGGCTGTCCTTCACCGTGTATTCCTTGTGTGCCGCCCACGCTAACGATTTCGCGCCCGCCGACAAGCTGGTGCAAACGGCGGGTGGCCTGCTGACTGCCTATGGATTCGGCGCGTTCCTCGGCCCCATCGTGGCGGCTTTCTTCATGTCTTACCTAGGGCCCCAGGGCTTGTTCATCATGAGCGCCGGCGTGTCGGCATTTCTCGGTTTGTTCGCCATCTACCGCATGCGCCGCCGGCACGCACCGGGCAAGGCGAAGCAGTCGCCGATGATCGATATGCCCGGCGGTCAATTCACCTCGGGGGAGATGTACGCCAGCATGCGCAACGCCATGGATCGCGATCTCGCCGGCCTCAGCGGCCGCCGCCGCCAGTGAAGGTAGAGACCTACACGCATCCCGTAGGTTGGGCTGAGCGCAGCGAAGCCCAACATGCAGGCCTCAATGTTGGGCTTCGCTGCGCTCAGCCCAACCTACAAGAAGAGCACGAGCCCGTCAGACCAAGTCCCCTCCCCCTCGTCTCGAGGGGGAGGAACAGGGTGGGAGTGTGGATAAGGAGCGATCAACGAAGCTTCAAACAATATCGTTGCCCGTTTCCCTTCCCAGGTGGTCCGACGACTACGCTTCCTGCCCTGGTAGATAGTCGTCGGACCACTTCAACATAACGTTGAAACTAACGCTCAGGCGCGGCTGTTTCGACAGATTGGGATGGACGAAGTGATTCACGAACGCCGGCCATAGCAGAATAAGGCCCGCATGGGGCTCGACGGTATATTCGGGCTCGATGTAGGGGTCGCCCTTGATGGCCGACATGTTCGCGCTGGCGCGGGCGTCATACAGGGTCAGGCGGCCGGGCCTGACATCATTGCGGGTTTCGAGCGCCTCTCGCTCGGTTGGTATGCGCACGTAGTACGTGCCACTCAGGTAAGCATGGGGGTGATTGTGGTAATCGTGATAATCCCCGAAGCGATTCACGTTTGCCCAGGCATGCAGCGACCAGCGGATGTCGTAATCCATGCCCAGATGCTTGAAGTAGTCGCGAACGGTAATATTGACGCATTCTCTCAACCATATGAGCGAGGGCTGTTCCAGTGTGAACAAGTCGGCGCTCCGGTAGTCGGTGGTCAGTTCTCTATGCTTACGGTCCAGGTCCTCGATGACGCGCGCAAGTTCCTTATTGGCGGCCTGCGCATCCGGGAGCGTTCGTTTGAGAAGAATTGTGGGCCAGATACTGACTATGCCGTCGTCTGATTCCTGTACGAATTTCATTGCCGCCGCCAATGGGGAACATGGAAGGCGAATTCTACACCGAAGCACCCTGCGAGCGTTGACGTAGCGCTATGACCCGTTGTATGAGTATTGGCAGAGATGTGAGAACCCTTTGTTCGAGGCTGTACGCGATGCACCACTGCCCGTCCAGACGCTTGCCCTCCAGACTGAGCACCCGTGCGATGCCGCTGGTTGCGATCCTGCTCGCGGGGGCGATCGGCGGTTGCACGTCGCCGGCTAAATTCCAACCAGTATCGGGCTCCGGGCAATTTCCTCCCTATGAAGGCAAGGTTAAAGTCCTCGAGAATATGCCATCTCAGAATCAGTTTGCCCGCGTGGGTGTGGTGAGTGTCGAAGGCGTACAACTCACCAAGGAGTCGAACATGGTCTCGGCACTCAAGGATAAGGCGGCGGAAAACGGTGCGAATGCCGTGGTGATGCAGGCGCCGCTGAAAGTCGAGACACAGCCCGATGGCAGCATCCGCAAGAAGCTCGCGGCCTGGGCCATTCGCTTGAAGTGATCAATCGGTCCGGCGTTATTCTGTGGCAGCTCGTGGACGTAAGTTGCTTCGGAGGCTTGGATGTAATTGCGCAGATGCCGTAGCTTGATCGAGAATCGTCAGGGGTTGCATGCTTTGCTGATGGCGTTGTGAGCCGCGGTAAAGCCGCCGAGCGAGTAAGTATCACGCGTCTTCGTACCACGCCCGGAAGTGCCTTCCGCAATCATCGTGCTTCCGGCACGCATGGCTTTCACCATGCGTGCATCGTCTTTGCTGTCATGACTCCAGGCAGTGCTGCCATCGGTCGACAACGTGAATGCCTGTCCGTCGATAGTGACACGGACATCGCTGGATTCCTTGAAGGTGTAGCCTGCCTCGAAGCTCAACTTATTCATCTCCCCGTCGCCGGGCCGGTGGGTTACGAACACGAAAATCTCGCCGCGCTGTTTGTAGTCGCCCTCGGCCTTCTCGGGTTGACTCCACATCATGCAGACGGTTTTGCCGTCATCCTCAAAACTAATAGCGCTCCAGACCTTGAAAGTGCCGAGCGGCTTGTCGGCGGCCATGGATATGGATGCGATGCTCGCGCCCAGGATGAGCGCGAGCAGAAAACGGCGAGCCGGCCGATGGCTGGCAAGGGCTGAAAGTTGCGAAATCATGGTCTCATCGGTGGCAGGCCGAAGATGCACAATGCAATGACAGGAGATTACCAGAAACCGGGCTTGTGATGGGCATAGCCCGAAGCCGGCGCATGCGTCCCGCCCGGGCTGTCTCTCAACGGCCGGAGGATGGCGCTGGTGTATTATAGAGCTCTGGCCGGACCTTCGGGCCTTGTGACCCGGGGGCTGTGCCCGGGAGGAGGGGTCGTGCGAATTCTCGCCAACGATCTACATGTCAATTGTCAGTTTTCAGGGCCCGAGCAGGCGCCGTTGGTGTTGCTCAGTCACTCCCTCGCTTCCAGTGGAATCATGTGGGAGCAGCAAATGCCCGCATTGGTGGACGGCTACCGCGTGCTGCGTTACGACACGCGGGGTCATGGGGGCAGCGATGCGCCGGCCGGCCCCTATACGCTGGATGACCTGGGCGATGATGTTGTCGGCATTCTCGATGCCCTGGATATTCAGCGCGTGCACTGGGTGGGGCTCTCCATGGGCGGCATGATTGGGCAGAATCTGGCGCTACGTTACCCGCAGCGCCTGCTCTCCCTGGTTCTTTGTGACACGGCCAGCCGAATCCCCGAGGAAAATCAGCCCCTGTGGGATCAGCGCATCGCGGTGGCCGAAAAAAGTGGCATGGAGCCCCTATGCGATGAAACCATGGAGCGCTGGTTTACACCTTCTTTTTTGCACGCCAACGGACCGGAGCTCGCCGCCATCCGCGCACAATTTCTTTCCACACCGACCTCAGGATATGTTGGCTGCTGTCGAGCTATACGCGGCCTGGATTACACGGATCGTCTCTCCGAAGTCGCGCTTCCCGTGCAGTTGATTGTCGGTGCCGAGGACCTGTTGACGCCGCCGGAGGCATCACGAACAATCCAGCAAAACATCCCCGGTGCTACATTGAGCGTGGTCGAGAGCGGATCGCATTTATGCAACGTCGAGCAGCCGGACGCGTTCAACCGTGCGCTCATCGGATTTCTCGATAAGATGTAGAGCGGTACCGCTCAATCGCGCGGTAGAAATCAATGGTCACCAGGAAATCGAAGCCTCAGGATGCCGGTCCACTGGATCCGGGAGAATTCGGCATCGCCTTTCAGTTGGCACTGGACGCCGGTCAGAACCAAGCGGACGTGAGTTCTTCGTCACCCTATGAGCGCGCCAGTTTTGCTTTGAAACAGCACTTCGGGGATCGGGAAAGCGCATTTGTCAGCGCAAATTACCGGTTTCATGCGCTTATGGATTTGTACACCCACGATAGTTTGGCCGATTGGGTGCGTAGCCCGAGTAGTACATCGGCACGCTCGGAAATTCATCCGGCCGTGCTCGATACTGCCAGCCGCTTGCGCCTGGCCAGTAATGGCAAGTTCCCGGTGCGAAAGTTCCTCCACGAAGTGACGGAAACGGCGAGAAGACATTACGCCGATTTGGATCAGTGGCCTCTCGATTGAGTGTCGTAAGCCGGCAGGTTTGTCTTCGGCTGCGCTTCGCGCTCCTATTTGGCGTTGGCGCTTTATCACGGCGGCAAAAGACTCAATGCTGCGTGGTCTGAAGATCGTGGCTGTCGTCTACGAACAATTGAGCCACATCGATTGCGTCATAGTCGAACTCGGCATTACAGAACTCGCAATTAACGCTGACGCGCCCGCGCTCGTTTATCAACGCAGCGAGATCATCCTGGCCGAGGACGCGTAGAAGCTCCGTGACCTTCTCGCGGGAGCAACCGCACTGAAAACGCCAGCCGGCTCCGCGGTACAGCCGCACGGGGTAATCGCCCATGACCCGAGCGAGCAGTCCGGCAACCGGTAATTCGAGGAGATCCGAGGAATCGATGGCATCGGCGAACCCGACACTTTCTCGCCAGGCGTCTGCCGACACGTCGTGTGGCTCGCGCGGGACACTCGCACCGAGTTGCTCTGGAACCCGCTGCAGTAACAATCCGGCAATGCGCTCTTCGCCGATGGCGAGCCACAAACGAGTTGGCAGCTGCTCGGACTGGCTGAAATAACCGTGCAGTGATTGGCGAAGCCCGTCTTCCAGCAGTTCGACGATGCCCTGATAGCGTTCGCGGCCGCCGCCGGGATCAATGGTGATGGCCAGGCGGCCGTTGCCTAGAAGTTCAGG
>Ga0055476_10000314_pt1 | contig 12427 bp, 10 predicted proteins | sample Muzzi_CordC_D2_FD_57682 | JGI IMG/M metagenome (GOLD analysis project Ga0055476, IMG submission 57682) | Wetland microbial communities from San Francisco Bay, California, USA, that impact long-term carbon sequestration - Muzzi_CordC_D2 | ecosystem: Environmental > Aquatic > Marine > Wetlands ... | reverse complement strand
TTTCGAATACGGTGTGCTCGGCGGCGGCTTCCTGAAGGACTACGTGGTCGAGATCGACTTCCCCGCGCGCCGGGTGCGCTTTCTGGATCGCAAGCGATTCGAAGTCCCGGAGTCCGTGGACACACCCGGCGAAGCCGTGCTGCCGCTCTCGATCGTGTCGAATCGACCCGGCCTCGAAGTCACGATCAGCGGCGCGAAGAACACCCTGCTGCTCGATACCGGCGCCAATATTCCGCTGCTCCTGTCCGGCGCCGTCGCGACGGAATCCTCGGTCGCATCGGATCCCATTCCCGGCTTCGAGTTCGCTGGAACGATGGGACAGGCAGAGACCGAGTTCGGCATCGCCGAAGAGGTGCGGGTCGGACCGTTCCGATTCGACCACGTGCCGGCCGTGGTCGCTCCCAAGGGCTGGTACAACATCGGCCTTCCGGGCGACTCGGTCATCGGCTACGACCTGCTCGCGCAATTCGTCGTCCGGATCGACTATCCGCGCGGGCGGCTGTGGCTCGAGCAGGTAGCCGATCCGCGCGTGACCTGGTTCGGGCAGCCATGGTCGGAGGTCGAGCAGGTCGGGGTGCAGCTCGCCGCGACCGAAGGCCAGGACGCCTACCGCGTCGAATTGCTGCTGCCCGGCGGCGTCGCCGACCGACGCGAGATCCGAGTTGGCGACATCCTGCCGAGCACGGGGCCGGCGTCCGAACTCGCCGCACGGATCATCGCGGGCGATGCGCTCACGGTGATCCGGCCGGGAAACGGGAGCGACCATCAATTCGAACTGCCCGCACTGCCGAAGGATTTCCCGGCGGAATCGGGCACGCCACCGGAATAGCGACGGATTCCGACGCAGCCTCCGGCGCGCGCCGGGACCGTCCGCGGCGGCGAGACTCCCGTTTCGCGCCTTGCGGTGGTTTTCCCCGCATCTCTCTGACACAACCGCCATCCGCTTGCCACTCCCGTGTGAATCCCCGATAGCGCGCCCCCCGCCGGGTGGCGACGCGACTCGGACCGAGCGCGCCCCGCTGCGGCGAGGCGCGCGATTCCAGGAGGTTGGTGAATGCGACGGTTACTGCTCGGCTTCGTCTTCGGCATCGCGCTGCTTGCATCCGGCACGGCGTCGGCGTTGGTCAGCACCAGCGGTGAGTTCCCTGAGATCGATCACGAGCACCGGATCGGCAGCATCGTGAACGGCTTCATCGGCAGCGTCGTCACGGACATCCAACTCATTCCGTGTACGCCCGAGCCGCCGCAATTTCGCCCGCCGTTCGAGTGGCCGAGGCCCGAGTCGAGTCACGCGCACGAAGACTGGAAGGGCAAATTCCCGTTCTTCGCACACTTCCCGCTCTTCGAGCATTTCCCGTTCGGCTCGTTCGGCGATCAATTCCGACACGACGAAGACGATTCCCCCCGCAGCCCGGTTCCCGAGCCCACGACCGCGCTGCTCTTCGGCGCAGGTCTGCTGGGCCTGGGGTTGTCGCGACGCCGGCAGCGCTGATCCGGCCGGGCGAAAGCGGCTCGACGCGTCGCGCTCAGCCGCGCGCCCGGGCGAGCACTCGGCGGGTCGCCTCCGCGGCGCGCCGCGCCGCTTCTTCGCAGGGCAGCTTCGCGAGCTCGTCGGAGAACACCTCCACTCCGACCGGCGCGACGCATCCGCCCGCGAACAGGCGCCGGAAGATGCCGGGCAGATCGATGTCGCCCTCGCCCGGGAGCAGGCGCCGATGCAACGTCTCGGCCAGCAGGTCGTCCTCGGCCTGGCGCGGCGCGTCGTTGGTCTGGATCGCGATGATGCAGTCGGCCGGGATCTCGTCGATGACCGAGTCGGGCAGGCCGCTGCGCAGGTGATGCCAGGTGTCGAACATCACGCCGCCGTTCGCCCGCCCCGCGAGCCGAACGACGTCGACCGCCTTGCGCAGGTCGTCGATCGCGGTCCACGGCAGGAACTCGAGGTGGACGAGCAGCCCGTGCTCGCGCGCGCGGTCGCAGACGCCCGCGAACGACTCCGCCACGAGGTCGGTCGCCACGGCGCCCGGCACGCCGATGGCGGCGTTGATCGAACGCGCTCCGATCGCGTCCGCGATCGCGAAGAACTCCGCCTCGTCGGCCGCACCGCGCTCGGCGTGCGGCCGGCCCGGTATCCAGTGCATCAGCGGGTCGAGCTCGGCGATCGCGAGGCCGTGGTCGGCGAGCAGGGCGCGCATGTCGGCGTCCGACAAGCCGGCTTCGCGGCCGCTGCGGTAATCCGCCGCGAACAACGAGATCGCGCCGTAGCCCGCCGCCGCTGCGGCCGCTGCGCGCTCCCGAAACGACGCGGCCGCGATCGTTCCGCGACACAACACCAGAACGTCCGAATCCATCGCCGAGCCTCCGGGGCGCCGCACACGCGAACCCGAGGGTAGATGAAGTTCCGGTGTGCGGCAGACACCCGGCGCGCCGCGAACCGTCTACACTGGACACGGAGCTTCCGCCTGCCGGCGGATCCCCGCAGGAGGAAACCGATGACGAACGACGACGGCCGACTCGCGAGCGACGTGCCCGCCTGGTGCGAACGAATCGACAACCCGTACCTCCACGGAATCTACGCGCCGACCGTGTACGAAACGACCGCCGTCGAGCTGCCGGTCGAAGGCGAGATTCCGCGCGATCTGTTCGGCGCGTACGTGCGCAACGGCCCGAACGCGGTCTACGAGCCCACGAACCCCTATCACTGGTTCGACGGCGACGGCATGCTGCACGCGGTCCACTTTCGCGACGGTCGCGCGAGCTACCGCTCCCGGCAGGTGCGCACGCGTGGGCTCGCCGACGAGGTCCGCCGCGGGCGGGCGATCTGGCCGGGCGTGATGGGGCCGTTCGACTTCGACCTGCCGCGCAACTACCTGAAGGACACCGCGAACACCGACGTGCTGTACCACAACGGCCAACTGCTCGCGCTGTGGTACCTGTGCGGCGAGCCCTATCGCGTCGATCCGTGCAGCCTCGAAACGATCGGGGTCGAAGACTGGAACGGTTCGCTCCGCACCACGATGTCCGCCCACCCGAAGGTCGACGAACGAACCGGCGAGCTGGTGTACTTCACGCTCTCCGACGATGCCCCGTTCATGCGAACGGGCGTGATCTCGCCGGAAGGCAAGCTCACCCACGAGGTGGCGATCGATCTGCCGGGGCCGCGCGCCAGCCACGACATCACGATCAGCGAGAACTTCACGATCCTGCACGACTTCCCGTACTTCCACGACGTCGCGCTGCAGCGGAAGACCGGACACCGGATCGCGCGCTTCCACCGCGACCTCCCCAGCCGCTTCGGCGTGATGCCGCGGCACGGCGCAGCCGAAGAGCTGCAGTGGTTCGAGTTCGAGCCCGGCTACGTGCTCCACATGGTGAACGCCTGGGAGGAAGGCGACTGGATCGTGATGGACGGTTGTCTCCAACCCGATCCGACCGTCGTGCGCCGACCGGAAGACGGAGCGCTCGCGTCGATGCTCGGCTATCTGCGCATCCGCGCCAATCTGCATCGCTGGCGGATGAACCTGAAGACCGGCGAGACCAGCGAGACCGACCTCGACGACCTCAACGTCGAGTTCTGCCTGCCCGACACCGACCTCTACGGCCAGAAGACCCGCTATTCCTACCACCAGCACCTGCCCACCGATGCCCACGCGGTCGACTTCCAGGCGCTCGTGAAGTACGACCACGAAGACGGAAGCCGGAATCGCTACGACTACGGTGACGGGCTCTGCGGTAGCGAGGCACCGTTCGCGAAACGGGTGGGCGGCAGCGACGAGGACGACGGCTACGTCGTCAGCTTCGTCACCAGCCGGGAGACCCGACGGTCCGCGTGCTGGATCTTTTCCGCGCGCGACGTCGAGCGCGGCCCGATCGCGAAGGTCGCCCTGCCCACCCGGGTCCCGCACGGCTTCCACGCCAAGTGGATCGCCGGAGAACGCGCGTTCTCCGGCTCGCCCGAAGCGTCGACTTGAACCGACGCGCACCAACCGCCGAAACGGGCGACCGGGACGCGCGTGCGTCGGCTAGCCAAGCCGAATGCCCGCGTGTAGACTACGCGCCCTTGCGAAACGACCGGCGACTCGAAGGAAAGGCGGTGATTCCGACCGTGATGCGACCATGAAGTGGACGCCCCACCGAGACGGGTTCGACGAGGTCTTCGACGGTTCGGGCGCGCCGCGGCCCCACTACGAGCGCATCGTCTCGACGCTCGATTCGATCGGCAAACGCGAAATCAAGCGTCGCGAACAGCTCCAGCACCTGTCGCTGCTCAACCAGGGCATCACCTTCGCAGTCTACGGCGACGATGAAGGCAGCGAGCGCGTGCTGCCGTTCGACCTGGTTCCGCGCATCATCCCGAACGACGAGTGGCTGCGGATCGAAGCGGGTCTGGCCCAGCGCGTCACCGCACTCAACCTCTTCCTGGCCGACATCTACTCCGACCAGAAATGCCTGAAGGACGGCATCCTGCCGTACGAGCTGGTCCTCGGTCGCCCGGAGTACCGCCGCGAGCTGCGGGGCATCCTGCCGCAGAAGAACGTCTTCACGCACGTCGTCGGAACCGACCTGATCCGCGACGACGCCGGGCGCTATCTGGTGCTGGAGGACAACTGCCGGGTTCCCTCCGGCGTCTCGTACGTGCTCGAGAATCGCAGCCTGCTCCAGCGCTCCTTCCCCGAGATCTTCGCGCAGTATCCGGTGCGGCCGATCGAGGGTTATCCCAGCATGCTGCTCGAGACGCTTCGCAACGCCGCTCCGCGCTGGGGCTCGAACCCGCGCTGCGTGTTGCTGTCGCCCGGGATGTTCAACTCGGCCTATTTCGAGCACTCCTTTCTCGCCCGCGAAATGGGCATCACGCTCGTCGAGGGCCGCGACCTGACCGTCGAGAACAATCACGTCTTCATGCGCACCACCGAGGGCATTCAGCCCGTCGACGTGATCTATCGCCGCATCGACGACGATTTCCTCGATCCGCTCGCATTTCGTCGCGACAGCCAGCTCGGAGTCGCGGGGCTGATCAATGCCTACCGCGAAGGCAACGTCTCGATCATCAACGCTCCCGGCGCCGGCATCGCGGACAACAAGGCCGTATACGCCTACGTGCCGGATCTGATCCGCTACTACCTCGGGGAAGAGGCATCGATCGAACAGGTCCCGACCTACCTCGGCTTCCGGCCCGACGACTTCAAGTTCATGGTCGAGAATCTCGACAAGCTCGTCGTGAAGACCACCGGAGACGCGGGCGGCTACGGCATGCTCGTCGGCCCGTTCGCGAGCGCCCGGGAACGCGGCGAGTACCGCGAGCGGATGGCAGCCGATCCCGGCAACTACATCGGGCAACCGCTGGTCGAGCTCTCGTGTCACCCGACCTACATCGACGGTGAGCTGCAACCGCGGCGGATCGATCTGCGGCCGTTCATCCTCTACGGCGACCGCATCCGGGCGCTGCCCGGCGGCCTCACGCGCGTGGCGCTCGTGGCGGGCTCCTACGTCGTGAACTCCTCCCAGGGCGGCGGCAGCAAGGACACCTGGGTGCTCGGGAACCGCGCCACATGATGCTCTCGCGAGTCGGCGGCTCGTTGTACTGGATGGGGCGCTACCTCGAGCGCGGCGAGAACGTCACCCGCCTGCTCGCGGTGACGAGCGACTTCACGATCGAGTTCGGCGGCCTCGACGAAGCCCTGGCACAGGCGGAGTGGAACGACCTGGTGCGTTCGCTGCCCGGCTCGAAGATTCCATCGATCGACTTTTCACCCGAGCAGGGGCTGACCGTCCCCTACGTGAACGCCATGCTGCTCGACGATCGCAATCCGCTGTCGGTGCGCCATTCGCTCGGGCGAGCCCGGGAGAACGCGCGTTCGATCCGCGAGGCACTCACCCAGGAGGTCTTCTCGAACCTGAACGAGGCATTCCGCGGCCTCGAAGACCACAGCCGCAAGGGCATCGAAGATCCGGCCATCAGCGCGGAGGTCGTCGCCAAGACCCACCGCGCGATCCTCACGACTCTCGGCGCGATCGAACACACGTTGAGTCGCGACCAGGGCTGGACCTTCATGAAATTCGGCGAAGCGCTCGAGCGCACCCTGCGTACGCTGATGGTGCTGCGCGCGAAGCTGCCGCTGTTGCGCGTCGAAGCCGGCAGCGTCGACCTGCCGGTCTTCTACGCCCGCTGGCGCTGCCTGCTGCGTTCGATCGCGTCGCTCGAGAACTTCCGACGCGTGCACGGCGCCGGACTCGATCCCGACGAGGTGGTGCGCTTCCTGCTCTTCGATCCGCACACGCCGCGATCGATTCGCTGCGGGCTCACGCGGGTCAAGGCCTACCTCGCGCAACTTCCGGACGGAGATCGCTCGAAAGCCGCGCGCATCGCCGGGCGACTCGTCGCGGTGATGACCTACGAAGACGACCGGATCCTCGCCCAGCCCGACCTCGCGGATTTCTGCGACGAGACCTCACTCGAACTCGGCGCCATCCACGAAGCCGTGGAAAGCCAATACTTCTCGGTGTAGCCGTGCTGCTCGAAGTCGAACATCAGTTGACCTTCGAATACGACTCGTTCGTGAACGAGTCGTACACCGAGCTTCGCGTCGAGCCGCGGCGCACGCCCCTCCAGACCCTGCAGTCCTTCTATCTCGCAGTCGGGCCACCGACCTCCGTCTGGCGCTACGTCGACTGGAACGGGAACTTCGTGCATCACTTCGGGATTCCGAACTACCACGACCGGATCGAGGTGGCGACGCGTTCACTGGTCGAGACCCATCCGACGGCGGCCGCCCTCTCGGACGCGCAGGACGCCCTGCCGATCGCGGCGGCCGCCGGCCCGCTGCTCGACTTCGTGAACTTCGGAGGTCCGGTGATCCGCTCGCCCGAACTCGAGCAGCTCCTCGCAGACGCCGGGGTCCCCGATGGCGCGCCGCTCGGAGAACAGATCGGAAGCCTGTCCACGTTCGTATTCGAGCACTTCGACTACGTCCAGGCGGTCAGCGACTACCGCTCGACCACCGACCATCTGCTCGCCAACCGAGCCGGCGTCTGCCAGGATTTCGCACACCTGCTGATCGGTCTGTTGCGATTGCGCGGAATTCCGAGCCGCTACGTGAGCGGCTACCTCTACGTCGATTCCGCCGGGGACACTCCGTCGCAGAGCCACGCCTGGGTCGAAGCCTGGTCCCCGACGGCGGGTTGGCTCGCGGTCGATCCGACCCACGACCAGGTTCCGGACCAGCGCTACGTCGTCGTCGCACACGGTCGCAACTACGACGACGTCCCGCCGAATCGCGGCATCTTCCGCGGCGCCGCGCACGAGACGCTGCACGCGAGCGTCCACATCCGGCAATCGGAAGAGCGCCAGACCTACGGTCTCCAGGACGAGATCGGCGAGCTCGACGTTCCGGTCTTCCCCGAGATGCCCCACTCGTCGCAGGATTCCCGCGCCGCACTCACCGATGACGATTCCCAGCAACGACAGCCACGACAGCAGTAACGTGGCGGCCAGCGCGGCCGGTGCGGCGAAGGGATCCGGAAGCGAGCGGGGATACGGGCTGCACCTCGTCGGCCTGTGTTCGTTCGCGTTCGCACAGCCGATCTTCGATCTGCTCGGGCGCCACGCCGAATTCTTCGTGTCGCGGAACTCGGACTTCAGCGAAATCGTCGGGCTCACGTTCGCCTTGATCGCGCTGCCGCCGCTGCTCGCGGCTGCGCTGCTATGGGGCGCGCGCAGCCTCTCCGAGCGGCTCGCACGCGCGCTCGACGACGTGCTGGTCGCGGCGCTGGCGGCGTTGATCGCGCTACCGCCGCTGCTGCGCGCCGCCGCACTCCCGGAAGTCGCGAGCGTCGGAATGGCGATCGCGCTCGGTGTCGCAGCCGCGGCGGCGTACGCGCGCTTCGCGGGTGTTCGCGTCGCGTTTCGAGTGCTCGCCGTCGCACCGTTCGTCTTCGCGGCGCTGTTCCTCGGCCGGGACGACATCCGCAAGCTCGCCTTCCCGGACGAAACGACCGCAGCCGGACAGGCGACGATCTCGGGCAACGTCCCGATCGTGCTGGTGGTGTTCGACGAGCTTCCGCTGGCTTCCCTGCTCGCGGCGGACGGCTCGATCGACTCCGTCCGCTACCCCGCCTTTGCGAGATTCGCGGCCGGCTCGACCTGGTTTCGGGGTGTCTCGGCGGTCTCGTCGCGCACCAATCTCGCCGTGCCCGCGATTCTGACCGGACGCTACCCACCGCCCGAGCGCAAGCTCCCGATCCGCGCCGACCATCCCGAAAACCTGTTCTCGCTGCTCGACGCTGCCTACCAGCTGAACGTGATCGAGACCGAGACGCAGCTGCACACCCGGGCCGCCCGCGAAGACCCGAGCCGGAGCGGCCCGCGGAGCCTCGTCGCGGACATCGCGGTCCTCTACGCCCACATGCTGGCGCCCTCCGCGCTGCGCGATTCGCTGCCCGCGATCACCGACGCGTGGGGCGGCTTCGGCGACGACCTCGAGTCCTCCGACGAAGCGGACGTCGGCGAGGAGTCCCGGCGTCCTCACGTCCACAAACGCAACCGGGTGGCCGCCAACGTTGCGGCCTTCGAACGCTTCACCCGATCGATCGGCCCGCTCCCCGATGGCGATCCGCGCGTGCTGCACTTTATCCACGTCGCCCTTCCGCACGGCGACTGGCAGCTGCTCGCGGACGGGCGCAGCTACCTGCCGAACCAGCGCTATGGCTACGTCGACGGCCGCTGGCTCCCCGCGCCGTGGTGGTCGACCGACGCGTATCGCCGCCATCTGCTCCAGCTCGTCTACACCGACCGCCTGCTCGGCGAGCTGCTCGAGCGGCTCCACGCAACCGGCGTCTACGATCCCGCACTCGTGATCCTCACCGCCGACCACGGCGCGAGCTTCTGGCCCGGCGACTCGTTTCGCAAACCCGCGAAGATCGAGCATCCCGAAGACCTCTTGAGCGTCCCGCTGTTCATCAAGCTGCCGCACCAACGCGACGCCGCAGTGGACGACCGATTCGCCGAGAGCGTCGACCTGCTGCCCACGATCGCCGAGGCGATCGGCGCGACGCTTCCGTTTCCGGTCGACGGGTGCTCCCTCATCTCGACGCGCTGCCCGCCCCGGACGGCCCGCCGGCTCTACATCGAAACCGTGTTCCGAACGCCCAAGCGAATGGACTTCGAGCCCGGCGTCGTGGGGCGCGACGCAACGCTCCGCCGCAAGCTCGCGCTCTTCGGTTCCGGCGACCAGGGCTCGGGACTGATCCGCGCAGGCTTCGGTGCGGGCGTCGTGAACCGGTCCGTCGACTCGTTCGCGCAGCGGTCCGGAGTCGCGGGCGTGGTGCGGATCGACCCGACCCTGCAGCGGTTGCTGGCCGGCGGAATACCGGGCCGGGTTCCCGCGCGCATCGTCGGACGACTGGAGCTCGCCGAGCCGGGGCCGGACGTCGCCCGCGTCGCCGTCGCGGTCGACGGCGTCATCCGCGCGGTCGTGCCGGCGCCCGACGACGGAGTCACCGGGCCGCGGATCGCGGCCCTGCTGCCGCCGGATTCGATGCCCGCATCGGCCGAGGCGCTCGCACTCTATCTGATCGTCGGAGCGCGCGGTGACGAGGCGCTGCAACCACTCGCGCTCGACTGACGCGAGGCCGGGTCAGAGTCCGGCAAAGCGGATCGCGACTCCGCAGCCGCAGACGAGCAGGCCCGCAATCGCGTGAGCGAAGCGGGCGCCCGGAAGCGGGCCCGCGCGGTCGAATCCGGCGACGGCGAGCAGCACCGTGCCGACCATCGTCGCGAGCGTGAACGCCGTGAAGACCGCCACGACCGCGGTGATCTGCGCCGCGCTGCCGGCGGCCGCCGGGTAGAGCATCATCGGAAGCAGCGGCTCGCACGGCCCCAGAGCGAACGCGCTGAACAGGGCCCAACCGGTGATGCCGCCGAGCGCGCCGCGCTCGTGAACGTGCAGATGTTTCGCGTGGTGATCGTGTTCGTGACGATGGGACGAGCCGTCGCTGTGCGCGTGCCAGTGACTGTGTCGCTCGTTGCGCGTCGCCTTCCGGATCCCCCAAGCCGCGTAGACGAGCCCGAAAAGGATCAGCGCCCAGGCGGCCAGCGATCCGCGCAGCATCTCGAGCTCCGACAGGCTCGCGAGCGAGAGTCCCAGGCCGACTCCGACGACTCCCAGCAACACCGATCCCGCCACATGGCCGAGGCCGCACAGCAACGTGATTCGAACGGTCTTCGCGCGCGACCAGCGGCGCGCCCGCGCCATCGCGACGAACGGCAGGTAGTGGTCCGGCCCGAGCAGCGTGTGCGCAACGGCGACGGCGGCGGTCGTTCCGAGCAGCAGGACGAGTTCGGCGGTCAGCAAGGCGGTCCTCCGCGTGCACCCGGCATGCTACGCAACCGAGTAGCCGCCATCCACCGGCAGGGTCTGGCCCGTCACGAACGCGGCTGCGGAGCTCGCGAGGAAGAGCACCGCGGGCGCGACGTCCTCGGGCGTTCCCCAGCGACCGAGCGGAGTGCGCTCGAGCGACGGCTTCTCGAGCGCTTCGACCCCCTTCATCGGAGCGGTCATGTTGGACTCGATGAAGCCGGGCGCGACTGCGTTCACGCGGATGCCCTCGCCCGCCCACGCGACGGCGAGATTCTTGGTCATCTGCACCACCGCAGCCTTGGCCGCGCCGTAACCGGGAACCATCGGCACCGCAAAGTACGACGACATCGACGCGAGCTGGATCACGCTCGCGCCGCCTTCCAGCGAGCTCTTCGCGAGCGCGGGCTTGCACGCGCTCGCCATCCGGAAGGCGCCGAAGAGATTGATCGCGACCGATTCTTCGAAGACCTCGGGAATGTACTCGTTGCGACCGCCCGGAAGCGCCGCGCCGGCGTTGTTCACGAGCACGTCCAGGTCCGTCATCGCGGCGGCGACGCGCTCGATGCCTTCGTGGTCGGTCAGCTGCAACGAGTGGTAGTCGTAGCCCGACAGGTCGCGGTCGTACTCGTCCGCGGCTGCACGCGTACCCGTGATCGCCACGCGCGCACCCGCCGAGCGAAACGCCGCCGCGATCCCGGCGCCGATTCCGCTCGATCCGCCGGTCACGAGCACCCGAACCCCGGTGTAGTCGTATTCGACCTTCGCGCTGCTCACCCGCTCCTCCCGGATCTCCCCCGACCGCTCACGCCGGCTCGATCATCACTTTACCGCCCGCCCGCGAGTCCTGCGCCACCGCGAGCGCCTCTCCGAACCGACTCAGCGGGAAACGGTGACTGATCATCGGCGACAGGTCGCGGCGCGTGAGCAGGTCGATCGCAGCGGTGTAGTCGTCCGGATATTCCATCGCGCCCCGGATCGTCAACTGCTTCATCATGACGAGCAGGAAGTTCACGGGAATCGCATCAGCGTGCAACGCGACCACCGCGAGCCGCGCGTGCGCCTTGGCATGCTGAAGGATCTGCGGGATCACCGGCGCGGCGCCGGAGGCTTCGATGTAGACGTCGCTTCCGGCCATCGGCGCTCCCAGGAGCGGCTCTTCGCCGTGCAGGGCCCGGATGCGCCGCCACGGATCGCCCTCCGTCGCGTCGATCGCAGCGCGCGCGCCGAGCCCGGAAGCGATCGCGAGCCTGCGCGGCGACAGATCGACCGCAATCACGTCTTCGATGCCGCGGTCGGCCAGCGTCGCGACGGCCGCGAGCCCGATCGGGCCCGCGCCGAACACGACGACCTTGTCGCCCGCTTTCGCCTCGGACCGGTCGACCGCGTTCATCCCGACGCCGAGCGGCTCGGTGAGCGCCGCGACGTCGTCGTCGAGCCCGTCCGGAACCGCGAACAAGCTCGCGCCGGCGGCGGCGTCGCGCACGAGCAGCAACGGCGTGAAACCGCCTTCGCGACCGCCGTTCCCGATCATGTTCCCGGCAGCGGTCGGGTTCAGCACCACGCGGTCGCCCGGCGCGAGGTTCGCGACCTCGCGCCCGACCGAGTCGACGACCCCCGAGAGCTCGTGCCCGAGCGGCATCGGCTCGGGCATCGGTCCGGCGAGTCCACCGAGTCGCACGTAGCGCAGGTCGCTGCCGCAGATCCCGCACGCGGCGACGCGAACCACCGCGTCCCGCGGACCCGGCGTCGGCTCGGCGACTTCGTCGAGGCGGACGTCGCCCGGACCGTGCACTCGCAGCTGTTGCATCGCGCTCCCCGCTATTCGGGCCGGATCGGAAACCGATCGAAATAGAACGCGAAACGCTCCTGCAATGCTTCGCGGTCGACTCCGAAATCGGCCTCCAGATCGTAGACGATACGGCCGTGTTTGCCGCGTGGATTCGCTGCCATGAACGCGTCGAGCGAAGACCGCGCTGCCGGCGTCATCTCGAAGTCCGCGAGTTCGTAGATCCGTTCGACCGCCCCGACGTCGTCCGCCATGAATTCGTGGAAGGGGAGATCGAGACTCCGCT
>Ga0055476_10000313_pt1 | contig 12445 bp, 8 predicted proteins | sample Muzzi_CordC_D2_FD_57682 | JGI IMG/M metagenome (GOLD analysis project Ga0055476, IMG submission 57682) | Wetland microbial communities from San Francisco Bay, California, USA, that impact long-term carbon sequestration - Muzzi_CordC_D2 | ecosystem: Environmental > Aquatic > Marine > Wetlands ... | reverse complement strand
CCGTCGGCGCCGCTCGACCCGGAGATCGAGCGCGCGATCGACGAAGAACTCTCGCGCTAGGGCCCGCACCTCCCGTCCGCCGACGTTCCGTATACTCCTGCCGTGAAGATCTACACCAAGCGTGGAGACGGGGGCGAGACCGATCTGTTCGGCGGCGGTCGCGTCGGGAAGGAACATGCGCGGGTCGAGGCGTACGGCGTGGTCGACGAGCTGAACGCCGCTCTCGGCGTGTGCGCGGCCGAAACGAAGAGCGAGGACATCCGCTCGGCCGTGCTCGCGATCCAGGCCTGCTTGTTCGATCTCGGCTCGTACCTGGCGTCTTCGGCGCCCGATGCACCCGCCCAGAGCCGATCCGCCGGGCCCGGGGGTGAGGATGTCGAGCGGCTCGAGGCACGAATCGATGCGTTCGAGGCGGAGCTCGAACCGCTCGAGCGCTTCATCCTGCCGGGCGGGACGAAAGCGTCCGCGGCCCTCCAGGTCGCGCGCACGGTCTGCCGTCGCGCCGAGCGCCGCGCGGTCGAACTCCACCGCACCGAGCCCGTGAGCGCCGCTGCGCTGCGCTACTTGAACCGGCTATCCGACCTGTTGTTCGTGATGGCCCGGGTCGAGAATCGGCGCGCGGGCGTGCCCGAGACCGAATGGGTGCCGCGGGGCGACTGACCCGATGTAGATCTTCGGGCGCTCCAACCGGATCCGCAGCACGGTGCCGATCGCCAGGCCGAGCAGCAGCGAGAAGAGCAGCGCCAGTGCGATCCGCTTCAGGAAGGACACTCGCCGCCCTACTCGAGCAGCGCCAGCAGGTCTGCGCGCGTGAGAGCGGAGGCCTGCGCCGAGTCGCCGAGCGCCGCGTTCGCGATCTCGCGCTTCTTCTCCTGGAGCGCGAGCACCCGCTCTTCGACGGTGTCCGCTGCAACGAGACGATAGATCGAGACCGGCCGCGTCTGGCCGATCCGGTGGGCCCGGTCGGCCGCTTGATCTTCGGCGAACGGATTCCACCACGGGTCGAGAATGAAGACGTGATCGGCCGCGGTCAGGTTCAGGCCGACGCCGCCGGCTTTCAACGATGCCAGCAGGATCGGCGGGCCGCTCGCGCTCTGGAATTCGTCCACCACCGCGCTGCGGTTGCGCGTCGAGCCGTCGATTCGCGTGAAGGCGAAGCCCGCGGCGTCGAGATGCGGCTCGACCAGGTCGAGCAGCGAGGTCCACTGCGAGAAGACCAGCATCTTGTGGCCTTCGGCGATGGCCTCATCGACGAGCTCCATCAGCAGCTCGATCTTCGACGAGGTCTCGGCGCTCTGGCCCGGCAGCAGCGCGGTATGGCAGGCGGCCTGGCGCAGTCGCAGCAGCGCCTCGAGCGCGGCGAGCACGCCGGAGCCCGCGGAGAGCCGGCTCACGACCTCTTCGAGGGTCGCGGCCCGGACGGCATCGTAGGCGTCGCGTTCCTTCTCGTGCAGGGTCGCGCGCAGCACGATATTGGTGCGAGGCGGCAGCTCGGGTGCGACGTCTTCCTTGAGCCGGCGCATCAGGAACGGTCGGATTCTGGCGCGCAGTCTCGCGGCGGTCTCGGCTTCGCCTTCTCCGATGGGCTTCGCGTAGCGCTCCTCGAAATCGCGGCGACTTCCGAGCAGACCGCGGTTCAGGAAGTTGAACTGGCTCCAGAGCTCGTCGAGTCGGTTCTCGAGCGGCGTACCCGAGAGGGTCACCCGGAATTCCGCCCGAAGACGGAAGGCAGCGCGTGCGACCTGGCTGTCCGGGTTCTTGATCGCCTGGGCCTCGTCGAGGATCACCGTGCCCCAGGTCTTCTTCGAGAGCCGGGCGATGTCGAGCCGAAGGATCGCGTAGCTCGTGATCGTGATGTCGGCGTCGGGGTCGAGCGATCGCTTGGGTCCGTGATAGAGCGCGCAGCGCAGGCTGGGCCGGAAGCGGACGACTTCATTCGCCCAGTTCTGCAGCACGCTCGTCGGAGCCACGACGAGCGTACGGCCACGCAGTGCGCACAACGCCTGAAGGGTCTTGCCGAGACCCATGTCGTCCGCGAGCAGCGCGCCGAGCCCGGCATCGCGCAGCAGGCAGAGCCAGTCGACGCCGACGCGCTGGTAGCTGCGCAGCGTCCCGCGGAGATCGTCGGGCAGCTCGCTGGGGGGAATGCCGTCGAAACCTTCGGCGAGCCCGCGCAGCGCCGAGTCGGCTTCGGGGAGTGGCTCGCCGAGCTCTTCGCATACGGCTGCGAGCTCCGGCAGCGCGGAACGCGCAACCTCGCCGGAGTCTTCGCGCGCGGCCAGCAGGTCGGCGATTCGGTGTCCGAAGCGCTCGAGCCAGTCGTCGGGGAGCGGCGCCCATCCGCCGCCGTCGAGCGGCACCAGCGACGTGCCCGTACGCCAGGCCTCGAGCACTCGGGTCGGGTCGGCCGCGCGCCGGGATTCGCCGATTCGCGAGCTGAACTGCACGTCGAGCTGCCGTCCGTCGACCTTCACCGAAGCTTCGAGCTCGCCGGCCACATGGAAGGCTTCGCGGCCGTCGCCGAGCACCTCGCCGTCCCAGGCTTCGAGTCGCGCGGCGAGCTCGGCGACCTCTTCGCCGCGCAGCTTGCTTCGCCGGCCGGGCGCCAGGTGCAGTTCGTTCTGGAGTCTGCGGATCAGCTGACGCTCGGCGGCGTGGTCGCGAATCGGAATCGCTCCGCCGAGGGGCACGAGCTTGCCCGCATCGATGCGCGCGATCGGCGGGTTTCCGTAGACGAGCGTCGGCAGTATCGAGAGATCCTCGCGGTGGCGCTGGACCCGGATCGCGAGGCGAGGAGTCTCGGCGACGGTCTTCGGCAGCCGCTTCGTCGCGATGTCGACCGGGATGCGCTTGGTCAGCGACGGCAGTACTTCGGTGACGAGCTCCGCGACGTCCTGCGACCGGAATACGCGGCCGCGTTTCAGCTCTTCGAGCTCGCGGCCGGTCAGGTTCGTGGCTCCGACCGGGTGCAGCGTGTCGCCGCAGAGCACGATGTCGACGCTGATCGACTCCGTGATCCGCGGATCGCGGCCGATCGACAACCGGAAGCCCGCCTCGTCGTCGGTCAGGCGCCCGCACGGCCCGATCCGTTCGCCCGAGGTGCGAACGGGTTCGCCGTCGAGTTCGACGGTCGGGCAGTCCGAGAGGATCTCGAGCAACTTCGGCATGATGCCGCGGGGCATCGGGCCGCGGACGCGGGAGCCGAGCACCCGCTCGACCGCGAGGTCGGTCTGGGTCGCGAGAAACTGCGGGCCGTCCGCGCGTCCCGAGGCGATCGCCGCCAGCGTGGTCTTGAGGGTCTCGTTGTGACCGCCGCCGATCACGACTCGTTCGAGCTCGAGCCCGCCGCGGATGCGGCGGAAGCGATAGCCGATACGCCCGCCGGTCCGTTCGCCGGCGGGCAGCCTGCCTCCGTCGGCGCGTGTCTTTCGCAACGCGATCACCGCGGCGGCCGCATGCGGGCAGCCGGGCTCCGAGCTGCTGCAGTCGCAATCCCAGTCCTCTTCGTCGGGGTAGAGCCGGACGGTCGGGCAGATCATGCCGCCGCGCTCGGAGATCCGCAGCACGATCTCCTCACCGTCGTCGGAATCGCCGCGCACCGCCTTGGCGCGCACCAGTTCGACACCGCGCGACCAGCCCGCGCTGGAGCACTCTCGGCGAATGGCTTCGAACAGGGGCTCGATCGTCTGCGGCATATTTCCAGTGCGTGCGAGGGGGTCGGTTGAAAGTAGTCGCTTTGCGCGCTCGCCGCGCGGCTCAATCGCCCTTTCGTAGCGATGCTTCGATTTCGCGACCGAACCGGTCGCAGAGTGCCGAGCCCGAAGCCTCGGGATCCTCGCCGAGTCGCTCGATCAGTCCGTGTCGGCCGCCGATGCTCTCGATGCCGAAGCTGCCGTAGCGGGCTTCGAGGCTCTCGAGCACGAAGCGATCGCGAAACTTCGCGCGGCGCGTTCGCAGATCCCCGCTCGCCTCCAACGCGCGGCGGTGACGATGGGCGGCATCGACCAGCTCGTCGATGCCGGTGCCGTCTCGGGCCGATACCAGCAGCACCGGTCGCTCGCGTTGCTTGCCCGAGCCGGGCGAGAGGTCGAGCCCCGAGGCGAGTTCTCGGGCGGCCCGTGCGGCGGATTCTCCGATGTCGGCCTTGTTGATGACGAAGATGTCCGGCAGCTCGAGGATGCCGGCCTTCATCGATTGCAGCAGGTCGCCGGCATCCGGCTGCCCGACGAAGATCAGCGTGTCGACCAGGTCGGCGACCTCGACCTCGCTCTGACCGACGCCGACCGTTTCGACGAATACGAAATCGAACGCGGCCGACAGGATCACGATCGCCGAATGCGTTGCATCGGCGAGTCCGCCGAGCCGGCCCCGCGCCGCCATCGATCGGATGTAGACGCCCGGATCTCCCGCGCCGGAACGCACCCGGATCCGGTCGCCGAGCAGTGCACCGCCCGTGATTCGACTCGAAGGGTCGACGGCAATGATCGCAACGGTGACGCCGCGCGGTCGCAGACAGCGCACCAAGGCGTCGAGCAGGGTCGACTTGCCCGCACCCGGCGGCCCCGTGATGCCGATGCGTACGGCGCCCGGAAATTCGGCCTCGCGCTCGAGCCGATCGAGCAACGCCAGCGCGCGGGTCCGCTGATGCGGCCTCCGGTCGTCTGCGAGGTTGAGGGCCTCCGAGACGGCGTCGCGCTCGCGGGCGAGGACGCGGCTGGCGAGGTCAGGCGCCAGTGTTCGCCTCGGCGACGACATCGACGATTTCCGTCATGATGCGGTTCAGGTCGAAGTCCTTCGGCGTGTAGACCCGCTTCACTCCCGCCTCGAGCAGCTTGGCGGCGTCGTCCTCGGGAATGATTCCGCCGACGACGACCGGAATGCCGTCGGCCACGCCGCGCTTCTGCAGATCGAGCACGTCGAGCACGAGCACGTCGTGAGAGCCGGACAGGATCGACAGGCCGATCACGTGGACGCCTTCGTCCGCGGCACTCTGTACGATCTGAGCGGGTGTGAGTCGGATGCCCTCGTAGACGACTTCCATGCCGACGTCGCGCGCGCGCACGGCGATCTGCTCGGCGCCGTTGCTGTGGCCGTCGAGGCCGGGCTTGCCGACGAGGATCTTGATCGGGCGTCCCAATCGTTCGGACAGCGCGTGCACTCGCTCGCGGACGGGAGCGAGTGCGTCGTTTGCTTCGGTCGTTACACGTCCCGACACACCGGTTGGCGCGCGGTATTCGCCGAAGAGTTCGCGCAACGCATCCGCCCACTCGCCGGTGGTGACGCCGGCATGGGCCGCTGCGACCGACGGGTGCATGACGTTGCCGCCATTCTTCAGCACGTCCTTCAGGTTCCGCAGCGCGTTTTCGACGTCGTCGGCATTGCGCCGGCGGCGGAAGGCCCGGAGTCGTTCGACCTGCTCCCGCTCGGCGGAGGCATCGACGGTGAGGATCGATTCCTGGCCCGCGGTCAGCGGCGATTCGGCAGTCTCGGTGAAGCGATTCATCCCGACGACGGTCTGTTCACCGCTTTCGATCGCCTGCGAGCGCCGGGTCTGCGACTCGACGAGTTTCTGCTTCATGTACGCGTTCTCGACCGCGGCTACGGCTCCGCCCATCCCGAGCACCTTGTCGAGCTCGGCACGCGCCGCCTGCTTGATCTCCTGCGTCTTGTCTTCGGCGACCCTGGAGCCGTCGAAGAGGTCGTCGTACTCGAGCAGGTCGGTCTCGTATGCGAGGATCTGCTGGATGCGCAGCGACCATTGCTGGTCCCACGGCCGCGGCAGGCCGAGCGCTTCGTTCCAGGCCGGAAGCTGCAGCGCGCGAGCACGGGCCTTCTTCGACAGCGTTACGCCGAGCGCCTCGAGAACGATCCGGATCACGTTGTTCTCGGGCTGCGCTTCGGTCAGACCGAGGCTGTTCACCTGCACGCCGTAGCGGAAACGGCGCAGCTTCGGATCGTCGACTTCGTAACGCTCGCGGCAGATCTCGTCCCAGAGCTCCGTCATTGCGCGCACCTTGCAGGTTTCTTCCACGAAGCGGATGCCCGCGTTCAGGAAGAAGGAGATGCGCCCGACCACGCGCGGCAGGGCCTCCGCCGAAACGTCGCCGCGCGTGCGCACCGCGTCGAGCACCGCGATCGCGGTGGCCATGGCGTAGGCGGTCTCCTGGACCGGCGTCGCGCCGGCCTCCTGCAGGTGATACGAGCAGATGTTGACCGGATTCCACTTCGGGATCGCATCGACGCTGTACGCCACCATGTCACTGATCAGCCGCATCGAGTTCTCGGGCGGAAAGATGTGCGTTCCGCGCGACAGATACTCCTTGATGATGTCGTTCTGGGTCGTTCCCTGGAGCACGCCCGCGTCGATTCCGGAGCGTTCGGCCGTCGCCTGGTAGAGGGCGAGCAGCCACGCGGCGGTGGCGTTGATGGTCATCGACGTGTTCATGCGGTCGAGGGGCAGGCCGTCGAACAGCACGGCCATGTCGTCGATGTGGCCGATCGGAACACCGACCTTGCCGACCTCGCCGCGCGCGAGCGGGTGGTCGGAGTCGTACCCGGTCTGGGTGGGCAGGTCGAATGCGACCGACAGTCCCGTCTGCCCTCTCGACAGATTCGTGCGGTACAGCGCGTTGCTCGCTGCGGCCGAGGAATGGCCCGAGTAGGTTCGGAAGACCCACGGGCGGTCGCGTCGATCGTCAATCGCTGAAGTCATGCCGTCTCCCGAGCGCAAGTGACCGGGAATCCTAGCAAAACCATCCTGCTCGGGCGGACCCGCCGGCTCCCGACCGGTTTCCCGCGCATTCCGTTCCCGATGGTCGTGAGCGTCTTGTATCGTCTCGGGTCGTGTCCGATTTCTTCTACGAGCTGACGCCGGACCGTGTGCTGACGGCCGTGGAGGACGCGGGATATCGGCCGACGGGTCACTGCTCGCCGCTGACTTGCCTCGAGAACCGGGTCTACGACATTCGGCTCGAGGACGGTTCGCACATCATCGCGAAGTTCTACCGACCGAACCGTTGGAGCCGAGAGGCGGTGCTCGAGGAGCACCGCTTCCTCGACGATCTCGCCGGCGCGGAGATCCCGGTTTGTGCGCCGCTCGCGTTCGACGACGGCGGGACGCTTCGCAGCGTCGAGGGCATCCACTATGCCTTCTGGCCGCGAATCGGCGGGCGCGCGCCGGAAGAGTTCGACGACGAGCAGGTGCAGGTCATGGGTCGCCTGCTCGCTCGGATCCACAATGTGGGCGCGGTCGCCGACGCACCACATCGTCCGCGACTCGAGTCGCGGACTTCGGCGCTCGCGCCGCTCGCCTATCTCGAAGAGCGGCGCTTCCTGCCGCCGGAGTGCCGGCGGCGCTACCGCGCGGCGGTCGAGCAGATCGCCGCGATCTACGCGGAGTGGAGCGAGGCGGTACCCGTGCACCGGATCCACGGCGACTGTCACGTCGGGAATCTGCTGCGAACCGACGTCGGCTGGTGCTTTCTCGACTTCGACGATTTCGTCGTCGGCCCGGCCGTGCACGACGTGTGGATGCTTCTGCCCGGTCGCGACGCAGAGGGCTCGCGCCAGCGCGCACTGCTGATCCGCGCCTACCAACAGTTTCGCGAGTTCGATCCGCGTTGGCTGCGTCTGGTCGAGCCGCTGCGAGCATTCCGCTTCATCTTCTACGCTGCCTGGATCGCGAAACGCTGGGAGGATCGGGCCTTCCCCGCGGCGTTTCCACATTTCGGGGCGACCGACTACTGGGAGAACGAAACCCGCGATCTCGAGGAGCTCGCCGGGCGGCTGGCCCGTGGTGAGGCGGAAATCGCGGACGGTGGCGGCGAGACTGCGGCGAACAGCGAGCGCGAACTATCCAACGAAGACTTCTTCTGGGATCTGTGATGAACGGGCAATGGCTTCGGCGGGTCTTGATCGCGGTCGGATGGTTGGCGCTTTGCGGCCTGGCGATCGCACTCTCACTGCAGGACATCCGCACCTTCGACTACTGGTGGCATCTGCGCAGCGGGCAGCTGATCGCGGAGACGGGCGCGGTGCCGAAAGTCGATCCGTTCAGCTTCACCGTGCCCGGCAATCGCTGGATCGACATCCACTGGCTGCATCAGCTCGGCTTGTACGGCGTCTATCAGCTCGGTGGGCACCGCGCCGTCGTGATCGCCAAGGCGCTGATGGTGCTGTTGCTGACCGGCATCCTCGCCACGATCGGCCATCGGCGTTCGCGTCCGAGTCTGAGCCTGTTGGGTCTCGGGCTGATGCTTTTGCTGATCTCCGATCGCATCATGCCACGCCCCGAATTGCCCACCTTCGTTTGTCTCGCCGCGGTATTCGCTTTGCTCGAACGATTCGAGCGCAAGCCCGACGCGTGGGTCTACGCGATCGTCGCCGTCCAGCTGTTCTGGGTGAACGTGCACGGTCTGTTCGCGCTCGGAATCGCGCTCGCCGGAATCTATTTGGTCGCCGAGTTGCTCCGTCCGATACTGTTGCCGGAGGCCGCGTTTCGCCGCGACCGAGTGCAGCGGTTGGCCGTGGTGACGCTGCTCGCGGCGGCGGCTTCGGTCGTGAACCCGAATTTTCTCGACGGCGCCCTCTATCCGATCGAGCAACTCGGAATGATCGGGCCGGCCGACGATCGCGGCTACTTCGGCTCGCTGATCGCCGAGCTGATCCCGCCGATCGGTCCGCGTACGCGCGTCGGCACCATCGGCATGGCGCTGTTCGGGACGCTCGGCGCGTTTTCGTTCGCTTCGATGCTGTTCAACTGGCGCACGATTCGCAGCGCCCACCCGTTGATCTGGGTGGCGTTCCTCTACCTCGCGCTCGGAGCGCAGAGGAATCTCGCGCTGTTCGCGATCGTCGCGGCTCCGATCTTCGTCGCCAATTCGAACGAATTCCTGGATCGAATGCGTGCGAGCGGGCGCTCGTCGCCCCGGCCCCGGCTCGCCCTGGCCGCGTCCGGCCTCACGGCGGCGTTGCTCGTCGTCGCGGTCGTCGACGTCGCGAGCGGTCGCTTCTTCCCGAGAATGGGGTCGATGCGCGATGTCGGATTGGGAGTGATGGAGACCTTCTATCCGATTGGTGCCGCCGAATGGATCGCGGCCCAGCGGCCACCGGGCCCGATCTGTCACCACATGGCGGCCGGGGGGTACCTGATCTGGCGGCTCTATCCGGACTACAAGGTGATGAGCGACGGTCGGCTCGAGATCTACGGTGCGGAGAAGTTTCAATCACTCGGAATGTCGTCGCCCGAACAGTTTCAAAAGGTCTCCGAGGAGTACCATTGCGGGATCGCCCTCGTGCACTTCAGTCTGATCCAGAGCGACGCCCTGCTGCTCTGGTTGCACCTGAATTCGAACTGGCAAATGGGCTTCGTCGACGATGCGGCGGCGGTATTCGTGCGCACGCGTCCCGATGGGCTCGCCCAATACGGCGATCTCGACATCGATGCCGCCGACCTCTTCCCGCCACTCTCGAACGAGCGAACTGCATCGAGCAAGATGCAGCATCTGGCGCGCACCGGTTTCTATCTCGCGATGCACCGCTACGACAAGGCGCTCGCGGCCTGGGAAGAGACACTCGAGTCTTTTCCGGACCTCGAGCAGGGGGCGATGGTGCACGCCGCGCTCTTGTACCACAACGGCTTCAGTGCGGCGTCCGAAGCGATCTTTCGCGAACTCCTCGCCGCAGATCCCGAGAATCCGGTCCTCCACACCCAAATCGGGGACCTGCGTATGGAATCCGGCGATCGCGACGAGGCGCGCCGGCACTTCGATGCGGCGCTCGCGATCGACCCCAGTCATCCGTACGCGATGTACCGACGCGCGATGCTGGCCGAAGGCGACGGCGACAAGGAGGGTGCGAAGCTCTTCTATCTGCGTGTGATGGCCGCTTCCGACCCGCGCAGCTCGTTGGCGATCGGCGCTCGCAAACGCCTCGAGACGCTCGCGCGCTAGCCGGGTGCCTGCCGCGACCGTCAGCCGATCCGGGAGCGGCAGGCACTCCCCCAGCTCGCGCGGACAAAGCAGAACCGGCCTCTTTCAGCACCCTGCCAGCAGCGCCTCGAATTTACAGAGCCGGCGGACCGATCGTGTTGAATTCGCTGACGACGACGTCGTAGAGGCTGCCGTCCGGCCCGGCGATCTTTCCGGTCGCCCGAAGCGTGCTCGTCGCCCCCGTGTTCTGGATCATCAATGCGACTCGGGCGGTTCGAAACACCGTCTGTGCGGTGGGCGCTCCGTGCCGCAGGTCGACGATGCCCGTGATGGCGTGAGTCCCCAGGGCGCCCGTGCTGAACAGCTTCCCGTCGTCGTCGAAATCGTGGTGGGGAATCGCCGACGCGATCGTGATCGCGGGCCCCTCCCATGAGATTCCCATGTCGACGGCCTGGACCGGTGCGTCGGCGACGACCACGATGTCGACGATCGCGATGTACGCGGAAGAAACGAACCTGTAGGTTTGCACGACCTCGAGACGTAGCTGGACCGGAACTTCGACGGTACTCGGATCTGCGAGGAAGTCCTCGCAGGTGAGGCCCATGGAGCCCGAGAGCACGATTGCGAGCACCAGAGCGAACAAGCGCTGCCGAGGGCGCGTCATTGGACTACCAGGCCAGCCGTCAGGGTCGTGTCCTGCCCGTCGGCGTTGATGAAATGTACGTCGTAGGTCGCCGCCGACACGAAGAACTTGTTGATCGCACCGGTAGCCGTTTCTGCGTCGATCACGACGACATCCAGCACTTCGTTCGGGGTGGGGTCCCCTTCGCTGATCAGCTCGATCGCCACTGGTGCGCTGAAGCCGGAACCCACGAACGTGACGCTCTGCGATTGCGTGCCGGGCGGAAACGACACCACCGACGGCTGCACGGCGTCGAGCACGGGGGGCGGAATCAGGCTCGTGACCTCGTCATTGAGCGTGATCCGGCCACGCAGATAGGCCCAGTTGAGCGCGCGGAATTCGGGGAGCGGATGACCGCCGCGTCCGGTCAGGGAGCCGAAGCTGAACGAACCGCCGGCGTTCATCAGATAGTTGGACGACGGTGTGCCGCCGCTGACCGTCACGTTGTGGGTGGCTCTCGCTCCCGTAGTCCCGCCCCAGAGGCCGGCCGGCGCGGGGCCCGGAGCCGTCAGCCCGACCATGTGTCCGACTTCGTGTGCGGTTGCGGTCGCAATCGCCTGGGCGAATGCGTCGGCGGCATAGAGGATCTCGATGAAGCGTTCGAGCTCCGATGCGGTGCCTTTGAGGATGTTGAAATCCGGCGAGCCGATGATCGGGTCGAGCGGGTGCTCGCCGAACCGGGTGCCGCCGAAGCTCGGGTCGACTGCCGCGAACGCCTGTTGCATGTCGGGGTCATTGCCCCAGAGGTTGTCGAGCGCGTGCGGGAAGATCCCGAATTGCGCCGCGAGCGCGCACTCGTCGGTGGACTTCGAGATGTTGTGCAGGTCGAGGCTCGCGGCGCCGAGAATGGACGCGCCCTGCGGCGATTCGCCGCCGATGCAGATTCGCGAATAAGTTCCGGCCGGCGCCTCGGAGACGAACGTGATGTTCGCGCTATCGACACCCTTCGCGTAGTACGCCTGTACGCGAAGGGTGATCTCATTGACCATCATGGTGCGCATGCCCGCTTCGATCGCGGGCTGGGTGGCGGAGCTCAGGCCGTAGACCCGCAGGCTCTCGATGAAATCGATCTCGGGGCCGAGACTCCGATCCTGGTCGAAGTCGAGGAAGATCGTCTGTGGTTGAGCGAGCGGTGCATTCCACTGGAAGTCACGAACGGCGAAGCCGAAGGAAGCCGCGACCGCATTGCCTGCGACGTCGCGCAGCGAAACGCTCAATGCATGGGAAGTACGCGCGAGATCGCTGCCTTCCGGGACTTCCCAGGCGGCTCGCGTCGGCGTCACGTCGAAGTACGAAGCGAGTTCGCTGCCGGCCGGGTGCGGGCCGATGTCGTGATCGCTGATGACCGACAGCGAGGCCGGGTCGACGACGCTGTGACCACCGGCGTCGTACAGCAGCGTGATCTCGAAGCGGTCGGGGGGAACGACCAACAGATCGTTCATGTCGTCCGGAATGTCGTTCAAGGTAACGAGCAGCGACGGTGGTGTGACGTCGACGTCGCCGCCCGTTCGCGCGAAGTTCGCGCCGAAGATCGCGAGGTCGGCGACGGTGTTCTTGCCGTCGGCATCGAGATCGGCGGAGGGGTCGTAGCCGGACTCCGAATCGAAACACTGGGTCAGAAGCGTTTCGTCGTTCGCAGTGATCGAGCCGTCGCCGTCGAGGTCGCCCGCGAGCACGGCGGCGAATCCGGCGCCCGGTGCCAGCGTCAACAAAACGGCTACTAAGAGCGATTCGAAGAGCCTGAGTCGATTCCGCAACAGCATGGACAACTTCGGAGCATACCAGAGAAAAGCCGGGCAGTGCGGCTTCTTTCCCTCGCCCAAATGGAGGGGGG
>Ga0055476_10000312_pt1 | contig 12450 bp, 9 predicted proteins | sample Muzzi_CordC_D2_FD_57682 | JGI IMG/M metagenome (GOLD analysis project Ga0055476, IMG submission 57682) | Wetland microbial communities from San Francisco Bay, California, USA, that impact long-term carbon sequestration - Muzzi_CordC_D2 | ecosystem: Environmental > Aquatic > Marine > Wetlands ... | reverse complement strand
GCGTTTCCCGGATCACCACTTATTTAAATATAACCAACTTAACGAAAATTATTCCCATGAAGGAAAACGGTTTCTGTGGATTTTTGATCCTATCGAGGGGGTGGCAAATTACCAGGCCGGGATTCCCATATGGGGAATGTCCATGGCCTTGCTGGATAATTTCTGGCCGATTTTAGGTGTGTTTTATATGCCGGCCACCGGCGATATATTTCATGCCAGGGCCGGACAGGATGCTTTTTGGGGTAAAAAGAAAATAAAAATATCAGAATCAACGACCATCAATGATGAGAGTGTGTTGTTTACGTTTTCCCGCTTTCACCAGTATTATCGATCGACGTTTCCGGGTAAAATGCGAAATCTGGGATGTGCGTCGGCCCACATCTGCTATGTGGCCACGGGGCGCGCCGACGCGGCGGTTGTTGCCAACGAGTCCTTTCAAGGATTAGCGGCCGCCCGTGTGATCCTGGAAGCCGCGGGGGGGAAAGTGTGTAATTTTGATGGCTGTAACTTTCATCTGAATGAATACCTGGACGGGCAGAAGATAGACGATCACCTGTTGGTTGCGGCGCCCGACAGTTTCGACCAAGTCCGGGACTGCCTCAAACCAGGTCCCTGATTGCTTTTGAAGACAGTGGAACATGAGCTGCCTAAACCTTTAAATCTTGCGACGCCATGGGGGGCGAATTCCGCCTGGCAGGAGGCCAACCGCAGCATCGATATTTACATTCACCGATATCGTGCTATGTTGGGGCCGGCGGTAGGAATTTCCCGAAAGCTCCGCAGCCGGCTGGCCTCGAATATTCCTTGAGCTTGCCGAAAATTTTGATTTGTGAGACACTGATGTTGTCCTGGGGGCATAACTGGGAAGTTGAAAATCATGAGATTTTTAAAATTTTTCCTTTGTAAAATGATCCCATTTTTGTTCCTTTAAAATTATTCTTATAAGTCGGATTATCGCTAAAAAATGACGGATACCGACCTTGAAATAATACTACCTGAAGACGAGACCATTCTGGTCTGTCCCCAATGCTATACGAATAATCCGGAAGGATCCAATTTTTGCCTGAATTGTGGTATTTCACTGCGAACGTCTTCCGCCGAGCGAAAAAAATGGATGTGGCTGCTTGTTTCTGTTTTTTTATTCATCGCCGCCATGGTCTATTTTCATCAACGTATGTTTGATCTGCGGCGGTCTAAAGTGGACCGTCAACCCACTTCCTCGGAGGCTCAGGCTCCCCCAAAGGAAAAGACCAAGACTGAAGCGCCTCCAGAGGAGCCCCCGCCTCCCAAGAATGAAGAAGTCTCAGCGGCCTCCGTCCCCTTAATAATTCCACTGGGGCTGGTTGTCATCAAAGACATCACCGGTAAGATTATCAATGAGGTTCAGGCACCGGTGGTGGGCGGCGGTTGGATAGCCTTGCCGAAACAGGTATGTCTGGGCGGCGCTGAATGGGTTCTCAAAATGGGGACAGACACCGAGGTAAGTATCGTTGGCGGGATTTACAACGATGACGACAAAATCGGACTCTGGCGGATTTTAGAGGACTTGACCATTGATGGACCGGAGCTCTATTCTTGGTCGGCAACCGAGCAATTGACCTGGCTCGCCATAGCATCAGATAATTCTCCCGAACCGGTGGTGCTTGAAGATCCCAGGGAACAGGGGAATTTTATTGAAGGCCAGTTGCCGGGAGATTTTACGGAGACCGGGGTTTTGTTTCAGCAGGATCGAGCCGTGGGCTGGACTTTTGGCGATTTGGCTAGCGGTGCTTTCGTCTGGAGAGGTGATGAAGGCCAATATCTGAGACCGGAGATCCGGGTGGATGATTTTTACCGGTTTACCTTTGCCAACAGCAGGGAAGAAGAATTTACACGGGCCCTGGCAATGGATCGAGACTATAGTTCGATTGAACGGTTGGAGGCCTTTGCCAGCGGGTTTAGATTCGAGCCCAAACTGTCGGCCAAAGAAACACCGGCACATTTGCGAAAGGCAACCGTCATCGAAAAAATACGGGAATTGATTGCCGATGCATTAACTGCCGGTGCTGCCAGAGCAGTCGCCAACATTTTTGATGTACAGATGCTTATTGAGGCTGCTGATTATGGGCTGTTGATGGATATTGGCCGGGCCAACGCCCAAGGGTATGGTCTTGAAGAAGCCGTAAATTTTACCGAAAGTGTGATGGACGGCCTGCCACCAACAGCTGAGGATGATGATGATGTTCAACTGGAAAAATTTTTATCCGACCTTTATCAAAACTGGATAACCGTTTTGTTCAAAAATGGTAACTTGCGAGAGTCCTGGCGGGCCTATCGACTCGGCAGCCAGGAATTGCCTGATGATGCAGATATTCATTTGATGGGAGTTGAACTGGCATTGGCGGAAAACGATTGGGCCCAGGCTGAAGAGCTCCTATTGATGAGAGAATATCCGTCTACCTTGAATGATAAAGTCCGGAATCTTCAGGCTCAAATTTCAGAATTAAAAGCCCAGCAAGGCAAAATCGTCATTAATTTTACCCCAGGTACCCGGCATATACCACTTACAGCCGTCTTAAACCGCAACGCCTATCAGTCATTTATTGTTGACACCGGGGCCTCTCTGATAACAATACCACAGTCAACCGCGGATGCGCTCGGCTTGGAGGTGGGTGCAAGCAATCCCCTGCGAAGGGTCTATACAGCGGGCGGCGTTCAGTACGCACCGGAAGTGACGCTGTCTTCGATCACCGTGGAGGGCTGGGAAGAAAACAACTTGAAAGCGCTGGTTTTGGATCTGCCAAATCAATCCGAGTGGGGATTGCTCGGAATGAATTACCTACGCCGGTTTCGCATGGATGTCAATACGGATAACGGGGTACTTTTACTCGAACCGCGTTAGATGCTTCGCTGTGCCTATCGACAATTTGCTTCTGATGTTTGTATTTGGCACCCAAATAGCCAAAAATAAAAACCCACATCCGGAATGATGCTTGAATCAAAGTTTAGGCTGCGGATTTAAGCCTTGACAATGGATTTGAGAAGCTGATATTTCGACTTGATTGTCGCCCCGGAGTTCCAGCCAGGAAACCTCTTAGGCGGGTATTCTTGTTTGCAAATAATGATTGCCCCCTTACTAAAACCAGCGAAATGGGAGGAAACCCAAAATGTCGGAACAAGATCTGCGACATGCGCTTTATGGATCTTTCAGGAAACGCTTTATTACCTCAAAATTGAGAGCACATGTTCTCGGGAAAGGAGATCTCCATGAAAAATATGATGAGGATAACAGGTATTTTGCTGCTAGGGTGTTCGATTGCAGCCGGGTTCGTTTCTACGGGTTTGAGTGCCGAGCCTATTTACATTGCCCTGAGCGCCCCGTTGACTGGAACTTACGCTGAATACGGACAGAATTTTAAAAAAGCGATGACCCTCGGCCTCGAGTGGATCAATGCGGATGGTGGCATCAACGGCCGTCCCATCGAATTGGTGATCGGTGACAGTAAGGGAGATCCGAAGGAATCCGCCGCTTTGGCCCAGAAATTCACCTCGGATAAACGCATCGTCGCTGAATTGGGGGATTTCACCAGCACGTGCTGCCTGGCTGCGCAACCGATATATCAACGAGCCGGCATGGTGCAGCTCTCCCCCACCTCCTCGCATCCGAGCTTCGCGCCGGGCAGCCCTTGGAGCTTCGGCATTATCGGGACCCAGGCAGGCGAAGGGCCGTTTATGGCCCGCTATGCCGGCGAAACCCTGGACAAGAAAAAATTGGCGGTGCTGTACATCAACAATGACTGGGGAATCGTCGCCAAAGATATGTTCGTGAAGGGGGCCGAGGCAATTGGTTCCAAGGTCGCCCTCGTCGAGCATTACTTTGAGGAGGACAGAGATTTTACCGGCGTTCTCACCAAAATTCGCGGGTTGAAGCCGGAGTTAATCTATATATGCTCCATGTACAACGACGCGGCGCTCATAAGCAAGCAACGCGAGAAGCTGGGCTGGACCGATGTGAGTGTCATGGGGCCCGGGTCCCTGTATTCGCCCAAACTCATCGAGATTGGCGGGGATGCGGTGGACGGCCTTTACACCAGCTCTCTGTTTTTTCCCAAAGACCCCCGGCCGGAAGTCCAGAAATTCGTCCAGGGTTTCGAAGCCAAATACGATGCGACACCGAACCTCTTTGCAGCCATCGCTTACGACGCCATCAATTTGATGGCCGCGACGATCCGCAAGGCGGGAACCGACCGCAAGGCCATCCGGGATGAGCTGGCCAAGACAAAAGATTTCCCGGCTGTGGCAGGAAACATCACCTTTACCGAGCATGGAGACGTGGTCAAGGAATACCGCAAGCTGGTCATCCGCAACGGTCAGTTCGAAATCTACTAGATAGGACTTAGTGGATGTTCGTTCCGCAACTGATAAACGGCCTTACCCAGGGAAGTATATACGCCCTTATCGCCATTGGTTTCGTCATCATTTTCGGCACCATGAACCTGGTTACGTTTGCCCACGGCGAAGTTTACATGGCGGGGGCCTTTGCCGGCTATTTCGCCCTGACGGTCTGGCATCTTCCCTGGTATATTGCCCTGGTGTTGGGAATGGCCGTCGGATGGTCCCTTGGGTATTTGGTGGAGAAAGTGGCCTTCCGGCCGTTGCGTCTAGCCGGGCATATGCCGCCGCTGCTCATCACCATCGGCCTCTCGATTATCATCAGAGACCTTGCGCACATTTTTTTTGGTACCGAAAACCGACCCGTACCCTCCATCTACGGGCAGACTTTCGAAGTGGCCGGTACACAGGTATCTGTGCTTCAGGTTTTGCTGCTTGTCGTCGCTGCATTCCTGATCGTAATTTTAAGGCTGCTGATCTACGGCACGAAAATCGGTCGTGCCATGCGGGCGACCGCCCAGGACCATGAAGCGGCCTATGCCATGGGCGTCAATGTGAACCGGGTGTTCAGTATCTCTTTTTCACTGGCATCCTGTCTCGGAGGGGCGGCCGGTGTCATGGTTGGCATGTATTACAACGCCGTCTATGCCACCATGGGAGCTTCAGCTGGGCTCAAAGGATTTGCGGCCTGCATCTTCGGAGGCTTGACCAGCATTCCCGGGGCGATTCTCGGCGGACTGATTATCGGGATGGTCGAAAATCTGACCGTTCAGTATCTTGCCTCGGGCTATCGCGACATCGTGGCGTTTCTGGTTTTGGTCCTAGTGTTGGTGCTTCGACCCCAGGGGCTTCTGGGTCGTCGGATGAGGGCGGTGTAATGCTGCCTCTGTATAAATTCGTACCCAGCCGCGACAATTGGCGAGTGTGGCTGCCCGTCATTGCAGCGCTGGTTGTTTTGCCCTTCTTTGTTCGCGACGAGTACATCCTGAACACAGCCGTCATGGCCGGAATTTACATTATCCTCACATCGAGCCTCAATATAACTAATGGCTATACGGGGCTCTTTCAGTTCGGGCATGCCGCCTTTTACGGTATCGGGGCCTACACGGCAGCCATCCTTTCAACCCGCTATGGTTTCAATTTTCTACTGACCCTTCCGCTGGGCGGGATTGTGGCAGCCCTGATCGGCGCTGCCATTGCTTTGCCGACCCTGCGTCTGCGGGGTATTTTCCTGGCGCTGGTTACCATCGGGTTTCAACAGATAACCTATCTGGTGATCATGAATTGGATTGGATTGACACGCGGACCTATGGGAATTCCCGGTGTGCCTTCCCCCAGCTTGTTTGGCTATGAACTCATGAGTAACACCGGCTACTATTACTTGATTTTAATTCTCGTGATCATCGCCATCTTTCTCATTTCCCGCATCGTGACCTCCCGGGTGGGACGCACCTTCGTCGCCATCCGGGAGGACGATTTGGCGGCGGAGTCCGTGGCCATCGCGATTTTCCCGGCCAAAGTGCTGTCTTTTGTGATCGCCACATTTTTTGCGGGAATCGCCGGCGCATTCTTCGCCCATCACGCTCGATTCGTGAGTGCGGATTCTTTCAGATTGGAAGAAACCTTTATCATCCTGACCATGCTGATCGTGGGCGGTATGGGAAGCATTAGCGGGCCCGTGATCGGCGCGGTTTTCCTGGTAATCATGCCGGAGGTCTTCCGGTTTCTGGCCGAATACCGTGGGGTGGTTTACGGATTTATCATGATCGCCGTCATTCTCTTTCGGCCCGAAGGGGTCGCCGGAGTCCCTGGCATCATCCAGACACGGGGAGTATTTTCCCAGGCTGACAAACAGTCCACCGCGGAGGACCCAATTCCATGAGCCTTCTTCAGATCGAAGCTGTTTCGGTGACATTCGGCGGTCTGGCAGCGCTTAGACAGGTCGGCCTGACCATCTATGATGGGGAGATCGTCGGCCTCATCGGCCCCAATGGCGCCGGCAAGACGACCCTTTTTAATTGTGTGAGCGGATTTCAGCCCATCGACGACGGGGCATTGCATTTTGACGGTACGACCCTTGCGGGGCTGTCGCCTCATAAAGTCGCGGCCCTGGGAATCGCCCGCACCTTCCAGGCAAGCCGTATTTTCAAGCGAATGACCGTTCTGGAGCATATGCTCGTGGGTGCCGACAAACATTTAAAAGCCGGTCTATGGGGTGCAATCGTCCACCCACGCTGGGTCATTCGCGAAGAGCAGCAAGCCAGACAACGGGGTCTCAAAATTCTCGAACTTTTTGAAGACCGGCTGTTGCCGCGATTAGACCATTTTGCCGAGACACTTTCCTATGCCAATCGGCGGCGCATGGAAATAGCACGCGCCCTGGTATCCGGGCCGAAACTTCTGCTTTTGGATGAGCCGACCGCCGGCATGAATCCTCATGAATCGACCGGGATCATCGAGCTGATCAAGAAAATCCGGGATCTGGGAATTACGGTGTTTCTGATCGAACACGATATGAAAGTCATCATGGGGGCCTCGGATCGCATCGTGGTTTTAGACCACGGTGAGAAAATTGCCGAAGGCCTGCCGCAAGAAATCCGTCATAATGAGGAGGTTATTCAGGCGTATCTGGGAAGGAGGCACGGCCGTGCTTGAGCTCAAGGGTGTTTGCACCTGCTATGGCCCGGTGCAGGTCCTATGGGACATCTCCTTAAAAGTCGAGGAAGGGGAGTTGGTCTGCCTGCTGGGCGGCAATGCTTCCGGCAAATCCACCACCATGAAGACCATTATGGGTCTGGTCCACCCATTTAGGGGCGAGGTGTTCTTCCAGGGGCAACCCATTCATCACAAAACACCGGCCGATATCGTCAAAGCGGGAATCTCCCCGGTGCTCGAGGCTCGCCGAATCTTCCCGGAGATGACCGTCTATGAAAATCTTCTGATGGGTGCTTACACGCGCAGCGACCCGGTCGGTATTCGCCGGGATATCGAGACGATGTTCGATCGCTTTCCCAAGTTGAAGGAAAGGCGCAGCCAACTGGGCGGGACGCTATCCGGCGGCGAGCAGCAGATGTTGGCCATCGCCCGTGCCCTTCTGGCAGGTCCTAAAGTCCTGGTGATGGATGAACCGTCCATGGGACTTTCCCCGCTTTTTGTGGAGAATACGTTTGAAATCATTCAGGATCTCAACAAGCAGGGGATTGCGATTCTGCTGGTCGAACAAAATGCCAATATGGCGCTGGCCGTTGCCGATCGGGGGTACGTCCTCCAGACGGGACGGATCGTGCTTGACGGTACGGCGCAGGACCTGATCGATAATCCGATGATGCGCAAGGCCTATTTGGAACTCTAAATTCAGAACTACTGAGGTGTCATAAAATCCGATGCAACACAAATGTCAGTGGTCGCGCCAAGAATTCTGGACTTCGGGCGAATCGTTCTGAATTTAATTTCTTATTTTTTAACGGTTTGCAAGGTAATATCCGCCGGTGTTGATATGATTAAAAAACTAAATTCTGGCTTTTTACGAGTTCATCAAATCCGAGAGCCGCCAGATTGCCATAAATCGCTAGGCAGCCGCGTAAAATAGTCAGTCTGCTTACGCGGCCTCAAATCCATGGGCAGCTGCAATTGCGGTTCTCAAATTGTCCCAGTTGATATCGGAGGGTACGGTACAGTCAGCCCCTAAGAGAAATTTAGCAGACTTTTGGCTGCATGCCGCCTCTACCGCTTTTTTAATTTCATGCCGGCTTCCGGAGAATATGGTCCCCAATCTATCCAGGCCACCCATAAAAGGCCTGTCGAACATTCGTGATACTTCCCGGGCTGTTAATTTCCCCGTTCCCAATTCCAGACTGCAGTTGACGATATGACCCGGATAGTCCAGGAAGGGCGTCAAATCATCATAGCCATGGTGGTAATCACAAATATGGAGGATATTGAAATCACAGGATCTGTTAATTTCTTCCATGAGGATGAGATCATAGGGTTTGATACATTCCTTGAATAAGGCGCTATCATCAAAGGTATGGCTCTCCCCACCCTGCGTGGAGTGATAAAATCCGTCTACCCCCAGCTTGATGCACTCCTTTACGAAAATCATCAGACTCTCGGTAATGATCTCGATTCCCCTTTTGGCTTTGGCTGGATCCTCCTTTATATGTTGGATGATTTGAAGATCACTGGTATGCCCGGCACACATAAAAGGTGAATACAATGTCATGATGATCAACGCCTCTTTTTGGGCACTTTTGACTAGGCCATCGACGATATTCAACTGATCCGCGTAAAAATCTTTATTGTACAGGGGCATTTTCTCCCAATCTGCCGGCTTTTGAATCTCCGATCTTGTGGGGAATACGTTTTCGTATTGGATTTTCACGAAATCCATGTCGGTGTACCGAAAAAATTCCAGATGCATATCAATCGCGGCCTGTCCTTGATGATAGACATCATCAAAGTGAAGAAAGAAGGCCGCCGGAATGACCTCCTGCTTCGTGCCTTTATCCAATAAGCTCAAAACCAAATCTCTTTTGTTCATCTCTGTTTCCTCTCTTTAATAGGGCTGAAATTTAGAAGCATCAAAACATTTTTTCCTAATCCGTAGAAAAAACCTCGTCAAACATGCGGCCGGAAGGCTTAAAGTCCACATCTTTGACAAATGCGGCTGCTTCTTTCGCACCGGCTTCGCGATCCATGGCTGCATCTTCCCATTCCACTGACAACGGGCCGTCGTATTTGATTTCGTTCAGCGCCCGAATGATTTCTTCAAAATTAACCTGGCCTCTGCCGAGAGATCGAAAATTCCAGCCACGTCCCGGTTGACCGAAATTTAAATAACTGCTGAGGATCCCCGAAGTCCCATCCAGCGTCACCGCTGCGTCTTTCATATGAACATGATAGATCCTGTCTGCAAATATTCTGATGAATTTAGCCGGATCAACGCCCTGCCACTCCAGGTGACTCGGATCAAAATTGAAACCAAAGGCTTCTCGGCGACCGATCGCCTCCAGCGTCCGTTCCGCTGATATACTGTCAAAGGCGATTTCAGTGGGATGGACTTCCAGCGCAAATTTGACACCGTTTTCGTCAAACACATCCAGGATGGGATGCCACATATCGGCAAAATACTTAAAACCTTCCTCGATCTGTTCCTCGCTCACCGGTGGGAAGGAATAAACCAGATGCCAGATAGGTGATCCGGTAAATCCGTTGACGACATTTAACCCCATGTTTTTGGCGGCAATCGCGCTTTGTTTCATGCTCTCTACAGCCCAGTCTCTTTTTTTCTGAGGATCGCCGGAACAATCATCGGGCGCAAATCCGTCGGATCTGGCATCATTATTTAAGTCACAGACCAACTGGCCCGCCAGGTGATTGGAGATGGCATATACACTTAAATTGTTTTCTTTAAGAATATTTTTTTGCTGCTCACAGTATGCCGGGTCCCTCGCTCCTTTGGCCGCATCAAAATGATCGCCCCAGCAGGCCAGTTCTAAACCGTCGTAGCCCCAGCCACGGGCTTTTTTAGCAAGCTCCGTCAGGGGTAAATCAGCCCATTGCCCGGTAAATAAGGTCACTGGTCTTGCCATGATTCTTCCTCCTTACAAATTTTAATATTTGTGCTTTTTGTGCCTTCTTGCGGCCATATCAATTATCTAAAGGATTTCATCGGATACCACTTTTGATCGCTCCGGCCGCTTTCGACAGCGGATTCAATAAATGCCAGACCTCTGGCGCCGTCAATCACTTTAGGGAAATCCAATACCAGTTCATCCGGCTCCCGGCCGAGAATCTTAGCACGCATTGCATCGGTAGCGTTGGCATAGATATTGGCAAAGGCCTCAATAAAGGCTTCCGGGTGTCCCGGTGGGAGGCGGGTTGCCCGCTGGGCGGCATCACACAGATAAGCGTTTCCTCTGCTGTAGAGTTGAGCGGGCCCTTCGTTGGTTCTGAACCACAGGTAGTTTGGCTCTTCCTGATGCCACTCCAGAGAACCCTTAGTGCCGTAGACTCGAATCCTCAAATTGTTTTCTTCACCAGCCGAAAATTGAGACGCATGCAAAATCCCACTGGCCTCTTTTTCAAAGTGAAGCAATATATTACCGTCATTGTCTAAAGGGCGATCCAGGATACTCTTTAAATCGGCACACATTTCTGTTATTTCAAGACCGGTTATATAGTGCGCCAGATTCTCACAATGGGACCCGATGTCACCCATACAGTTGGAAACCCCCGAGCGTTTGGGATCGGTGCGCCAGGAGGCCTGCTTCTGCCCTCCTTCTTCAATAGACTTCAAGAGCCAGCTCTGGGGGTATTCGACCACGACTTTCAAAATATCGCCAAGTTCGCCGGTGCGAACCATATGGCGGGCCTGCTTGACCATCGGATAGCCGGTGTAATTATGGGATAGGGCAAAGACGATGCCGGATTCCTTGACAATATCAACCAGGTCTTTCGCTTCTTGCAACGAGTAGGTCATGGGTTTATCACAGATGACGTTAATCCCGGCTTCGGCAAAGCCCTTTGCAATCGGAAAATGCATGAAATTCGGGGTGACAATGGAGACGAAATCGATGCGTTCGCTTTCCGGCAGGTTCGATTCCTGATCGACCATCTCCTGCCAGGTGCCATAAGACTTCTCTTCACTGATCAGAAGGTCCCGTGCGGATGCCTTTGCCTTCTCAGGATCTGAAGACAGCGCGCCGGCGATAAATTCAATCTTTCCGTCCATTAAAGCAGCCTTGCGATGCACAGCACCGATAAAAGCGTCTCTGCCGCCGCCGACCATTCCCATTTTTAATTTCCTATTGAGTTCTTCCATCCATTTCTCCTTTCGTAAGCGTTCACAGGAATTATATAAATCACCGTTCAACCGGGTGAGACCGGTGATATAGGCAAATTGAAGATTTTTTATTGAAGATTGTAGAAATCGCTTTGCGCTGTCGTTTAAATTAATGAAACCGATAGAATTCCTCAAATCTTCATTCTTCAATATTCAATCGATAGCGTCCAGCTTATTTCAAGCACCTTAAAGCATCGGTCGCAGAACATCGTTTAACTTCAGATACTGCTGATAAATCTCGGCATAACGGGATGTCCTCGAAGAATCGGGTACGGCCCGGGTGGATTCATCCAGCCCAATATAACGATCCGTCAGCTCAGCGATTGAAACGGCGCTTGTTTTTTGATTAAGATAACACCACATCGCCTGTAACGCAGCCCCCACCGCACCGGCTTCCGATGATTGCGGGCAAACCACCGGGCAATCAAACACATCGGCAACCATCCGGCGCCAAAGGGAGCTTTTCGCCCCTCCGCCCACCAGACGGATGTCGGTCGGGGTTATTCCCTGCTGCCTTAAGACGTTGAGGCCATAGCGCAGTCCCAGGGTAGCGCCCTCCATTGAAGCACGGGCAAGATTCGCCGGGGTATAGTTTGTGCTGGTCAGGCCGAAGAAGACGGCTTTCGCATTCGGCAGGGCCGGCGTTCTCTCACCGTTAAAATAGGGAAGCAGCAGGATGCCCCCGGCGCCGGTCGCGGCAGCGGAAGCCAAATCGTTCAGTTCGGCCACGCTCAGGTTCAGCAATTCTCTGGTAAGCTCCGTTGAAACGGTGACATTCATGGTGCACACCAGCGGCAGCCAGCCGCCGCTGCTGGAACAAAAGGCAGCCAGCTCGCCATTCGGATCGATTACCGGTTGATCGCTGAAGGAATAGATGGTGCCGGAAGTTCCCAAACTGGTCGTCACGATGCCGGGCAACACATTGCCGGTTCCGATGGCAGCCATCATATTGTCGCCCCCGCCCGATGATACCAGCACATCGGGATGAAGTTGAAACTGTTCGGCGATTTCCGATCTGATGGTTCCGACCGGCTCGTCGGAAGGAATAAGGTCCGGCAAACAATCCTGCAGCCTGCCAGTGTCATCGATGGCATTGAGCAGGGTGTCCGACCAGGTGCGGGTTTTGATATCAAAATAGGCGGTACCGGAAGCGTCGCCGTATTCGGTTTTCTTCTGTCCGGTCAGCCAGAAGTTAATGTAATCGTGGGGCAATAAAACCGTTGCCAGTTGCTCAT
>Ga0055476_10000310_pt1 | contig 12463 bp, 10 predicted proteins | sample Muzzi_CordC_D2_FD_57682 | JGI IMG/M metagenome (GOLD analysis project Ga0055476, IMG submission 57682) | Wetland microbial communities from San Francisco Bay, California, USA, that impact long-term carbon sequestration - Muzzi_CordC_D2 | ecosystem: Environmental > Aquatic > Marine > Wetlands ... | reverse complement strand
GCGGTAAGCCTGTGTCGATAGTGTGGTTTGGTTATACGAACGGGTACTTCACTGAATCCTTCGAAGGAGGAACTATGTGCAATCTAAATAAGTTGGCGCTGGTCCTGCTTTCATCGTGCGCGCTCATCTTCAGCAGCGCTTCGGTGCAAGCGGGTGTCAAAATCACTGATGAAAAGTCGGGAACGGTCGTGGACCTGGGTGGTCGCTTGCAGTATCTGACGTTGTTCAACGACAGTTCGTTCGATAACGACGTCGAGTACAAAGTACGGCGTGCCCGTATACGCCTGGGGATAACACCCCACCCCTGGTGGAGTATGTTTCTGCAGACGGAATTCACCAACGAGGCGGGCGCCAGTTCGGGGGGCGATGTCCGTATGATTGACGCCTTTATCACCTTCAAACCAAGAGACTGGTTCCAGTTGGTTGGTGGCGAACGCATGGCGCCGGTCTCGCGGCAGAACCTGACCAGTTCAGGCGCCCTGATGACTGTCGATCGCCCCGGCAGCAACAATTACGTGCTGACCTGGGGTCTGCGCGGACAGACTCAGTTCAATAACAGTGCGATATCAGGTACGCGCGGTGGAAGCCTGGGCGATGTCTCCGTTCGTGACCTGGGTGTCACGCTGTTTGGCTCGACTTCGACCAGTGACAAGCTGCACTTCAAGTACTACGCGGCCGCGGGGGAAGGTTCTGTGGATAGCGCCTCGGATAAGGAACGGTTTTCGGCGCGTGCGCAAGTCAATTACGGCGACGCCGAACCCGGTTATTTCGAGCTGTCCACCTATCTTGGCAAAAAGCAGACCCTCGGTTTCGGCGTCGGCTACGATACACAGGACGATATAGCGGTCGACAGTGTGACCGGCCAGGAAGTCGACTATAAGTACTGGACGGTCGACGCTTTCGTGGAACAGCCCGTCTGGAAGGGTACGGTTACGTTCGAGGCCGGCTACAGTGATCTCGACCTCGACGATACCCAGAATCCGCTGGGCTCGGCGATCGGCGATCCACTCAGCGGTGCGGTGGCTGCCGACCAGACTCAGGGCAGCGGCTATTATGCAGAGACGGGTTTTTACTACAAAAAATGGCAACCCTGGCTGCTGTACGAATCCTGGGACGCCGATGGTAACAACGATGCCGGTGACTGGGATAATTATCGGATTGGCTTGAGTTATTTCTTCGCAGGGCATAACGCCAACGTGAAAATCGGCTACGAGAACACCGACAACAAAACACCCGGGCAGTCCGATATCCAGACCTTTGTCCTGGGCGCCTATATTACATTCTGAGCACCCTTGCAGTCCGGCAGAGGGTTTTTCACCCTCTGCCTTTTTTTTCGCTATACTGGCAGCTACACGCTGAGCCCGGCTGTGACGTATGACAACCAAATCATTGTTACAATTCATGATTATTTTGCTGGCCACGCTTCTGGCTGTTCCGGCATCAGCTACGGACAATTCGCCTTTGCTGGAAAAATTCGATAAGCGGTACGAAGCTGTTATCGACAAAAGCAAACAGGGGAAACTGTCGGAAACGGCCGCGTCCCAGGCCAGGGATCTGCACCTTTCGGTAAAAAAGGATCTCATCTTCCTGGATGCGCAAATACAGGCATACGAACTCGAGGTGAAGGAGACGTCTGGACAACGCCAGGACCGGGCCGTTCAACACATTATCGACTTGAGCGCCAAACGTGAGCGCTTGTTGATAGACGCTGTCCACAAGCTGGACAGCATGTCTGACGGTGCAGTTACCGACATTCCGGTGACATCAACCGTGGAACAAGGCAGACTTGATGCCGATAACCCCCAGGGATTCGGATCCATTCGCATCAGTGTTGAACCCGAGGATATGACAAACACCGATCGGGATTGAGCCTGGGTGTGGTCCGCTTCGGGCTGATTGTGTGTCCGCTTCCGAGTCCTGCCTTTTCTCTGCTCAAGTGCATAACCGGCGGCATAAGCCCTGCCGCCGGGTTTTAATCTTGCGGCAACGATAACTCTCTGTAACACTTCAAATCAGTGTCGGCTGTCTGGAGTGTATGCACAGTACAGACGGAACCTCACGTGTGGGCGTTTTGTTGCATGAGTTGTTATCGCGGCAGAGGGGGATTTCACCCTGACGGTAGTCGCGTCTTCAAACGCTGGTATTCAGAACAAGAGACGGGTCTGTCATGCCGAAAAAGATACTCGTGGTCGATGACAAAGCGAATATAGTTCTTTCGCTGGAATTTCTTATGAAGAAGGCAGGCTATGATGTGCGTACTGCAAGCGATGGCGAGGAGGCACTCGCGGCTATCGATACCGATCCGCCGGATTTGATTCTGCTCGATGTGAATATGCCCACGAAAAACGGTTTTGAAGTCTGTGAAACAATCAGAGCCAGAAACGAATGGTCGCACATCCGCATTATTATGCTTACTGCCCATGGTCGTGATATCGAGCGCGAAAAAGGACTGGCACTCGGTGCGGATGACTATCTCACGAAACCCTTTGCTATCCAGGAAGTCGTTTCCAAAGTACAGGAGCTTCTGGAGCAATCGTGAGCCTCACCCAGGTTCTCCAGAGATGAATCAAACCGTACACCATCATTCTGTTGCAATAAGGCATTGCGGGTTCGGACCGGGCTTCAGCAGGTACCGCCATGTCGCTGCGTAAGAAATTCTGGTTTGGCTTCATACCCGTTGCCGCGCTCGGTTTGGCGCTGGCTGCTGCCGGTATTGCGTTCGTGGTCGGCGGTGGCGGCGATGCGGTAGACCGCTTACCCGCTTTGCTCGGTTTTCTCGTTATCGGCGGTGGCCTGGTATTGTTGCTGCTCGTAATCTGGGTGTTGACCGATGCCCTGCTGCTGAGGCCCTTGCAAAGTATCGAGCGCGGTGCGGAACTCATCGTGCACGGTAATACCGCCCATGCGCTGGATCTGCCGCCGCGTCACGCGCTTGCAAACCTGCAAAACGCAGTCCAGCAACTGGGCGACGGCCTGTACAATGCGCGCACGGAGGTGGCGAGGGCGGTAGAGAGCGGTGCCGCACGAACCGAATCGCAGAAACAACGCCTGGAGTCGATTCTAAGAGAACTCGATACCGGGGTTATCGTTTGCGATGCTGAGGGTCGTGTCCTGCTCTACAATCAGGCCGCCCTGAGCACGCTGGGCAGCAATGTTCAAATCGGACTGGGGCGCTCCATTTTTCAGATGTTCGCACGTCGACCGTTGCAGCATACATTGGAAACACTGACGGCCAGAAACAGTATACCTGATTCGGAAGACCAGGAGCAGGAGAGTGAATTCGCCTGCGTCACCCGCAGTGGCGATTCACTGCTGCATTGCCGGATGTCACTCATGCCGCTGTCAGGTACGGGTGAGCGGGGATTCTTGATTGCTTTCGATGATATTACCCACCGGCTGGATGATTTACGTAAGCGTGACCAGTTGCTGCGCAAGGCGCTCGATGGCATGCGCTCGCCTCTGGCCAATCTGCGCGCTGCCGCGGAGAATATTAATGCCTTTCCGGATATGGACGCTGCAGCACGCGATGGTTTCGTGGCTATAATCGGCGAGGAAAGTGGAGTCCTGACACAGCATCTGAGTTCCTTGTTGGAGGAACACAAGTCGATGATTGGCGGTCAATGGATACTTACCGATGCCTATTCGAGCGATCTGGTTACTGCGGCTCAACGGCGCTTACAGTGCGAAGGCGATCCGAACATCACCATGACCGGCTTACCCCTGTGGCTCCATATCGACAGCTGTGCCACAGTGGTTCTGCTGGAACATCTGCTGCGCCGGGTAGCGAATTATACCGGTGTGTCGAACTTTGACATCGAAGCATTATTGGGTGACAACCGTGTCTATATGGATATTATCTGGCAAGGTCAGTGCATCCCTGACACCGAGATCGCCGGCTGGATGGATGACCTTCTGGCAGATGCCATGGGTTCGGCGACGGTGGCCGATATCATCGCCGTGCATGACAGCAACCTTTGGAGCCAAAAACACCAGCGTGACGGTTTCGTGGTATTACGACTGCCATTGCCGGCCTCTCAGCGGCAGTGGCAGAAGCCACGCGAGAAGTTACCACCACGTCCAGAGTTCTATGACTTTGAACTCGCGAGCGGTGCGCCTGCCATCGTGCCAAACGCAGATCAAGCGCTGGATACGCTGGAGTACGTCGTCTTCGATACAGAGACCACCGGTTTGAATCCCAGCGGTGGCGATGAGATTATTTCCATCGCTGCACTCAGGATCGTTAACAGCAGAATCCTCACTGGGGAAACCTTCGATCGATTGGTAAATCCCGGCCGATCCATTCCCGAGAGCTCGATTCGCTTCCACCGAATTACCGCGGACAAGGTTCATGACAAACCGCCGATACAGGTCGTGCTGCCACAGTTCAAGGCATTCGTCGGCGACGCCGCACTCGTCGCGCACAATGCCGCCTTTGATATGAAATTTATCCAGCTTCAGGAAGCTCGCTGCGGACTCAATTTCGACAACCCGGTACTTGATGTGCTGCTTTTATCCGTGTTTCTGCACGACCACATTGCAGACCACACACTGGATGGCATGGCAAACCGGCTTGGCGTCGAGGTCTCCGGGCGGCACACGGCATTGGGTGATTCCATGGTGACTGCGGAGATTTTCCTGCGTCTGATAAAGCTGCTGCAGGCGCGCGGCATCACCACTCTGGGGCAGGCGCTGGAGGCTTCGGAAAAGATCGTACAAGTTCGCAGGCAGCAGGCACAGTTCTGAGAGAGACTGAATGGTAAACGGTCAGAGGCCCGACAAACCACAACATCCGAGCGCCTGTTCCGCTGAGAAACGCCGCCGTGAGCGGCTTGTGGTGGTGGCAATATTTGGCTTTCTCGCACTTAACTTTCCGATGCTGTCAGTGTTCGATCTGGAACATATTTTGTTCGGTATCCCGGTTTTCTATTGGTATCTCTTTGGAGTCTGGTTTGGATTTCTGATCACTGTAGCGCTAATTATGGAACGCCGTACGCGCTCGGGCGATTCTCCGGAGCACAGGGACTGAGCGTGCTGGAAAGCCAGACAGTTCTGCTGATTGCCGCGCTGTATCTCGGCGTCTTGTTCGCTATCGCCTACTTTGGCGACAAGCGCGCCGATGCCGGACGTTCGATCATTTCCAATCCCTATATCTATGCGCTGTCGATAGCAGTGTACTGTACCGCCTGGACATTCTATGGCAGCGTGGGACGTGCCGCGAGCAGCGGAGTGGGCTTTCTTCCCGTCTATCTCGGCCCGACACTGATAGCGGCGCTGTGGTGGCTGGTAATGCGAAAAATAATTCGCATTACCAGGCAACACCGCATTACTTCGATTGCCGATTTTATCGGCTCGCGTTACGGCAAGAGTACCTTTCTCGCCGGTCTGGTGACAGTCATCGCGGTTATCGGCATCATGCCCTATATCTCCCTGCAACTTAAAGCCATTTCCACCAGTTACCAGATTTTGCAGAACTCTCCCGGTCCGGGCCAGACCGTGTCGGGCGGTACGACGCCTATCTGGTCCGATACCGCTTTTTACGCCGCGCTGCTGTTGGCTGCTTTCAGCATACTGTTCGGCACACGGCATATCGATGCCGCCGAACGTCACGAAGGTATGGTGGCGGCGATCGCCTTTGAGTCCATTGTCAAGCTGGTCGCCTTTATGTCAGTCGGCATCTTTGTGACTTTCGGACTCTTCGATGGTCCGGGTGATCTGTTCACCCGGGCTGCCTCGGTCCCCGAACTTAAAAAGCTCATGATCATGGAAGGTACGGGCAGCGGTTATGCCAGCTGGTTCTCACTGACATTTCTCGCCATGATGGCCATCATGTTCCTGCCTCGACAGTTCCAGGTTGCCGTGGTGGAAAACGTTAATGAGGATCACCTTAGAAAAGCGGCCTGGTTGTTTCCTCTTTACCTTCTGTTGATCAATCTGTTCGTGTTACCGATTGCTTTCGGCGGCGATATGCTGTTCTCGTCAGCCGGCCATATCGTCGATCCGGACACCTATGTACTCACTATTCCGATTCACGAGGGCCATGAGACGCTGGCGCTTTTCGTCTTTATCGGCGGTCTTTCAGCCGCAACAGGTATGGTAATCGTCGCTACCGTTGCTCTGTCCACCATGGTAAGCAACGATCTGGTCATCCCGGCACTGTTACGTAGCCGCAGCCTGGGCTTGACGGCAAGCAGGGATCTGAGCGGTCTCTTACTGGGTATACGCCGCGGCACAATCGTGCTTGTCCTGCTGATGGGTTATGTGTATTTCCGGCTGATCGGAGAGTCTTATGCACTGGTCACTATCGGGCTGGTGTCTTTTGCAGCGGCAGCCCAGTTCGCGCCGGCCATTCTGATCGGTATCTACTGGAAGGGGGCGAGCCATGCCGGGGCCGCTGCAGGCTTGTTCGGGGGATTTCTCGTCTGGGCCTATACCTTGTTGTTACCCGCTTTTGCGCGGTCCGGTTGGCTATCGGACAGTTTCGTAAACAACGGCCTGTTCGGATTGGAGGTTTTACGGCCTTACCAGCTGTTCGGTCTGCAGGGCCTGGATGCCGTTTCGCATTCCGTGTTCTGGAGCATGCTGGTCAATATCGGTTGTCTTGTGGGCATCTCATTGTTCACCCGCCAGAGTCTGATCGAACGAATGCAGGCCGCCGAGTTTACCGATATATACAACATCGGCAGGAAAGTGGGTGCTTACCGATGGGGAGGCACCACTACGGTCGACGAGTTGCGCGGCCTGGTGGATCGATTTTACGGCCCTGAGAGAACAGCACGGGAATTCGAGGCGTACGCAACGCGGTTTCAGATTGATCCGCATGATCTGAATCCTGATCCGGCTTTCATACAGTTCAGCGAACGGCTGTTAGCCGGTGCAATAGGGGCGGCTTCAGCGCAAGTGATGGTGTCCTCTGTGGTCGAGGGGGAGCTTGTCAGTATTGAGGGCGTGATGGAGATTCTCGACGAGACTTCACAGATGATGGAATACAGCCGAGAGCTGGAACAGAAATCCAGGGAGCTGGAGGCGACGACCGGGGATCTGCGTATCGCCAACGAACGACTCAAGGAAATGGATAAGCTCAAGGATGAATTCGTTGCCACTGTCAGCCATGAATTGCGCACGCCGCTGACATCCATTAGGTCCTTTTCGGAGATCCTGCTGGATAACCCGGATCTGGGAATAGTGCAGCGCCAGAAGTATCTGCAAATTGTAGTAAAAGAGAGCGAACGCCTGACGCGGCTGATCAATCAAATTCTGGATCTAGCAAAGTTCGACTCCGGCCAGATGGAGTGGCATACCCGATCACTGGATCTGAATGTTCTGGCCCAGGACGCGGTTTCCGCTGTCAGTCAGATATTCATCGAGCGTGGCATAGAGACCGGTGTCGAACTGGGCACGGAACCCTGTATCGCGGAAGTCGACGGCGACCGAATCATCCAGGTGCTTATCAATCTGTTGTCTAATGGAGCAAAGTTCTGCGATCCGTCTCATGGACGCGTCAATCTGAAGCTGATACCCGGGACTGACCATTTCCGCATTGAGATTGAAAATAATGGCCCCGGCATCCCTGCCGAACAACTCGATAAGGTTTTCGACAAGTTCCACCAGATTGGTGACCAGCAAAGCGGAAAACCGAAAGGGACCGGTCTCGGATTGGCGATCTGTCAGCGCATCATCAAGCATCATGGTGGTCGGATATGGGCGGAGTCCTCTCCCGAATGGGGGGCACGTTTCATCCTGCAACTTCCAGCCCGGCAGGGCGCAGGAAATTGATAGCGTATGGTTTAGGGTCTGTTAACACCAAGAAAGTGGCAGCGTTGCCGCTTTCACGGTGTTAACAGACCCTAGAAGATATCGCCGGTAAACTCGGTCCTCACGCGATTACTGAGTTCATCGATCGCAACCAACCCTGCAACCAGCATGTCTTTTTCGCGCTCAGACAGTTCGCTTGGCGGAACATAGGGACCCACCTGTTGACCCGCCAGAAAGTCTTCCAGCTGCTGGCGCAATATCAGGTACGTGATGTGGTGAAATGCGCCCGAAAGATAGTCCTGTTCATTGCTGTTCAGGACCCCGTTTTCATGCAGGGTGTCAATGCGTGCGAGAGTGGAGGTCGCCGTGATTCCCTCGCGTAAAGATAAAAGCCGGATGCACTCAACCAATGGAAGAAGGCCGTGGTACTTCAGATTCAGCTTGCCTTTGTGCGGGCCTTCCGTATTGTCAGGTGTCAGGCGGTGAAACAGTCCCAGAGCAACACCGTGGCTTCCCTGTACGCGTTCCATTTCACGCAGAAAAGCCGGATGTTTCCGCGCGCGATCGGTTACATAGCTGCGCAGGCTGGCGGTGAACCGGCCCTCGCCGTAGACCGATCTGAAATCGAAAAAAATATCCGCCAGCCTCAGGGTATTTGGATTCGGTTTGCGAAACCAGCCGTTGACCTGCTGGCACCACTGGACGATATGTTTGCGCCACAGCGGGTTGGTTGCCATTACGTAACCCTTGCAGGAACGGATGCCGATCGCATCAAGCGAACGTGTCATGCGTTTCGCAAGCTCGATAAACCAGCTGTCAACCATTGCGTGCCGTGTATCCGGGTATTCCTCGAGTACGAAACCGTTGTCCTGATCCGGAAACAGAAAACTTTCCTTTCGGCCACCTGACCCCATGACAATGACATCGAAGGCGACAGGCGGTTCGCCCCAGCCTTGATCGGCCATTTCGGTCATCGCGATGATCACGATTCGCCGGTATATGTCATTGTTGATGTGGGTCAACAGCGACTGGATCTCGGGCGCTGGAAGCTCTTCGGCCATGAGTGACTGTGCGAGTTCGACCTGCGCGGCCTTGACATGCTTCAGGCCTTTGAGGCTTTCTTCATGAGTCAGTCGGTCGATCAAGGCAAGCAGGTTTCCAACCGAGGCGCCCAGAGCTTCGTGAAGATTGAGCATGCCGCTCAGCGAACCGTTTGCATCGAGTACGGGTATATGACGCAATCTCATACGCCGCATCAAGGCAATGGCGCGAAACAGATAATCGTCCTGATAAATTGTCACGACCGGGCTGCTCATGACCAGTCTGACCGGCGTCTGTTTATCGGCCCTGTAGGTGATACGCCTGACCACATCCCGTTCAGTAACGATGCCGCAGATACGCCGGCCGGAATCGGTGACCACAAGACTCGAGGCCGCACGATGTCTCAGCAGGCGAACGGCTTCGCCGCAACTGGTGTTGCTATCGACCGAAAGGGGTGCAGCCCGCATGAAGTCCTGGACTTTATAATGAAATACAGCGGTTAGGGTTGTATGCTGCGTCATCATGTCGTTAGCGGCTTCGCGGCCCGAGTTGTGGCGGGTGTGACCTTTCTTCTGTTATTGTCCAATGACTTGCCAGGTATGGTCAAAAACTGCTACTTTCGGCCGCATTATGGGACCGAACAGCCACAGGACGTTTTCGGCATCGCTTGTTGCTCTAATTCCCCGGCGCGTCACTTATCGGAACTATAAGGTGCTAGACTGGATTTTTCTTGGTGTTACCGGATTTGTCGCCTACCACGCGTTGACCCATCGAAACGAGGATGGCGAAAACGATATCGGTCACATGCTGTTTGGTTCCATTGCCCTGCTGTTTTTCGCCCGCGTCCTGTTGGTCGATATCCTGAAAGTCTTGTGAAGCCAGGATTGGCCTTCATCACAACTTGTAGGGCCGTTGCCGCTCATCCTTTTCCGGTAAGCTGAGCATCCGCTCGGTTTCCGGTTTGGCCAGCTGCGCCCTCAGGTAACGGGCGCGGTCAGCTACAGTAGGCGGCTTTTCCGCCTGTTTACGCATGAAACGGGTTAGGAAACCGGGACCTTCAGCAACTTCCGGTTCAAGTTCAAGCGCCCTCTCATAATCCTCCAGTGCGCCCCGATAGTCACCCATGCGGTCTTTGAGGATGCCGCGGTTGGCGTAGGTAACACCTGCCTCTGGAGCCCGCCGTATGGCTTCGTCGTAGGCAAGCAGAGCCGAGTGGTGCTCGCCAATCTGCATCAGGGCCTGAGCCTTACCACGTAAAGCAAACAGGTTGTTCGGTGATTCATCCAGTAGTCGCTGATAGGTGTTCAGCGCTTCCTGATTGCGTCCATCTTCCATGAATCGAAAAGCGGCCGCCAGTTGCCGGGTATCCGGCGATACATCTCTCAGGAAACCGTCGTAAATTGTCCATCCTACCCACAGCAATGCCAGAACGAGGGCAGTTCGGACCAGAACCCGATAGGTTCCTTCATCCATGGTTCAAGCCCAGCAGGCTGTAGTTAAAAAACCATGAGAAGGGAAACACGAGAAACAGCGCTATAAAACGGCTGCGGGTCTTCTGGCCCTCTATTTCCTCCGTGGTAAGCAGCCGGCCGGTTTTTCGCTGCAGGCGGCGCACACTGATTGCCCAGATCATTTTGCTGACCGGAAGGAACAACAGCATCGCCAGTATCAAAACGGAAAAATAAAAATACGTTGTCATCGACTAAACGAAGTTATTCGAATAAATGCCCGCCATAACAACACTGAACAGGGGCACGGTTGTTCGCGGACGGGGAGACAGTGCTGTCTCCCCGTTAGCCGCCTCGTTATGACGGGCGGTCCACATCCAGATGGATATCGCCGATATCTTCCTGCAGAACCTCGACCTCTTTGCCAGGCACTGTAGAGAGTTCCATCTTATAGGCCAGCAGCCACATCATGAATACGCCGAGCGCCCACCACAACAGCTGCCAGGCCCAGATGGATGGCATACCGAAGATCCAGGTGCTGCTGTTGTTCGGATCGCCGAAGATTGTGTTACCGATAACGGCACCGGGACCAATACCAAAAAAGAACCACAGCAGGGTGACGATCCATGCGACCGGCACCAGCCCCTTCTTACCGGGTGACAGGCTGGCGTGTTCGCGCAGGAAGTTGTGGAAGGTCATGCGATGTTGCAGTTCTTCTTTCTTCTGCGTGAATGCCGAAATGATTATCGCCAGCCCCAGGTTGAAGAAAATACCCCAGAACGCAGAATGCATGGTCATGGGCCAGCGTCCCCAGGGCATGAACTGAGCGCCTATTTTCTCGGTCAGCGTGACGGCGATGAGTCCGGCAATCAAACCGACGATGATCCCCGGACGCGTGAGATACGGCCACCAGCAGATGGCGATGAGCGCAGGCCACATCTGGAAGCCGTAGGCCACGGCCAGGCCACCGAGCAGTACCAGGGCGTCGGTGGCGGTCGTCGCCACAACCAGAGCAGAGAGCACGATAACCAGTACACCGACACGCCCCCAGAACTTCTGCTGCGCATGGCTCGCGTCTTTCAGGACGTAACGCTTGATGATGTCGCGGGTCAGCATACCGCCGGCCGTGGACATGTAGGCCGCGCCGGTGGACTGCATGGCCGCCAGGGCACACACGGAAAGCAGACCTACCAGCCAGGGTGCGGTTTCGGTCAGGAGATAGATCAGCTGCGGTACAAGCATGCCTTGTTTACCGGCTGACTCCATCAGATCCTTGCCCTGTAAACCTTTTGACATGACATCGTTTACCAGCTCGGGATGGGCCGCTGTAAACGCGAGATCGGCACCGAGGAAATGCGCCCCGAGCCCTTGCATCGCAGTGAAAAACATCAGGATAAAACCGATACCGAAACTGGAGGCCCACACCTGCTGCGGAGCGAACGGTTTGGGGCTCTTGTTGCCGAAGGCCCACATGGAAAACGCCGGTGCCGACTGGATTCCCATCAGCGCGAACATGTAGGTGAGCACCATGACACCGGTCCAGGCACCGCCGACAGGCGCAGATTCCGTACCCAAGCCGGCGCCGAACTGGATAACCCCCGGTATTGCAATGTAGGCGCTATATCCCGCCGGCGTGGTTTTCCCGAACAGGGCCTTTCCGTCCGGCCCGATCTCGGCCAGCGCCGCAATCCGCTCGTTTAGTGCGGCGAATCCGCCGACAAAGTCCATCGCAATGATGCCGATGACGACGATGCCAAGTGCAAGCAGTATGGCCTGTACCGAGTCCACGTAGGCAACCGCGCGCAGACCGCCGGATGCGACATAGATCACCACCACCGCGGACAGCATCCACATGCCGACATTCACGTCCAGCATGCCGTCAGTCAGCACATTGAACAGGAAGCCGGAGGCACGTAACTGGACGCCCAGATAGGGCACCGAAAACACCAGTGCCACCAGTACGACCAGCAGGCGAACAGTATCCGATTTGAAATAGTGCGCCATCATCTCACCGGGGGTGATGAAACCGAAACGCTTGCCCAGCATCCACTGGCGCTTCAGGAACAGCACGCCGGTGAACGGGATGGTGATGGCATAGAATGACGCGTAGGCGTATTGGAAACCGTCACGGTAAATGAGACCCGGATGACCCATAAAGGTCCAGCCGGAGAACGACGTTGCGGTTGCCGCCAGGATAAACACCCAAAGTGATATCTGACGAC
>Ga0055476_10000306_pt1 | contig 12541 bp, 11 predicted proteins | sample Muzzi_CordC_D2_FD_57682 | JGI IMG/M metagenome (GOLD analysis project Ga0055476, IMG submission 57682) | Wetland microbial communities from San Francisco Bay, California, USA, that impact long-term carbon sequestration - Muzzi_CordC_D2 | ecosystem: Environmental > Aquatic > Marine > Wetlands ... | reverse complement strand
AATAGCCGGATCCCCGGGGACGTAGGTATTGGCCCAATAGCCGGAAGCGGATCGGAAGCTGAGCCCCGTGAGCTTTTCCTGCTCGGCGAGGAAGCGCCTGGCGATGTCGGCGGAGCGCGCTGCATGCGCGTCCATGCCCCCGGCGGCGTCTGCCGCCGCCGACTGGTGCGCGTTCTTGGCGCCCGCCAACCGGCCGACTTTTCCCGGCAGTCCGCGTAATGCGTCGAGCTCGCCTTGGTTGTGCTCGTTGGCCGCCAGCCCTTCGGGCAAGGGCTCGGCGGCCGGCGCGCCGGCGCTGTCATTGCGGCCCGGCGGGGGCGCAATCGCAGTGTATTGGCGATCATCGCCGGGTGGTTGCGCCCGGTAATCCCGGTCGTATTCGGCAATTATTTCCTGCAGCCGGGCCGCGCCTGCCACACTGGCGGAGAACATATCGGCACTCGCGCGCCCTGTTTCCCCGGCGAGCCGGCCATCGCGCTGTTTGTGCTTCTTCTCCAGTTGCGCTGCAAATTCTTTATCGACCGTCGAAGGCGAAGGCGCTGACGGTGGCATCAAGGCCGAGCGCGCTTGTTCCATGGCCGGTGCGTTCATGGCTTTGGCCGAAGAGCCAACGATGCGCTGGGCATCTTCGAGCGCCAATTGTGTCAGCGGCGCCGACTCGGCCATGGCGGATTCCGTCATTGAGGATTCCCGCCGCGCCTGGAATGGGGCAGGGGCCGTGAACGCCGCCACCGGTGCCGGTTTGGATTCATCGGCCAGGCTGAAGCCCGGCGCCTCGATGCCGCCGGAGAACGGCTGGGCAAAAAAGCCCTGCAGTTGCTCGATCTCTTGCAGCATGGATTCCGTCAAGCTGAATCCGGCGGCCACCACGACCATGGCGGCCAACCATGTCGCAAGCGGTTTTGCACCTGCGCCCCCGTTACCGCGCCGGGACGATGGCGTTGCATTCGCGGTGATCGCCTTGGCGGTACGCGCGACAAGGGCACGAGGCGCGGATCCGGGCGCGAGCCGGGACATGCCCGCGTCCACACGCTGCAAGGCATCGAGAAAGGCGGTGCAATCGTCACAACCGGCGACGTGCTCGCGAATGGCCGGCTCGCGGGCCATGACTGCCGCGCCCTCATCGGCGAGGCGTTCCTGCACCGATGCGCAGCCGCTCACGATGCGTCTCCTGCGTCATGTTCGGCGAGCGCCTTGGCAAGCCCCATGCGGGCACGGCGCGTGAGCGTCTTGACTGTATTCAGGGGAATATCGAGCACCGTGGCGATGTCTTGCAGGCGCAATCCGCCGACACTGCCAAGCAGCAGCACCTCGCGTTGCTCCAAGGGCAGGCGCGGCAGTGCTTGCTCCAGCCATGCCAGGGCCTCGTCGATCTCCGCCAGGGCCCTGGGACCGTGATCGCCGCTCGGCCGGCTGTCCGCGCACACAGGACCGGCGCCGCGGCGGTGGTGGCTTTCATCCCGCAAGTGATTTCGCACACTATTGGCCGCGATGGTGAACAGCCAGGGTCGCAGGGGCCGCGAGGGTTGATAGGATGCCGCGGCAAGATGGATTTTCACGAATATCTCCTGGAACACATCGTCGCGGTTTGCCTGCGGCACCCCGCATCGCACCAGATAGCCGTACACCGATGACTGATAGGCGTTCATCAGCTCGGCGAAGGCGTTTCGATCCCCCCGGCAGTGGCGCGCCAGCCAGTTTCGTTCGTCGAGATTGACGACGGTTTCCGTGGACTCGGCTTCAAAGCTCACGCGCATTGCGCTCCGGGCGTTCATGTACTGGTGGTACACGCGGGCGGCAAAAAGGTTTCACGCCCGCGGCGATGCGGTCGAGGCGTTCCGGCGCTTCTCAGGAATGAAAATTGGCCAGGTGGGTCCCCGTTCATGGGGACTTGAAACGGGCCTGGTGGCGAAATGGGGTTAATCCCTGTGTCGCGGCGCCGCACCCACGTCACACGGTCAAAGCATGGCTGGTCCCGCCGGCGAGGGCCGCGCCCTGGGTCTCATTACCGGAAAGAGGTGGCTCAGCGGGAACGCCCGAAGCACCGAGCGTCACGGCCGGCTCAGGGCCGGCTCAGGGCCGGTTCAGGGCCAGCTCAGGGGGCGGATCGGCGACTGGCGATGAGCATGGCGATGCCCACCAGGGCCGTACCCAGCCACTGGCCCGCCTCCAGGTGCTCGGCCAGCACCAGCACCGCTACGAAGATGGCGGTGATGGGTTCGAGGCACAACAGGGTCGCCGAGCGCACCGGGCCGATGAGCTTCACGCCCATCAGCATGGCGACCACAGCGGTGGCGAAGATGATGATGATGACGGCGACCAGGCCGATGCCAAAAGCCGTATCCGGAATGGCCAGCGCATCCATGCCCAGAGTGAGCGCGGCCCCGCCCAGGAAGGCTACGCTGCAGGCGTACCAGCTCATCAATGTGGCGCCCACTTCGGGCAGGGCTCTCGCGGCCACAATAAATGTGGTGGCGGCGCCAACGGCGGCGAGAAATGCGAATGCGACGCCGTTGGCATTTAAATGCTCGAAGCTCACCTGCATGGCCAGCCCCACGCCCAGCAGGGCAAGGGTCACGGCCGTTAGCTCGGCGACACCGGGCCACCTTTTCTGCGTGGCGCTGACTACCAGCAGGGTCATCATGGGGTAGGTGTAAAAAATCAGCACTGTCAGGTTCACGGGAATATAACTGACCGACAACAGAGTGCCCGCGGAAACACTGACGAAGCACACGCCCACAAGCGCGCTTGCCAGCAGGCCGCGCATGGAGACGGCAGGCGACGTGGATGTGATCTTCAACCAAAAGCTCATGATCACCGCAATAGCCAGAAATCGCAGACTGAGAATGGTGAGTGGGCTGCTGCCGTGGTCATAGGCGAGCCGCGACAGCGGCAGCGCCGCGCCGTAACACAGGGCCGACAAGACCGACAAGCCAATTCCCCAGCCTCGTCCCACGACGGATCAGTACTCGATGGGGCAGCCGTAAGGCCGGGTGATGGGGCGCGTAACCGGACGCCCGGCTACTGCATTTTCCAGGGCTTCACCAACGTAGTCGGTGGCCTGGTCGATATCGGTCATGCGGGTGGATGGTTGGTCGTCCATACTACCCATGTAGATGAGAATTCTGTTGGCGTCGATGATAAAAACCTGAGGGCTTAACTCGACGTCGTATTGGCGGCCCATATGTCCGTCCGGATCTAGAAGAACGGCGCTCGGTGTTGCCTGGTAGCGATTCAGGAAACGTTTCGCGCCATCGGCGTCCATATATCCCGCGCTACCCGGAGCACTGGAGCTGACCGTGAGCCAGACGACGTTTGCGGTGCGCGCGTCATTTTGTAACGCCTGCATGTTGTTTGCGTTGTAGTGATGCTTCACGAAGGCACAATCACGATTGGTCCATTCGAGCACCACGATGGAGCCGTGGAAGTCGGAAAGCCGCCGCTGCTGACCGTTCTGGTCAACGGCGGAAAAATCCGGCGCCGGGTCGCCGATGGCAATCTCCGGCACCCGATCGGGCTGCGCCCAGACAAGGCCACCACAGAGGTACAAGTACAGAAATAAGAAGAGGACAGATCCGAAGATGGGGACAGATCTATTTTTCCAACCCAATGCATTTACGTGGCTCTTGGGTCGCGCGAAAAATAGATCTGTCCCCATTTTCGGATCTGTCCTCTTCCTGTGCGTGGCGCGCCGCCATTCTACAGAGTCGTGGGCCCGGGTCGAGCCAGCGCCGATTACCCAGGCTCTACCCTGGGGCGACAGGAATTGTTATGGTCGCGCGCCATGACTGGAAGTAGCTCTTTCGATGCGCGACTCGCCAACGGTGAGGTGCCGCTTGGCAGCGCGGCACTTTTTGCCGAGCTCGAGACTTTAGGCATCGGTCAGTGCACCCGTGGCCATGAAGCCGTGTATACGGTAGCCGAATCCCGGGCGCTGCGGGCGGATTTTCCGGGAGGGCATTCTAAGAATCTCTTCCTGCGTAACAAGAAAGGAAGCATGTGGTTGGTGACCTGTCTCGAGGATCGGGTCATCGATCTCAGGGGACTCGCCGAGCGGGTAGGGGCGGGGCGCTTTTCCTTTGCCAGCGCCGAACGGTTGATGCGTTATCTGGGCGTTATCCCCGGGGCGGTTACGCCCTTCGCCGTCATCAACGATCACGGCGGCGTGGTGCAAGTGGTGCTCGATGCCGGCCTGCTCGAGCACGACCCGCTTTATTTTCATCCCCTGAACAATGCCATGACCACGGCGATTTCGGCGGATGGCTTGCTGCGCTTTCTCGAGCACGCGCGGCACTCGCCGCAAATTGTTGACCTGGGGTAAAACGCAAACAACTAACGTAGAGCGTAGGTTGGGCTGAGCGCAGCGAAGCCCAACGGGCACGGCGGAATGTTGGGCTTCGCTGCGCTCAGCCCAACCTACAAGATGCTCACTCAACCGAGTGGTCGATGTATTTTTTTACCGTGCGGCGATCCAGGTCCACGTGACGCGCCACCTGCTCGTAGGAGCCGAAGCGCGCATACAATCCCCGGCAATACTGGCTCAACAACTCCGTGGCCGTCAGTTCGCCATCGCGAAGTTGCGCCGCCAACGATATGTTCTCATCAGGCCTGTCGGCGGCTACACCTTCATAGCGGCCGGTGAGCAAAATGCGTCGAACGGCTTGCTCCAACTCGCGCACATTCCCCGGCCACGGGTAATCATCCGCAATCGTACTGCGTAAGGACTTCACCACCTTGTGACTGAGATCCGGAGCCTCATGTCCCGTGGCCCGGGAGACGAGCAATGCCACGAGTTGATCGAGCTCGGGAGGATGTTCCTGCAGGCGCCGTCGCAGCGGTGGTACTTCGATGACGTCGGAGCACAGGCGATAGAGAAAATCGTCGCGAAAGCCTCGGTCCTCGCGAAGCACCTTCAGCGAGCGGTTGGTGGCGGCGATGACCCGGCCGTCGAAGCGCAGCTGCTCATGGGAGCCCACCGGTGAGAAGCGCCGCTCTTCGAGCACGTTCAATAACTTGATCTGAATCGGGGCCGATACTTCCCCGATCTCGTCGAGAAACAGCGAGCCATGGTTGCTAAGCCGTTCGAACAATCCTTGATGATGGTCGATAGCGCCGGTGAAGGCGCCTTTACGATGGCCAAACAGCTCCGATTCGATAATGCTCTGGGGATACTGTGACAAATTGGCGGCGACGAAGGTGCTTGTGAAGCTGGCCGCGAAGCAACCCCGTTTGTTGTCATAGGGAATCAATCCAGAGCGGCCGATGGCGGCAGCCGCGGACGTTTTCCCCGTCCCTGTCTCGCCGAGCATCAGCGTGGAGAAGTCCTCCAGGCGATTCCACAAATACTTTTCGTAAATACGCACGTCGGCGGTGAAGACATTGTTCCACAACCCATGGCGCAGCTGCCGCATGGCTGGGCTGTCGCCGAGGAGAGAATCGGCGATGAAGAAATAGGCGCGGCGAAGCTGAAAAAACAAGGCCAGATAGCGTTCGGCTTCGTCCGGATTAAAACCACAGCCACGAAGCGTGTCGAGAATCGTGCCGGCGAAGCGTGCCGCCACCGGCTCATCGCCTCGGCTTAATTGCTCTGCGATGAGCTTGTCGAAGTCATCGGCGTATTGGTGATAAACACGGAACAGTAGAACATAGCGAAGCAGTTCCCGGTCCCGGGCGGCTACGTTCTTCGGGGTTACGATGCCCGCAGCCGCAAGTTTCGCAAGCCGCTCCTCCACGGCCGGCACGATGTCTCCGAAGGGATGGGTTTCACTGCCGGCAGCAGTGCGCGCGGATCCGGCCAGCAGGACACGGATGTCGGCCCCCACATCGTCGAAGGGATTGGTGAAAATGATCCCGGCGACGGCGGTGAAAAATTGCCGGTCGTCGGCGCTCAGCTCCATGATGGCTCTTCATTGAACACGCGTAACATGTTCATTCAGTGTACATCCCATGTACGAGAAATCCACAGGGACCTATCAAAAAATCGCCAGCTGCGCGTCAGTGATGGCCTCGAAGCTGGTGTCGAGAAAGTGCAATATGCCGTTGGCGGCCGGTGCCAACTGACGGTCCCGGTAGTGTTGATAGTCGGGTTTTGGCATGTCGTCGCGCACGGGTTCGGGTCCGGAGGCGGTAATCACGTAGCGCACCCATTTCCCCGGTTTCTCCAATTTACGGGCTGCCTGCACGTGGGGCGGGATGTTGCGCGTGTACTCATCCACGGCCCGGCGCAGTCGTTTTCGATACACCAGTTCCTGGTCGAGTTTTCCCGCCAGCAGATCGGCCAGCGTCTGATGGACGTAATCCTCGAAGGGTAGGTCGAGAAAAATCCGCCGGTAGAGTTCGCGCTGAAATCGCCGGGCCAGCGCCGTCCAATCGGTACGCACACTTTCAAGGCCCTTGAAAACCAGTTCGGTGCCGCCATCCGCACCGCGTACCAGTCCCGCATAGCGCTTCTTACTGCCGGTTAGCTCACCGCGTATGGTGGGCATGAGAAAGCGCAAGTACAGGGTTTCGTACTCCAGCTCCAAGAAGGATTCGAGTCGATATTCCCGCGCCAGGGATTCCCGCCACCAGGCATTGAGTGAGGTGGCCAGGTCTGCACCGATGCACTTCGCTTGTTCCTCGTCGACGCCGTCGCCGAGCAATACGAACAGCGAGTCGGTATCCCCGTAAATGACGCGGTGACCGCTTGCCTCGATGCGGTCGCGGCTTGTTTGGATAATCTCGTGCCCGCGTCGGGTGATGCTGCTGGCGAGGCGGGCGTCGTAGAAACGACAGCCCGGAGAGCCCAGCACACCGTAGAAGGAATTCATGAGAATTTTGACGGCCTGGGAGAGGGCGCGGTCGTCCATTTTTTTGGCCTCGTCGCGGGCGCGCCAGAGTTTTTCGATGAGGCTCGGGAGAATGGCACCCTGGCGCGCGAACTGCGCCTGCAAAAAGCCGGGCACCGGATCCTCGCCCGGCACCGCGAGTCCCAGGGGATCGATTTGAAAGGTGCGGATGATGCTCGGATATAGACTTTTGAAATCCAACACCAGAACGTTGTCATAAAGGCCGGGTTTGGAATCCATGACGTAGCCGCCGGGGCTGCCGGGTCCATCGGCCGCATCGCCTATGTCCGGTGCCACGCGGCCTCGCCGGTGCAGCAGCGGCAGATAAAGATTGTCGAATGCGGCAACCGAACCGCCCTGCCGATCCATGGCAAGACCGGTGAGTTCGGCGCGGCGCAGCGCAAATTCCACCAATTGCGTATGCGCGAAAATTTCGGTTACCAGGCGGCAGTCTTCAATGTTGTAGGCAGCGAGGCGGGTGCGATCCCTGCGATAAAGCCGATTAATCTCGGCAACCTTGTCGCGGGCGCCCGATGCGTTGTCGGCGCCATAGCCGAGATCATGCTTGCCGCGACCGAGCAGGGTGCGCGCGACAGCCTCCAACTCGAAGCTCTCAAAGCTCCAAAAGGCCGCGCGTAACCAATCGATACCGTCGAGCACGACCCGCCCCGGTACCCGGGCAACCCGCGTGCCGCGCGCGTTTTGCGGTTGCAGCACCGTAGCGCGATCGCCACCGCGGCCGACGGCAAACTCCAGCCCCAAGGCACGGCAGCGCCGTTCCATGAGATCCAAGTCGAAGTTGACGACGTTCCAGCCGACGATCACATCCGGATCGGCCCGCGAGAGCCAGGCGCAAAACGCCTCCAGCAGCGCTTTCTCATCGGCGCAACACTCGACTTGGGCATCATCCAGTTCCAGAGGTGCTTCGCTGATCATGAAAACGATGGCGGTATCGTCTCCGTGCACAGCGATGGAGTACAGCTGACCCGATAAACCGTCACTCTCGACATCGAGAGAAATTTGCTGGAGCTTTGCGCGGTAGGCGTCGTGCTTGATGACTGGATTGTGAAACGCCACATAATCCGGGTACAGGCTTGGTTCACCGTGAACGCTGAAGGATGCATTGACAAAACGCTCCATGAGATAGCGATCATTCGGCTTGAGATCCGACTCATACAGCGTGACGCCGCGCTGGCGCAATGTGTCGCGGGTGGCGGTCAGATCGCGCTGACAGCGGAAGTAAAGGCCGTCCACCGGTGTCCCGGCCAGGGTCGCAAGCTCCAGTGGCTTGCGTTCGACGCGCCGGGCGTCGGAATCGAGCTCCGGCAATGGCGTTTCGCGAGCTACGAAGCAGATGGCTTTTTGATTATCGACGACGATGCGCACCGGTCCTTGATCGGACACGGCCCATAGCACGAGTTCCAGTCTGTCGCCCAGATCGCGCCACTGGCGGGTGAGTAAGAAGCAGGATAAGGGCGTAGACATTCAGCGCGGCCGATCGCCCGCCAGGGTGATGCGTTGCAATGCGCGTCGGTAACCATGGTAGTCGTTGAGTGGATAATGCTGAGCGGCGCGGTTGTCCCAGAAAGCAAGGGAGTTGGGCCGCCAGCGGAACCGGCAGCTGAACTCCGGGCGGATCTGATGCCGATAAAGATAATCGAGAATCGGAGCGCTTTCGGCTTCGCTGAATCCACTGATGCGCACGGTGTGCCCAGGGTTGACATAAAGCGCCTTGCGCCCGGTCTCGGGATGAGTGCGTACGATGGGGTGCTCGGCGACCGTGACCATATCGCTGGAATCCCGGGGTCTTTCCGCCAGGCGCTGGGCGCGGGTCGCGGCGGCACTGGTCTTTTGCGCGCTGTTGACGGCGCTCAACCCGTCCAGCAGTCGCCGCATGCCTACCGACAGGCTTTCATAGGCCAGGTTCATATTGGCGAACAGGGTGTCGCCGCCCACCGCTGGGATGTCCTGCGCATACAACAGGGTTCCCATGGGTGGACAGGGTAAATAGGTGGTATCGGAGTGCCAGATGCCGCCGAAGTTGACACGTTCATCTTCCTTCTTCACGACTTCGGTGATTTCCGGGTAGCCATCCATGCCTTCTACGAAGGGGTACTCGCTGGGCATCCCCAGGGTGCGGGCGAAGCGCAAGAATTGCTCGGGTGTTAGCAACTGATCGCGGAAGAAGATCACCAGGTGCTCGAGAAAGGCCTGGCGGATCTCGGCGATGACGGGCGCATCGAGGGGATCGGCAAGATTGACCTGACTCAATTCCGCGCCCAGGGCGGGAGACAAGGGCTCTACACGAATGTAATCGTAGTTCATCGGGTTAGTCACCAGGACCCAAGACACGACAGTCCAGGGCGGCGAAATCCGTGCCCTGGGAATGGCCGGCGGCCGTTGGAGCTTCCAGTTCCGCCAGTACAAGCGGTTCGGACCGGCAAGTCAAACCGTGGCTCTGGCGATGGGCGAAAAGCTCGGCTAATCTGTCGGCTTTCCTCAAGGTGAGTCCTGCGAACATGACAGTTAGCACCATCACGAAGCAGCCGAAAGTCAGCCAGGCCGAGTGGGATTTACGCTGCAATCTGGCGGCCCTTTACCGCATTTTGGATCATCTGCGCATGACCGATCTCATCTACACCCATATGTCGGCGCGGGTCCCTGACGAACAGAACACCTTCCTGATCAATCGGTACGGCGATCTGTTCGACGAGGTGACGGCGTCGAGCCTGGTGAAAATGGACTTTGACGGCAATGTCATCGGCGATGACAAGCGTTTCAACATGGCCGGTTTCAATATTCATAGCGGTGTTTACATGGCGCGCCCGGATATTAACTGTGTCATGCACACTCACACCCGGGCCGGCATCGCGGTTGCCATCAGTGCCCGCGGCCTGCTGCCCATCAGTCAGCATGCGCTGTCGGTGCTGGACGAAGTCGGCTATCACGAATATGGCGGTCCCGGGACCCTCGAAGAGCGCGAAGACGTGGGCCGCAGCTGTGGCAGCGCTAACTGCATCATCATGCGCAATCATGGATTGCTGACCCTTGGCGAGACCATCCCCATGGCCTTTAAGCGGATGTATTACCTGGAGTTGGCGTGCCAGATTCAAAGCGCTGCCGTGGCTGGCGGTGAACCCCTGGTTATGATTCGCGACGAGATCGTCCAGGCCACCTCCGAGCTCGCAGCCGCGCGCCGTGCCAGCGGAGTCCACGGGGAACTTGAGTGGGAGAGCCTGTTGCGAATGCTCGATCGTCAGGGCCTGGATTATCGTTGTTGACCGGCTGTTGAACGAGGGCGTCCTACCAGGCGCTGGCGGCGGCATAAAGAAGGCGCAGGGCGAGCACCGTCAGGATGATTTTGAATACACCTGCGAATATCCGGTGGGGCAAGCGGTCCAGCAGCCGCTTTCCGAGCACGGTACCGAGAAAACCCGCCGTAATCATCGCCGCGAGCAGTGGCAGCCAGGGCAAAAACGCGAAGCCGAGAAAACCGAAGGCAATGACCTTGAGTAAATGCTGCACGGTCATGCAGGCCGCGTGAGTGGCGACCACGGCGTGCCGTTCGAGGCGCTCCGGCGAGATGAAGCTGGCGACAAAGGGGCCGGTAGCACCGACGAACATGGTACAAAAACTGCCGACGATGCCCACAAGGGCGAAGCCGCGGAGAGGAATTTTTGAGGCCTTGAGCTTGGGCAGCCACACGGTGGCGAGGACGAACACACCGAGAATGGCTTCCAGGAGTGCCGTGGGAAGGGCAATGAACAGCTTGGCACCGATGGCAACGCCGAGCAGTGAACCGAGCACGAAGGGCACCAGGATGTGGCGGTCGATGTGCTGGCGCAGCAGGGCCGCGCGCCCCGCGTTCGAGCCGAACTGTGTCACACCGTGAATCGGTAGGACGACCACAGGTGGCAGAAAGGACGCCAGAACGCCGAGTAGAACGAGGCCGCCGCCGATGCCGGCGGCCGCGGTCAGCGCCGAGGTGAGTAGACTGAGCGCAATCAGGCCCGCGGCCGCCAGCGCCGATAGATCAGGCGGCAGAAAGGCCGCGATCAAGTTTTCCATTCAAGCCTTGCTGTAGCGAACGGGTGGTAAATCGATGACAGCTTCCGATGACAGTGCCAACAGGTTCCAGACGCCCAGCGAACCCATCGTCGCCGAGGCTGGCGAGTTTCTCGCAGGTTTCCGTTCGCTGCTGATGGCAACGGTGAGCGCCGAGGGGGTACCCGATGCCAGTTATGCCCCCTTCGTGCGCATGGACGACAATGCCTTCTACGTGAATTTGAGTGAACTCTCAACGCATACCGGCAATCTCGGATCGACGCCAAGAGTGAGTGTGATGTTCTTGCAGGCTGAGCAAGATACCAAGCAGATGTTTGCGCGTAAACGCTTGAGTTTCGATGCCGATGCCGAAATTGTCCCGCGCGATTCGAGTCATTGGCGGCAGGTGATGGCGCATTTTGCGAACAAGTTCGGTGACGTTATCGATTTGATACGCCCCCTTCAGGATTTCAAACTGTTTCGGCTGCAGCCGAGAAGCGGCGTTTATGTGCGCGGCTTCGCGCAAGCCTTCCCGCTCCGGGACGGCGATCTGGAGCAACTTCGCCGTGTAAACGATTTGTGATGTCATGACCGGAATCAGCAGTCTGTGCGTATTCTGCGGCTCCCGGGTTGGCGCCGACCGGGCCTTTGCCGAAGCGGCCGAGGAACTCGGGCGCAGTCTCGCCGAGCGCCGTGTGCGCCTTGTTTACGGCGGCGGCAGCATAGGGCTCATGGGGCTCGTCATGGGCGCGGTGCTCGACCATGGCGGCCAGGTGACCGGGGTTATTCCGGAATTCCTGATGCGCCGCGAGGTCGGTAATCCCGCCATCACGGAGCTCATCGTCGTCAACAGCATGCACGAGCGGAAACGTCGCATGTTCGAGCTCGCCGATGGCTTCGCGATTCTGCCGGGAGGACTCGGCACCTTGGACGAAGCCATCGAGATCATTACCTGGCAGCAGCTCGGATTGCATGGCAAGCCGGTTGGCGTGCTGAGCCCGAAGGGTTATTGGAAACGCTTCGAAGCGCTCATCGAGCACGTCATCGCGCAGGGTTTCGCCGATGCGTCGATACGGGAGCTGTTCAGCGTAAGCAATGATGTGCCATCGCTTCTCGCAGGCCTGGATGAACGGGCCTCGCAGCAACTCACCCGCTCCAGCCGGCGTCTCTGAGGCCTGCGGCGCGCCCCCCCTGACCATGACCTGGCCGCGCCCCGATCACGTCCAGGTCAGGGCGTCTTGATGAGCGCTTGAATACCCCCGAACTGCCGTATCCACGGCGGGTTCTTGGCCACTTCCGGCGGAAGGCCGGCGGCTGCGGATTGTGCCTGGGGCTTTTCCGGATAAGCGCCGTAGACTGCCGCGTACCATTGCTTTCCATCGCGCTGAAAGGCGAAATAGGTCACCGGCTCGGTGAACTGATGCTTATCCAGATAGGCGCGCATGAGCTTTTCGTCGTTGGTAGCCAGAAGTTGCAGGGTGTAGTCGGTGGGATTCTGCGCCATGAGCCAGCTTTCCCCGCGGCCCGGGGCGCTGCCGGGCGCGGCCGCAGCGGAAGGCGCCGGCGCATTGCCGGGCGCTGCCAGGGTTGGCGCAACGGCCACGGCAGGTGCAGCGGCAGGTGCGGCGGTAGGCGCAACGGCAGGGGCGGCTGCCTCGGCGGGTTTTTCC
>Ga0055476_10000303_pt1 | contig 12581 bp, 11 predicted proteins | sample Muzzi_CordC_D2_FD_57682 | JGI IMG/M metagenome (GOLD analysis project Ga0055476, IMG submission 57682) | Wetland microbial communities from San Francisco Bay, California, USA, that impact long-term carbon sequestration - Muzzi_CordC_D2 | ecosystem: Environmental > Aquatic > Marine > Wetlands ... | reverse complement strand
TTATTGGTTTTGTTAGTTCGGTGTGCCTTGGTGCCTGTCAGTACCAGCCAGTGCCAGATCCGGCCTACTCCCACTCGATGGTCGCTGGCGGCTTCCCGGAGATATCGTAGGTAACCCGGGAGATACCGGAAATTTCATTAATGATACGTCGCGATACATGGTCGAGAAATTCGTAGGGCAGGTGTGCCCAGCGTGCTGTCATGAAATCAACCGTTTCAACGGCACGCAGCGCAATCACATAGTCATAACGGCGTCCGTCACCGGTAACACCCACCGACTTGACGGGCAAAAACACGGCGAACGCCTGACTGGTCTTATTGTATAGATCGTGCTTTCGCAATTCTTCGATAAAGATGTAATCTGCCAGGCGCAGCAGGTCAGCGTATTGCTTTTTCACCTGCCCGAGAATGCGGACCCCGAGCCCGGGGCCCGGGAACGGATGACGGTAGACCATATCGTACGGCAGACCCAGCTCCATCCCCAGCTTGCGCACTTCGTCCTTGAACAGCTCGCGCAGGGGTTCCAGCAGTTTGAGCTTCATATGCTCGGGCAGGCCACCTACGTTGTGGTGGGATTTGATCAGACGTGCCTTGCCGGTCTTGGCACCGGCAGATTCGATGACATCCGGATAAATCGTACCCTGAGCCAGCCAGCGGGCATTTTTGAGCTTCTCCGACTCTTCCTCGAAGACTTCGACAAACAGATTGCCGATGATTTTGCGTTTACGTTCAGGATCAGTTTCATTTTTCAACGCCGCCAGGAAACGTTGTTCGGCATTCACCCGAACAACACGCACCCCCATGTGTTCGGCAAACGTGGCCATGACCTGGTCGCCTTCATGGTGACGCAACAGGCCGGTATCTACAAAAACACAGGTCAACTGGTCGCCGATAGCTTTGTGCAGGAGTGCCGCAACTACGGAAGAATCCACGCCGCCGGACAGGCCCAGCAAGACATCTTCATCACCGACCTGCGCGCGCAGCTGGCGAATGCTTTCCTCGACGATATTTCCTGCAATCCACAAGGCTTCACAACGACAGATATCGATGATAAACCGCCGCAAAATACGTTCTCCCTGGCGGGTGTGTGTCACTTCAGGGTGGAACTGAACACCGTAATAAGCGCGCTCATCGTCCGCCATAGCGGCGATCGGCGCTGCATCGGTACTGGCCATGAGCTTGAAAGCGGGAGGCAACTCAACCACCCGGTCGCCGTGACTCATCCATACATCCAGCAAGCCATAGCCTTCTTCGCTGGTATGATCTTCGATGTCTTTCAACAACCGTGAATGACCACGCGCGCGTACCTGTGCGTAGCCGTATTCGTGATGGTCGGCATTTTCGACCCTGCCACCCAGCTGGGCCGCCATGGTCTGCATGCCGTAACAGATGCCCAGCACCGGCACACCCAGTTCAAAGACCAGTGGAGGCGCACTCGGCGCATCACCGCCGGTAACTGTCTCCGGACCACCGGAAAGGATAACGCCGTGCGGATGAAAGACGCGTAACGCCTCCACCGGCATATCATAGGGATGGATTTCGCAGTACACGCCGATCTCGCGCACCCGGCGCGCGATCAGCTGAGTGTACTGGGAACCGAAGTCGAGAATCAGTATTCGGTGGGAATGGATATCGTGTTCAGACATGGGCCCGTCAGGAGCGGTAGTTCGGCGCTTCCTTGGTGATACTAACGTCGTGGACGTGGCTTTCCGCCATGCCGGCATTGGTCACGCGCACAAATTCCGGCTTGTTGCGCATCTCTTCTATCGTGGTACAGCCAGTGTAACCCATACTGGAGCGCAAGCCCCCCAGCAGCTGGTGAATCACAGGCTGCAATGGCCCCTTGTAGGGCACACGCCCCTCAATACCTTCCGGAACCAGCTTGTCGGCTGCGCTGCCCTCCTGGAAATAACGGTCACTGGAGCCCTGCCGAGATGCCATAGCCCCCAGCGAACCCATGCCGCGGTAGGACTTGTAGGAACGCCCTTTATACAACTCCACTTCACCGGGCGCCTCTTCGGTACCTCCGAACATGCTGCCGACCATGATGGAATACGCACCCGCAACAATCGCCTTGGCCACGTCACCGGAGTAACGAATGCCGCCATCAGCGATCAGCGGCACACCACTGGATTTGAGTTCATGCGCCACATTGGCAATTGCACTGATCTGCGGCACACCCACGCCGGCGATAATGCGGGTGGTACAGATGGAACCCGGCCCGATGCCCACCTTGACACAATCCGCACCTGCGTCCACCAACGCCCGGGCGGCGGCAGCAGTGGCTATGTTACCGCCGATGACCTGCAGATCCGGGTAGTGCTGCTTTACCCAGCGCACTCGTTGCAGTACACCTTCCGAGTGACCGTGCGCGGTATCCACCACGACCATGTCGACGCCGGCTTCGACCAGCGCAGCCACCCGTTCATCGGTGCCCGCACCCACACCGACGGCGGCACCAGCCCGCAGGCTGCCCTGATCATCTTTACAGGCATTGGGGTTTTCGCTGGCCTTCTGGATGTCCTTGACAGTCACCAGACCCCGCAAGCGAAATCTATCATCCACCACCAGGACTTTCTCAATGCGATATTCGTGCAGAAGTTTCAGCACTTCCTCACGTCCCGCACCCTCTTTTACGGTCACCAGTTTGTCCTTGCCCGTCATGATTGACGATACCGGTGCGTCATAGCGTGTTTCAAAGCGGGTATCGCGATTGGTGACGATACCCACAAGATGTTCACCCTCGACCACCGGCACGCCGGAAATATTATGCTGACGGGTGAGTTCCAGTACCTCGCGGATGCTGGTGTCCGGGGAAACCGTGATGGGGTCCTTGATAACGCCACTTTCGTATTTCTTCACCAGGCGGACCTCGTTGGCCTGCCGCTCGATGGTCATATTCTTGTGAATGATACCGATGCCGCCTTCCTGGGCCATGGCGATCGCCAGTCTCGATTCGGTCACTGTGTCCATAGCCGCCGAAATGAGTGGAATATTGAGCTGGATTTCCCGTGTCAGCCTCGTCACCAGTTGCACATCTTTCGGCACCACCGCCGAGTGGGCGGGCAGCAGCAAAACATCATCGAAAGTCAGGGATTCTTCAGAGATACGCAGCATGCCGTACACCGTGATCGCGCCAGAAGTAAACGCGCAATTATAGGTTTTGCTTTACGGATGGTCTAGCATCAATCTATTAACCTGCCGGGTCAATTTGAGTATGATCGGGATATGCCAGAGCTATCCAGTGTTTACCTGCAGCGAGATGTGTACAGCGTCTCCCGCTTGAACCGGGAAGCCAGGGAACTGCTGGAATCCGGTTTTCTCCGCCTTTGGGTGGAGGGCGAGATCTCCAATCTGGCCCGTCCGGCCTCGGGTCACCTGTATTTCACGCTGAAAGATGCCAGGGCGCAGGTCAGCTGTGCTCTGTTCCGCAACCGCGCCACCCACCTCGGCTTTTCCCCGCAAAACGGCAGCCAGGTCCTGATACAGGCTCAGGTCAGCCTGTATGAGGCTCGCGGCAACTATCAGCTTATCGTCAACCATCTGGAAGAGGCTGGCGATGGGGCGCTGCGCAGGGCGTTTGAACAGCTCAAGAATCAGCTGCATAAGGAAGGCCTTTTCGAGGAGCAAGACAAACAGGCCTTGCCCCGCCTGCCCCGCTGTATCGGCGTAATCACTTCCCCCAGTGGCGCCGCTATCCGCGATATACTGACCGTGTTACAGCGACGATTTCCTGGCACTCAGGTCATCATCTATCCCACCCAGGTTCAAGGCGAAACCGCTGCCCGACAGATTGTCGCAGCAATACAGACAGCAGATTCGCGAGCGGAGTGTGAGGTCTTGCTGCTCACCCGCGGCGGCGGTTCCCTGGAAGATCTGTGGCCGTTCAACGAGGAAGTGGTGGCGCGTGCAGTCTATGCCTGCAACATCCCCATCGTTTCCGCCATTGGCCATGAAATAGATTTTGTCATTACCGACTTTGTTGCCGATCACCGTGCCGCCACACCATCGGCAGCCGCTGAACTCCTGAGCCCCGATCAAACTGAACTCGACAATCGTTTCCGGCAACTCGACAGCCGGCTGCACATGCTGCTGCGGCAAAGCCTGCAACACCGTAGAGATCAGCTAAACTGGTTGACGAAACGTATCCAGCAAAGCCACCCCGGGCGCCAGTTGCAGCAACAGGCGCAACGCCTGGATGACCTGGAACTACGCCTGACCAGAGCCTGGCAACACCAGTGTGCGCAGCGCAAGGCCGGCATCGGGACCCTGCAGGCGGAACTCCGGCAACATAGTCCTCAACAAATGCTGCAAAGGCTGGGCGCTCAGGCAAGGCAGTTGGTACAACAGCTGCAATACTGTATCAATACAGAGCTGGCAGCACGTCGCGAAAAACTGGCCGTTTTATCGCGGGCACTGGAGGCCATAAGCCCGCTGGCAACATTGCAGCGTGGATATTCCATTACCTTGAACAAACCCGGTGGATCCGTTTTGCAGAATGCCACGCAGACAAAAGTCGGCGACATTCTTGAAACACGGCTTGCCAGCGGCTGGATCTTCAGCCAGGTGACAGAGATCAAATCATCATGAAAAAGCCAATGCTGAGCCGTTTATTTTTCCCGCTAATCGCCGCCCTGGCATTTTTAGCGGATGCTTTTGCCGTTGAACTGCCCGACGCCGCATCGGTCCCCGGTGGCGTTGCTCTGCTTGAGTTACCGGCGTCCGAAACACCCCCCAGCGCCACATTCAATGGCAGACCGGTCATGGTGTTAGCCAATGGCTCGGCCTATACCGCGGTTGTCGGCTTACCGTTAGCGACTAAACCCGGCACGCATACACTGAACATTAAAAATGCATCGGGGAATGTCACCGCCCGAAAATTTACGGTGACGGACAAAACCTACCAGAGCCAGCATATCACCATTAAAAACAAACGCATGGTCAATCCTGAAAAACGCGATATGGAGCGCATCGGACGGGAACAACGGCGGATAAAAAAAGCCCTCGCATCCTGGAACGACCATTCACCCGAGACATTGCGTTTTTTACTGCCGGTAGAAGGTCCGATGAGCAGCCCGTTCGGCTTAAGGCGTTTTTTTAACGAACAAGCACGTAAACCGCACAGCGGGCTGGACCTTGCCGCCGCCGAAGGTACGCCCATCAAAGCGCCGGCCAGTGGACGTATTGCGGACACCGGTGACTTCTTTTTTAACGGCAATACGGTCTTTATCGACCATGGCCAGGGCCTGGTGACCATGTATTGTCACATGTCACGTATTGACGTCGAGCCCGGTCAGCACGTGGCCGCTGGCGAAGTCATCGGTGCGGTGGGTAAAACCGGTCGCGTGACCGGCGCCCACCTGCACTGGGGTGTCAGCCTGAACGATGCAAGGGTGGATCCCATGCTGTTTCTGAATCAGCTGCCGCCGGCAGCTGAAAAGCCGATAAGCGCCAGGAATGCCAGGTAAGGCTTGACTGGCTGACAGATAATCCTGGCCAACAAAGTGGCCAACATCGCCAGCGGTTAATTCTCAAACAACTCTTCATCAAAGAAATCCGGCTCGGGGGGATAGCCATCATGGATTTCGTTCCAGCGTTTTTGCCGGTAGGCTTCACGCACCTGCAGATACTCGTCGACCGCCGCGGTATCCAGCACCTCGGAAGCCGACAACAGTGCGGCACGCTCGCTGATGAAGTACAGGGCGAGAGCACTGTAGCGCTGAGTTTCGTGCTTCAACAAATGCAGGATGGGATCCAGATCATACGCGAATTGCAGTCCGAGTCCGACCGTGTCGCGTGCTGTACTGGGACCCAGAAACGGCAGTACCAGATACCAGCCTTCACCAAAGCCCCAGACCGCGAAAGTTTGACCGAAATCTTCCTTGTGCGGATCCAGCCCCCAGCCGGTGGCAACATCAAACAGGCCAAAAACGCCGAACGTCGTGTTGAAAATCAGGCGCATGCTGTCACCCGCTGCCTGATCTGGCTTGCCCTGCAGGGCATTGTTGACAATGGTGATTGGCTCGTAGAGGTTAAAAAAGAAATTACGCACCCCGGTTCGGGCAGCGGAGGGAATATAGTCCTGATAGCCTTGTGCGACCGGTTTCAGCACAGCGCGGTCCATCACATCATTGAGCTTGTAGATGGCCCGATTGAGAGGTTCAAGCGGATCATTCGCCTCCTTGTCGGGAGGGCGAACCGCGCACCCTGCCAATGCGACAATCAGCAATGCACTCCAGATCAATTTCAGTATTTGCAGCATAGCGTTTTTATTGGGCTTATTTTTTTACGTTACGAATCATTCGGTTACGCCGCCTTTCCTGGCTGGGCGTCAGTTTGTTGCGCCTTCCCTTATAGGGATTATCGCCGGTTTTGAACTCCAGGCGGATGGGTGTACCCACCAGCCGCAGTGCTTTTCGAAAATAATTGTTCAGATAACGCTTGTAAGTCAGCGGCAAGCGTGCCGTCTGATTACCGTGAATCACAATTATAGGTGGATTTTGCCCACCCTGATGGGCATAACGCAACTTGATCCTGCGTCCTCGAACCAGAGGCGGCTGATGTTCATTGACTGCCTGTTCCAGCAACCGGGTCAGCTCAGGCGTGCCAATTTTGATGACAGCGGCCCGGTAAGCTGCCTGTACTGCATCGAACAGATCGCCAACACCACTGCCGTGTAATGCGGAAATGAAATAACGCCCTGCGAAATCCAGGAATGGCAATCTGCGCTGTAGCTGATCACGAAACCCCTGCCGCCGCTCGTCATCAAGACCATCCCATTTATTGGCCGCCACAAGCAGCGCCGTGCCACTCTCGACAATATGCCCTGCCAGGGTGGCATCCTGTTCAGACACTTCATCACCCTGGGCATCCAGCACCAGTATGACGACATTGGCATCGTTGATCGCCTGCAGCGTTTTTATAACGCTGAATTTCTCGATCGCCTGACTGACCCTGCTGCGCCGCCGCACCCCTGCTGTATCAATTAAAGTATATTCCTGTCCATCACGTTCAAACGGAATATAGATACTGTCGCGGGTGGTTCCCGGCTGGTCAAATGCCAGCACACGTTGCTCCCCCAGCATGCGATTGATCAACGTCGATTTGCCCACATTTGGACGACCGACAACGGCGATGCGAATGCCCCTGGCATCAAGCGGCAATCTGTCCCCGGTATTTTCAGGTCCTGGCAGTTCGGCCAACACTTGATTGATCAGGGTATTGACGCCACGGCCATGCGCGGCCGCAATGTGCAGCGGTTCACCAAGCCCAAGCGAGAAGGCTTCGGTGGTGACCGCCGTGGCATCCAGGCCATCCACCTTGTTCAAAGCCAGATAGCTCGGTTTGCCACTGCGGCGCAGGCGCTGTGCGATCTGTTCGTCGCTGAGATTAATGCCATCACGGGCATCGAGCAGGAAAACAACGGCATCGGCCTCTTCTACTGCGAACCATACCTGGTCCGCCATCAGACGATCCAGCCCCCGCTCATCGCCGACCAGACCACCGGTATCGACGACCAGGTAAGGGGCTTCACCCAGTTTGCCGTTTCCATACTGCCGATCACGTGTCAGCCCCGGATAATCCGCCACCAGCGCGTCACGGCTACCCGTTAACCGGTTAAACAGCGTCGACTTGCCGACGTTTGGGCGACCGATCAGTGCGATAACGGGAAGCATGGATGTATCGGGTGAACCGGCGGCAGATTTAATATCTGTCCCCGAGCGGCTCAAGCTGGTAAAGAGCCAGTTTCCCACCAGCACCCAGAACCAACAGCCGATTTCCCGATAACGCAGCCGATGGAGCCTGGATGCCGTCCTTGTCGACACGTACACGGCCGACAATAGAACCATCCGTTCGGGATAACAGGTGTACATATCCTGCGAAATCGCCCACAGCCACATACTCATCAATGACCGTCGGACCGGTCAGGGAACGGCGGCGCAACTTGTCCTGTTTCCACAACGAAGCCCCGCTGCGCCGGTCCAATGCCCAGACTTCACTGTCTGCATCACTGATATAGACCTGCTGCCCGTCGACCGCAATACCGGCATAGGCAGACATATCCCGATTCCAGATCTGGCGGCCTTCCTGCAGGCTGATCGCCACCAGGCTTCCCTGGTAACTGGTGACATAAAGAACGCCGTCACTGATAACGGGGTCGACATCAATATCGACGATACGCTGCAACTCCGAACGCCCGCGCGAAATGGCAACAGCGGTCTCCCAGATCTCACGCCCGCTTTCAACCTCCAGTGCGATCATTTTACCACTGGCAAAACCCGCCATAACGAGACCTTCTTCAACCAAGGGTGTACTGGTACCACGCAGTGTCAATACGGGAGCTGAGCGATCGTGTATCCAGATCCTTTTGCCACTTTCCGCCTCCAGCCCGGCAATATTGCCGTCCACAGTCTGTACAACGACTACACCTTCATAGACCTGCGGAACAGACAACACCTCGCTGGATACCGATGTACGCCAGCGTTCTTCACCGCTATCTGCAGACAGCGCTACCAGATCCGCTTCACTGCTCCCTACCAGCACCAGACCTTCTCCGGCACCCGGGCCTGCCGAGATCGCCACCCCGGTTTTACTGCGCCAGACTTTCTCACCCTTTTCCAGCTCGTACGCCCATACACTTCCATTCCTGTCAGCGACATAAACACGCTCATCAACAACCGTTGGCACCAGCTTTACAAGCTGTTCGTCGGTTCCATCACCGGTACTGCGACTCCAGAGACTGCGTAAATCAACCTGCTTATCAAAGGACTCGAGCTTTGCAGGCGGTTCTGAATTGTCATCATCGCCAAACAGGGAACAGCCCGCCGTTAAGGCTATAAGCACGGGCAGCAGGGAAACAACATACCGGATCATTGGCCTGGATCGACTGCACCGGTAACATTTTCATACTTGGCGGTCAGAAACGTCTGATTTGGTGCCTGTGCCGGCATCTGATCGATAGCCTGTTTATAGGCCCTGGCTGCCTGTTCCGGTTTGTTTTGCGCCATTGCCAGGTCGCCTTCCAGTTCTGCATACAGATAGCGATAAGCACCCGGGTCTGTAACCGCACTCAGCAGCTTGGCTGCCGACTCGTACTGCTGCTGCTCAATCATCACCCGCAGCAGGCGCATACGCGCCGTGTGCTTGACCTCCGTCGAAGCAGCATGATCCAGTGCCCACTGCAACTGAGCCTGCGCTGCAGCAAGCTCATTTTCCTGTACAGCAAGCTTGGCCAGCAGTAATGAAGCAAGGGGCGCATAAGCTGACCTGGTATAATTGGTGATCAATTCACTGGCCTGTTTACGCACAATCTCTGCCTCATTGTTATTTGCTGCGGCCATCATCTGAGCGTAGATGTTGGACGCGCTCAATGCCTGGGTTTCCTGGTAACTGAACCAGGCTTTGCCTCCCAGCAGAATGGATACGCCTAGCAGCAGTCCGGTAATGATCGAACTGCCATTATCCTTCCACCACCTTTTTAACGCTTCTAGCTGCTCTTTTTCCGAGGCATGTATGTCCAACGGATTATCTCCCGATACAGAGGGGGCAAATTTGAAGCCTGTCCCCGTTAATTAATATTCACCAGTCAAACAGCTGGGCAAGTCGGCCATCCAGCGCATCGTAAGAGACTGTTTCCTGGTCCTTGCGTTCACGCAGAGGCTTGATACCGATTTCACGCCTTTGCACCTCGTCTTCACCCAGCACCAGGGCATAACGCGCCCCACTGCGGTCGGCATTTTTAAACTGGCTTTTGAAACTGCCACCACCGCAATGGGTCACTATACGCAACTTCGGCAATGAGTCTCGCAAGCGCTCGGATAACAAGAGTCCCTGTCGCTGTGCCTGCTCCCCTACCGTCACGATATAAAGATGAGGCGAAGCATCCGGCAGCTTGGCGCCCTGGTTTTCCAGCAACGCGATGATACGCTCCAGCCCCAGGGCAAAACCCACAGCAGGCGTTGCCCGCCCCCCCAGGTACTCCATCAGGACATCGTAACGGCCGCCGGCACATACCGTGCCCTGCGCACCCAACTGATCGGTGACCCATTCAAAAACGGTGCGACCATAGTAATCCAGACCGCGCACAAGATGCGGGTTGATGTCATAGTCAAGCCCGGCTGCATCCAGCAAGGCACACAGGCTTGCAAAATGTGCCCGCGAATCCTCATCAATATAGTCAGCGAGTCTGGGTGCCTCTTCGAGTAGCGCCTGTACTTGAAGATTCTTGCTGTCCAGGATACGCAGGGGGTTGGTTTCCAGGCGCCGCTGGCTGTCCGCGTCTAGCTGGTCGAAAACGGTCTTTAGATAGGCCACCAGTTCACCACGGTATCGATCACGAGCCTCACTGGTTCCCAGGGAATTCACCTGCAGAGACAGCTGCTCCAGGCCCAGTCGTTTCCACAAGCGTGCGGTCAACATCAGAAGCTCAGCATCAACATCCGGCCCCTCAAGCCCGAACACTTCGACACCAACCTGGTAGAACTGGCGATAACGCCCTTTCTGCGGACGTTCGTGCCGGAACATGGGCCCCGTATACCAAAGGCGCTGCACCTGCTTGTTTGTGAGGCTGTGCTGTATACAGGCGCGCGCGCAGCCGGCTGTTCCCTCCGGGCGCAGAGTCAGGTTGTCGCCGTTACGGTCATCAAAGGTATACATTTCCTTTTCTACAATATCCGTCACTTCGCCAATCGAACGCTTGAATAACTCGGTTTTCTCAACGATCGGCATGCGGATCTCGCGGAATCCGTATGATTCAAGAACCGCGCGAATGGTGTCTTCCGCGAACTGCCACACGGACGACTGCTCCGGCAGGATGTCGTTCATACCACGTATGGCTTGCAGGACGTTCGCCATTTCAATCGTCCAGGGTCAGGTGTGCGACTTTGCCACGCTGATGCGATGTTATATCCACTGCCTCACCCCTGTAGATGATTTCGACGCCGGGCGCATTGCCGAGCAGAATCTGTATCGGCGGTTCAGCTCGAACCGTTCTCTCGCTACCGGCAGGCTGGACACCGACAACCAGCTTGCGTCCATTGGCTTCCATCTCCACCCAGCTGTCTTCGAGGAAACGCATTTGTATGACTGCAGGGCCGGCCGCTTGAGCTTCGGGTTTGCGGGACTCATATGACTTTTCTTTATCAGCCTCTGCTTCGACACCAGGCGTCTGCTTTGGCTCAGACTGCTTTTCTTCGTCTCCGACCCCGGATTGAACGGTTTCGGGCGCCTCTGCTGCTATGACCGGTTCCTCACCGACCGGCAAGTCATCCGGCACCGGCAACTCAACAGATTCAGCGGACTCTGGTGATTCTTCTGATTCTTCCGATCCTGCCAATGGCAGCTGCAACTGATCTGACACCGTTTCACTGCTACGCTGTGACCATAATCGTTCCACAGCGGGCACACCGTAGATAATCATGACGGCCAGGGCAGCCAGCACCAGAATCCACGCAAACCATTTCCCGAGTGGCAATGAGACACCCGATCGACGCATACCGACACGCTTTAGTGGCATGGGCCGGTACTCATTCAGCAGCGGTAACTGCGCCATCAAAGACGTATCATCAAGGCCCAGCAGACGTGCATAGGACCTGACATAGCCACGCAGAAAAGTCGGCGCCGGGACTTTTGCTTCATCCCCGTTTTCGATGGCACGAACAACTTCCGGCTGCAGATGCAGATCAGCAGCAACCGATTCCAGACTGCGTTGCTGCTCCTCGCGAGCTGCAGCCAGCGTGACTCCAACAGAAGTAAGCCCGACCTGACGCTCCTGGTTTGTATCGCTTTCCCTATCGTTCAAGCTGCTTGCGCTCCCACTGTACCAGCGCCTGGGTTTCGTCCGACTCGGGATGCTGGTTCTTGAGTACCAGAGCGTAACTGGACACCGCATCCCGATCGTCGAGCGCCGCTTCTGCTCGCACGCCAATCCATAAGAACTCGGGCGTCAATGCTTCCACTTCCTGCAAACGCTGCAGATAAGCCCTGGTAGCGAGATATTTCTGTTGCGAAAAGCTGCTGCGGATCATATCGCGTAGTGCGGGTTTATATTTCGGGTTCGCCTGTAAGGCATTGCGGAAATACTTTTCCGCCAGTTCGATATCCGGGCGCATTCGTGCACAGATCCCGGCATTGGTGTAGACCATCTCGGGGTAACGATATAGAGGATCCTTTAGCGCTGCCATAAACATGGCATCGGCTTCTTCAAGGCGCCCGTTGCGGCACAAATACTGACCGTAATTATTCAGCGTCAGCGAATCGCTCCGATTCAGGTTGTATGCCTTGCGGTAGTGTTGGTCAGCCAGCTTATCTTCACCAAGTTTTTCGTACAGAATTGCTATCGAAGTGTGTGCGAGCTGGTAATCCGGATTCTGCTTCAGGGCTTTTTTCAGCTTTTCCATGGAGGATCCATACATGCCTTCGCGCATGTATTCAATTCCCAGCTGTGTATTGATTTCAGCGGGATCCTGTTTTTCCTCCTTGTTGCCGGATTTGGTCTGACCCGGGGAACAGGCGCCAAGTAGCGAAAGCGTCAATACCAAACACACGACAAAATAACCACGCATCACCTCAAACCTCCAGTTG
>Ga0055476_10000302_pt1 | contig 12592 bp, 9 predicted proteins | sample Muzzi_CordC_D2_FD_57682 | JGI IMG/M metagenome (GOLD analysis project Ga0055476, IMG submission 57682) | Wetland microbial communities from San Francisco Bay, California, USA, that impact long-term carbon sequestration - Muzzi_CordC_D2 | ecosystem: Environmental > Aquatic > Marine > Wetlands ... | reverse complement strand
GCCCCTGGTGCCACTGTCATGGCTCTACGCCGACTGCGTCCGACTGCGCCGCGGGCTCCATCGCGTGGGCGTGCGGCGGCGCAGCCAGCTGCCCGGGCGGGTCGTGAGCGTCGGCAATCTCGTCGTGGGCGGGGCGGGCGAGACCCTGCTCGCCGCCTTCATCGCAGCCGGGCTCCGGCGTCGCGGCCATCGCGTGGCGATCCTTCGCCGGGGCGGCGTTCGCCGCGCCGCGGATTCGGTGACGGTCGTCTCCGACGGCCGTCACCTTCACAGCCGGCACGAAGTGGTTGGCGACGAGGCGATGGTGCTGGCGGCCCACGCGGCGGGCGTGCCCGTGCTGGTCGGTCGCGATCCCGCCCTCGTCGGCTGGCGCGCGCTTTCGGTCTTCGGCGCGGACGTACTGGTGCTCGACGACGGCTTCCAGCATCACCGCCTGCATCGCGACGTCGACATCGTCGCATTCGACGGTGGGCTGGGTTTCGGCAGCGGGCACGTGTTGCCGCGCGGGCCGTTGCGCGAGCCGGCCTCGGCGTTGATCGACGCGCAGTTGGTCGGGATCGTCGATGGTCCGCTACCGCCGGTCGATGCGGCGTGGCTCGATCGCGTATCGCCTTCGTCGACACGCTTCACCGCGCGCAGGGTTCCGCGCGAATTGCGGCCGCTCGGCGGAGGGCAGGCCCTTCCGCCCGACGTGTTGGGCGGCGTCGAAGTGGGGATGATTGCGGCGCTCGCGAGCCCGAGCGGTCTTCGGCGGACGCTCGAAGCGCTGGGTGCCAACGTCGTCGCGGAGCGTCTCTTTCGCGACCACCATCGCTATCGGCGCCGGGATCTGCGGGGCCTCGCGAAGCAGGCACCGCTCTGGGTCACCACCGAGAAGGACGCAGTCAAGCTGCTGCCGTTCTGGGCCGCCGGCGCGGACGTGCGGGTCCTCCGTGTCGATCTCGAGGTGAGCGAGCCCGAGCGACTGCTCGGGGCGATCGACGACCGGTTGCGCTGATCGCCCGCGCGGTTCGAGTCGATGATCGCTGCGCGATTGCGCTCGCGGGCGACCTCTTCGTGGTGCTCGGTTCCGATGGTATGGTGTTGTTCGCGTCGGGCGCACTCGGGGCCCACGCAGCGACCCCTTCACGGGAGGAATTCGACGTGCAGTGTGCAGGAGATTCGATGCCGCCGGCATTGTGCGCGGGAGCCGCCCGATGATTCGCAGCATGACGGGCTTCGGCCGGGCGGCCTTCGATGTGGCGGGCGTGCGCTTCGACATCGAGGCGCGGTCGGTGAATCATCGCCACCTCGACCTCCGCTTCCGGTTGCCCCGGCTGCTCGCACCCTTCGAGTCCGCTGCGCGCGAATGCGTCCAGCAACGCGCGAGTCGCGGCAAGATCGACGTCACCGTCTCGAACTCCGAGGGCAGCAGGGTGCTCCAGCAACTCGAGATCGACCGCGAGGCCGCCCGGGAATACGCGTGCGCCGCGCAGGAGCTCGAACGGGAAGCCGGCGTCGCTGGCCCGCTGACGGTGGACGCGCTGCTCGCGCTGCCGGGCGTCGCGGGATTCAGCGAACGCGATCTCCCCGCCGAAGAACTCGCAGCCGGATTTCAGGGCGCGCTCTCGAAGGCGATCGGGGAACTCGACGATATGCGCGTGCGCGAGGGCGCCGCACTCGAACGCGACCTTCTCGAACGTCTGGAGTTGGTGGTGGCGCTGTCGGAGTCGCTCGCAGCGCGCTCGGAGGTGGTTCGCGAGGCGGCGCGCGAGCGTTTGCGCAAACGTACCGAGCAGCTCGAGCTCGAGACCGGAATCGTCGACGAAGCGCGCCTCCACCATGAGATCGTGCTGGCCGCCGACCGCCTCGACGTCAGCGAGGAAATCGTTCGGCTGCGAAGCCACGTCGACCAGTTTCGCGAGATCGTCTCCAGTGCAGCCGCCGGCGTGCCGGTCGGCCGGCGCCTGGACTTCCTGATGCAGGAATTCGGCCGCGAGGCGAATACGATCGGCTCCAAGGGCAACGACTCCCCGATTGCCCACCAGGTCGTCGAGTTGAAGACCGAAATCGAACGCATGCGCGAACAGGTACAGAACGTTGAGTAGCATCGTCCTGCTGAACATCGGCTATGGGAACCTCGTGGTGGCGTCGCGCGTGGTCGCGATCGCCTCGCCTGCGTCGGCCCCCATGAAGCGTCTGCGGGACGAAGCCTCGAGCCGAGGCAAGCTCGTCGACGCGACCCAGGGGCGCCGCACGCGGTCGATCGTCGTGACCGACAGCGATCACGTCATCCTGTCGGCCATCAACCCCGAAACGGTGGCGTCGCGCCTCGCGCAGGGCGACGCGCTGGGAAGCGAAGGATGAGCGGATCGGGTGGGAATCGCGGAATCCCCTTCGTGGTGGCGGCGCCTTCGGGAACCGGCAAGACGACGGTCTGCCGCCTCGTCGTCGGCCGCAACGATGGAATTCTCTTCTCGGTGAGCCACACCACGAGGCCGATTCGCGAGACCGAGACCGACGGCGTCGACTACCACTTCGTAACGCAGGCGGAATTCCAGCGTCTGGTCGACGCCGGGGCGTTCGTCGAATCGGCGGTCTACAACGGGAACCACTACGGAACCAGCTGGGATTCGATCGAGCCCCAGCTCGCGGCCGGCTGCGACGTGCTGCTCGAAATCGAGGTCCAGGGTGCGCGTCAGGTGAGGGAACGGCGTGACGACGTCCGCATGATCTTCCTGTTGCCGCCTTCGTTCGAGACGCTGCGACAGCGACTCGTCGGGCGTGGGACCGACTCGGAAGACCAGGTTCGCAAACGGCTCGACCTCGCGCGCGAGGAGTTCGCCGCCATCGGCGATTTCGATTACGCGATCGAGAACGATGATCTCGAACGTTGCGCCAGGGACGTCGAGAGCGTGATCCGCGCCGAGCGGGCCGGTGATACGGCCGAAGTGCGCGAGCGGTTCGCGGTCGGGCCGGCGCGGGCTCGCTTCGAGCAGGCCGGCTAGTCGTCGGGCACGGCGGGGATTGGACGGCCTCCGGGCGGTCCGGTAGCATCTTTCAAGCCTTTGATCTTGAAGGGGAAAATCGCAGTCGATGTTGCGATTCAACGATATTGCGGACCGTGTGCTGGAGTACGATCCCGGCTGCGACCTGCAGCTGCTGCAGCGCGCCTACGTGTACTCGGCGAAGGTCCACCACGGCCAGGAGCGGCTTTCGGGTGAGCCCTACCTGATCCACCCGCTGGAGGTCGCGGGCATCCTGGTCGACATGCGCATGGATGAAGTCTGTGTGTCGGCGGGGCTGCTCCACGACACGGTCGAAGACACGCTCGCGAGTCTCGAGGAGATCGAACGCCTGTTCGGTGACGAGGTCGCGTTCCTCGTCGAAGGCCTCACGAAGATCGCGAAGATCGAGTTCAGCTCGGTACGTGAACGCCAGGCGGAGAATTTCCGCAAGATGCTGCTCGCGATGTCGAAGGACATCCGCATCCTGTTGATCAAGCTCGCGGATCGGCTTCACAACATGCGAACCCTGAAATTCATGTCGGAGGATTCGCGCAGCCGCATCGCGCAGGAGACGATCGAGATCTACGCCCCGCTCGCTCACCGGCTGGGGATCCACTGGATGAAGCAGGAACTCGAGGAACTCGCGTTCCGCGCCCTCAATCCCGCGATCGCCGACGACCTCGAGGAGCGCCTGCGTGCCAAGCGCGAGGACCGCGACCACTACATCGAAGAGGTCATCGGCATCCTCTCGAACAAGCTCACGAAAGCCGCTCTGACCGTCCGGATCCAGGGGCGCCTCAAGGACCTGAACTCGATCCACGCCAAGATGGAGTCGCAGGGGATCACCCTCGACGAGATTCACGACGCGATTGCATTCCGGATCATCATCGACGGGCCGAACGAGGAGGTCTACACGGCTCTCGGCATCGTGCATTCGATCTGGCGTCCGGTGGCGGGTCGATTCAAGGATTACGTCGCGATGCCGAAGCCGAACAACTACCAGTCGCTGCACACGACCGTGATCGGTCCCCACGGCGAGCGGATGGAGATCCAGATTCGCACCGAGGAGATGCACCGCAGCGCCGAACTCGGCATCGCGGCCCATTGGAAGTACAAAGAAGGCGAGCTTCGCGGTCAGAACACCGACGACGAGAAGTTCGCCTGGTTGCGGCAACTGCTCGAGTGGCATCAGGACCTCGCGGATCCTCATGAGTTCCTCGAGACCGTGAAGGTCGACCTCTTCCCGGAAGAGGTGTTCGTGTTCACGCCGAAGGGCGAGGTGATCGCCCTCGCAAGAGGCTCGACGCCGGTGGACTTCGCATTCGCGATTCACAGTGAAGTGGGTGCGCATTGCGCCGGAGCGAAGGTGAACGGAAAGATGGTGCCGCTGCGGTCGCGGTTGGCGGACGGCGACACGGTCGAGGTGATCACCAGCCAGAACCAGTACCCGCGCAAGGACTGGCTCGACTTCGTGATCACGAGCAAGGCGCGCAGCCGCATCCGCGCGGCGCTTCGCGCGACCGAACGGGCTCGCAGCATCGAGCTCGGTCGAACGATCCTCGAAAAGGAGCTGCGCAAGTCCGAATTCACGATCAAGGACCTTCAGCGGGACGGGTTTCTCGCGAAACTCGGTCGTCGTCACGGCGGCGAGTCGCTGGACGATCTCTATTCGTCGGTGAGCTATGGCCGCATTTCCGGCGCGGAGGTCGTGCGCCGCTTGCGCGGCGGCGAAGCGCCGGAGCCCGCTCCGGACGAGCCGCCGAAACGACGGCTGTTCTGGCGCTCCCGCGAGCCGGCATCGACGTCGGGTATTCGAGTGAGCGGCCAGCCCGATGTGATGGTGCGGTTCGCGCTCTGCTGCAGCCCGATTCCGGGCGACGAAGTGATCGGCTTCGTCACGCGCGGCCGCGGTGTGACGGTGCACCAGAAGGACTGTCCGAAGGTCTTCGAACTGGACCCGGATCGTCGCATCGACGCGGAATGGGAGGCGGAATCGAAGGTTCCACGCCGGATCACCGTTCGCGTTCGTTCGCTCGACCAGAAGGGTTTGCTCGCCAAGGTGACCAAGATCATTTCGAGTGCGGCGATCAACATCGGTGCTGCCAAGATCACGACGAGCGAGGACCAGAAGGCGATCCAGACCTTCGACCTCTGGGTCACCGACGTCGAGACCTTGAACTCGGTCATGAAGCAGATCGGGCGCATCAAGGGCGTGTTGAACGTCGAACGCTTGCGATCGTAACCGGCGGCGTTTCGGCGGATACTGCGGCCCGCAGCCCCCGATGGTCGGCTCCAATTGGGCCGTCGCGGTGGAGTGCGGACTCGGAAATCGCTGGAAGACGGCATCCGCGCGCAGTGCGCCGCAGCCGTTCGCGATCCACGGATCCGAAGGTCAGTCGTCGTCTTCCGGGTCGGGGTCGAACTGGGAAAACGGGTCACCGTCCACGTCCGGGTCGGGCGCCGTCTGGATGTCGACGAGCTCGCGGTACAGCCCGGAGGTCCGGCAGAGTTCATCGTGTGTCCCGCACTGGCTGACACCGCCCCCCTCGATCACCACGATCTTGTCCGCACCGCGGATGGTCGAGAGTCTGTGGGCGATCATGAACACCGTGCGGCCGCCGAACAGCGATTCGATCGCCTCCTGGACGAGAAGCTCGCTCTTCGAGTCGAGCGAGCTGGTGGCTTCGTCGAAGATCAGGATCGCGGGATTCTTGAGCAGCGCACGCGCGATCGTGATCCGCTGGCGTTGTCCGCCAGAGAGCCGCACTCCGTCGACACCGACCTCGGTGTCGTAGCCGTTCGGAAGGCCGTGGACGAATTCGTCGACGTGCGCGGCGGCGGCCACCGCGGCGATCTCATCGTCGCTCGCTCCCCTCCGCCCGTATTCGATGTTGTCACGGATCGAGCCGTCGAAGAGGAAGGCTTCCTGGGTGACGATCGCGATCTGGTCCAACAGCGATTCGCGCTGGATCTTCCGCAGGTCGACGCCGTCGATGGTGATCGAGCCGGAGGTCGGCTCGTAGAAACGCATCAACAAGTCCGCGATCGTGGTCTTTCCTGCTCCGGTCCGGCCGACCAGCGCGACGACCTGCCCCGCCTCGGCGTCGAAGCTGATGTTGTCGAGGACCGGCTCGCGGCCGTAGGAGAACGACACGCCGCGGAGCGAGACGCGGTCACGGATCCCGTCGATGCGCACGGCGTCCGGCGAATCCTCGGGTTCACCCGGCGCGTCGAGGATCGCGCAGAAGCGCTCGGCCGACGGTTGCGAGTCGATCATCCCCACCCATCCCTTGGCCAGCTGCCGGATCGGACCGAAGGTGGTCGACAGCACCATCGCGAAAGCGGCGAGACCGCCGGCGGAGAGGCCGTAACGACCACTCAGAACCATCAAGACACCGAGTATCAGCATCGTGATGGTCAGCAAATTGATCAGCATGACGATGAAGCTGCGCGCGAGCACGCGATTCTTCGACGCCTTCATGCTGCGGCGGAAGAGCTTGCGCGTCTCCGCACGGAAGGCCCGGCGTTCCGCGGCTTCGGACTGGAACGCCTTGATGATCTTGATCCCGGCGAGGATCTCGAGCAGCCGTCCCGTCACGGTGCCGACCGTCTCCTGGCGGCGCCGTGCGCTGCGCTTGATTCGACTGTTGAAGGTCGCGACCACGGCGAACAGTGCGGGCCCGACCGCGACCGAGACCAGGGCGAGCTGCCACGAGATGAAGAACAGCGTGCAGGCGCCGACGATGGTCATCACGGCGGATTCGAACAGGTCGCCCAGCAGCAACTTGACGGCGGAATGCCCCTTTTGGACATCCGAGAGCATGCGCGTCAGTACGTCTCCGCGCGACGAGCTGTGATGGAAGCCGAGCGGCAGCAACAACACCTTCTCGCATACCTCGCGCACGATGTCGATGTAGACGCGATCCAAGATCCAGACCAACAGGTAGGCGCGACAGAACATCAACACGGGCAATGCGATGATGAGACCGACGCCGGCCAGTATGATCTTGCCGAGACTCGTCATTACCGCGTCGCCGAGCGCCTTTCGTTCGGCGGCGGCCTCGGGGCTGTCGGGGACGAGTTCCGCGTCGGGAATCTTCGAGGCCGCGGATCCGAATCCGGGGATCTTCTTCAGCAGCGACGGCGTTCCCCCGCTCTCGACCAGCTCCTTCTGCGGCAACAGCACGTTGTCGAAGATCGGCTTCAGCAGATAGGCGCGTGCGTAGCGTGTACCCGAGAGCGCGATGGTGAGGGCGACGAGCACCATGACCAGGCCGACGTACGGGCGCACGTAGAGGATCACGCGAATCAGCGGCGCGCGACCGGCGTCCTTCAGGCTGCGGTCGCGTTTTGCAGCATCTTCCTTCAATATCGCCTCCGAGACATCGCGCAGCTCGTTCTAGGCGAGTTCCGCCGCTACGCAGTCGCCCGACCGCCAGCCGAGCAGCACGTCGCCCTCGAATCCGAGGCCGCCGACGGCAGCGCGATCGAGAACGAACGCAGGCGGCCGCGAGGAGACCCGAATATTGCAGGTTGCGGGCCAGCCCGCCGAGGCGGCCGGGTCGCTGAGCCAATCGTCCGAATCCCAGGTCGGGCGGGTGCTCTCCTGCCTCGTGAGAGCGCCGGCTGCGAACGGCATCAGATCGCCGACGCCCGCTTCGATCTCCGCTTCGCGCGCAGCGATCTCGGTCTCGTCGGCGGCGACGACCGAGCTCGCGACGAGATCGACGCTGTCGTCGCGGCGTGCGTTCGGGAACACTCGCAGCGTGATCACGTTGGTCCCTTCCATGGGGCGCTGATGCGATCGGACGGCAATCACCCGCTTCGACATGCCGGTCGGCAGCAGCGAGCGCCGGCAGCGCAGGTGGACCTTGATTCGACGCCGGGTCGGCGCGGGGGCCGAGAGCAGATCCGGCACGGGATCCTGCGCGACCGCCTTCGCGAGGGCCGGTCGCGGCGCGTTCACGAGCAGCACGCGCCCGCACCAGGCCTCGGCCGAGTCGTCGAGCACGACGCCGGGTTGATTCGACACCGAGGCGATCCGGAAGGGCCCGGGCAAGGTCCGGAACTCACCGTAGAGCGACTCGATCCGCCGTCGCAGCAGCGTGTGGAGCCAATACTCACCGCCGGCGAAGAGTGCGCTGCCCTCCTGCGACTGTCCCAACAGCCGCGCGAGGGCCTCGGGCGACGGCGCGGAACCGCCGAGATTCGACAGCGCCCGGGTCTGCGCGGCCAACAGCGCCGCAAGACGACTGGAAGGATTGCGTGCCGCATCGGGGAGGCCGCGTGCGTGGCGGTTCGTCGGCGTGGCCGGCGTTCCGGTGTACGGTTCGGAGCTGCGGCGTGCCGCGGCGAGCCGGCGCGGCGTGCGTACGACCGGCGCCTCGAGCATCGCGTCGCGTTCGGCGGTTGCGGCCCCGGCGAGTTCACGCAGCAGCGATTTCGCTGATTCCGGCTCGGCGAACTTCCAGCCCACGAGTTCTTCGAAGGTTCGCGTCGGTTCGCCGATGTCGACGCGCGCATCGGGAAACGCGACCTGATACGCGAGCGGGTCCGACCCGATTCGTTGCCGATCGATCAATGGAATGCCCGACTCGCGCAGGCATCGCCCCAGCACGCCGTCGGACTTCGCGCCGCTGATCAGGAATGGTTCACGGATGCCCGGAAAGGCGTCGACCGCGGCGGCTTCCTCGAGCAGCAGCACCCGTGCACCGTTCATGCCCAGGCGGATCGCGGCGACGAGGCCGGGAAGTGCGCCACCCAATACGACGGCATCCCAGCGGCGGGTTCGGAGCCGGCCGCTCTGCTCGATGGTCGGGAGTCCGCGCATCAGCTCGGCGAAGCGCTCGTCGAGCTGAGCAGCAGGGACGGTTCATCCGCCTCCCGGGCCTCGATTTCTCCAATCCGATAGATGCGTTCACCGAGAGCGGGCGTTCGCTCGAGGATCTCCTCGGCCTGTTCCGGCGGGACCACGAGGAGCATGCCGATGCCGCAGTTGAAGACGCGCAACATCTCGGAATCAGGGAGATTCCCGAGTTTCTGGAGCATGTCGAAGATCGCCGGACGCGGCCAACAGGCCGGATCGATGCGCGCGCGCACCGTCTTCGGCAGCACCCGCGGCACGTTGCCGCCGAAGCCGCCGCCGGTGATGTGCACGAGGCCCTTGATGTCGAAGTCGCGCATCAGATTGAGCAGTGGCTTGACGTAGATGCGGGTCGGCGCGAGCAGTGCACTCGCAAGCGTCGTGTTCAGTTCCGGGACTTCGGCGCGCAGGTCGAGCCGATCCGCGGCGATCTCGGCGTCGATGATTCGTCTCACCAACGAGTAGCCGTTGCTATGCAATCCGCTCGACGCCATCCCGAGGATCGTGTCGCCATGACTGATCGTCGAGCCGTCGATGATCTTCTCGCGGTCGACGACGCCGACCCCGAAGCCGACCAGCTCGATCTCGTCCTTCCTGTACATGCCGGGCATGCTCGCGGTCTCACCGCCGAGCAGCGTGCAGCCCGCACGGCGACATCCCTCCGCGACACCGCGCAGCGCCTGTTTGGCGAGTTCCCGGTCGAGCCGGTCCATCGCGAGGTAGTCGAGGAATACGAGGGGCTCGGCGCCCTGGACGATCAGGTCGTTCACGACCATTGCGACGCAATCGATGCCGACCGTGTCGTAGCGGCCGAGCATGGTGGCGAGCTTCAACTTGGTGCCGACTCCGTCCGCGCCCGCGACGAAGATCGGGTCGTGATAGCGCTCGGGAGCCTTGAACATCCCGGCGAACCCGCCGATCGACGACAGGATCTCGGGCCGGAGCGTCGGCTTCGTGATCGCGCCGATCTCGTCGATGAATCCCTCGTCGTAGTCGAGGTCGACACCGGCAGCCGCGTACGTGGGGGCGCTCGGCTCGGGCTCTGTGTCCGGCGCGGTCGGGAATTCCGGGGGGTCGGAGACGCTCACGCCGGAGGTGATAGGGAGCCGCCCGAACCCTGTCAATGCACCGTTCCGGGACATTGCCGTTGCGTACCGAACGGCTCGGCGGGCGTGCTATCGTCGCCCGGTGAAACTCGCGGTGGTGATCCCGGCACTCGACGAGGCGGATTGGATCGCCGGAGCCGTGGCCAGCGCGGTCGCCGACGGCGTCGAGGTGGTGGTCGTCGACGGCGGCAGCCGGGACGGCACCGCGGACCGGGCGGTGGCGGCTGGGGCGCGGACCGTGCGGTCGGAAAGCGGTCGAGCGCGACAGATCCAGGCCGGGGTCGAAGCCAGTTCGGGCACCACGCTTCTCATACTTCACGCCGATACCCGGCTCGCTCCCGGCTATGCCGAGGCGATCCGTCGAGCGTTACAGGATCCAGGGGTCATCGGTGGCTGTTTTCGTTTTCGGTTCGACGGTGGCGACGGCAGAAGCGCCGCACTTCGCTTCATCGAGTGGGGCGCGCGCTTGCGGGTGGCCGTGTTGGGGCTGCCGTACGGCGACCAGGCGCTGTTCGTGCGTCGATCGGTGCTGGTCGAGGTCGGCGGTGTCCCGCAGGTGCCGATCATGGAAGATCTCGACCTCGTCGTCGCGCTGCGCCGCAAGGGTCGGCTTGCGGCGCTCTCGCTTCCCGCGACGACCTCGGCGCGTCGATACCTCGCGAACGGTGTTTGGCGCACGATGGGACGCCACTGGCTCGCGGCAGCTGCGTGGGCCTTCGGGGTCGACCGTCGGCGCATCGCCCATTGGGTGCGTCCGTGACTGAGCCCGCGACTTCTCCGCTGCGGTCCGCTCTGCGGCGCCTGGGTGGCTACATCGGCCGCAATCGCGGCTACTACGCGATCTGGCTCGCGACCACCCTCGCCTACGTCGCAGGCTTCGTCGCGATCCCGCTCCTGGTCGGGCATTCGCTGTCGCTGGTCGCCGCCGAAGAGCCGGCCGCTCGAGTCACCCGCTCGATCCTGTGGTTGACGGGCGTGACGATCGCGAGCGGAGTGGTGCGATTCTATTCCCGTACGCTGGTCTTCAACGCGGCACGCGAGATCGAATACGAGATCCGCAACGACATCTTCTCGCATCTGCAGCGGTTGCCGCAGTCGTTCTATCAGCGCTGGCAAACCGGCGACATCATGAGTCGTTGCGTGAACGACATCAACGCGGTCCGGCTGCTGCTCGGCGTCGGCCTGCTCAACATCGTGCAGACACCGATCCTCTACGTCGCCGTCATTTCCGCGATGCTCGCGATCAACGTGAAGGTCTCGCTGATGGTGCTGCTCCCCTATCCGCTGTTCATCCTGATCGCGCGGACCTTCGGGCGTTCGGTGCACCGTTGGAGCCTGGCCACGCAGGTCGGTCTCGGAGAGATGTCGAATCGTCTCCAGGAATCGATCTCGGGCATCGCCGTCGTGAAGGCCTACGCGATGGAAGGCTTCAGCGCGGGGCAGTTCGCGAAGGCCAACGACGATCTCTACTACAACCAGGTGCGGCTGGTGCGTGCGAATGCGGCGATGCCGTCGATCGTGATGTTGCTGCCCACGGCGGCGATGGTGCTCCTCGTCGTCTTCGGCGGACAGGAGATGCTCGCGGGCCGCATGCAGAAGGCGCACTTCTTCACCTTCGCGATGTACATCTTCAACCTGACCTTCCCGACCTTCATCATGGGTTGGGTGGTGGCGTTGGCTCAACGCGGTGCGGCATCGATGCAGCGGATCGACGAATTGCTGTCCGAGGAGGCGTCGATCGCGGACCGGCCCGATGTGCTCGCGATCGAGGAGGTGCGCGGCGACATCGAGTTCCGCAATCTGACCTTCCGCTACCCGGGCAGCGCCAGGCGCGTGCCCGCGCTGCGTGAGATCGACCTGCTGATTCCGGAGGGCACGACGATCGGCATCGTCGGCCCGGTGGGCTCGGGCAAGAGCACGCTGGCATCGCTGATCCCGCATCTCTACGAGATCGAGGACGGTCGTCTGTTGATCGGAGGCAACGACATCAATCGGATTCCCCTCCAGCCGCTGCGCGCGTCGATCGGCATGGTGCCGCAGGATTCCTTCCTCTTCTCGATGACGCTGGAGGAGAATCTCGCTTTCGGTCTCGACGGGGACTCGGTCGAACTCGCTCGACGCGCGGCGGCGAGCGCACAGCTCGACAACGACGTGGACGAGCTGCCGCAGGGTTTCGGCACCCTGGTGGGCGAGCGCGGGGTCATGCTGTCGGGCGGACAGCGGCAGCGTGCCGCACTCGCGCGCGCGCTGGCGGTGCGCCCGCGCATCCTGATCCTCGACGACGTGCTCTCGGCGGTCGACGCCGAAACGGAGGCGGGAATCCAGCGCGAACTCGATCGGATCTTCGAAGGCCGGACCGTCATCGTGGTCTCGTCGCGGGTCAGCGCGGTGCGCAATGCCGATCAGATCATCGTGCTCGACGAAGGCCGCATCGTCGAACGCGGTACGCACGCCGAGTTGATCGCGGAGGACGGCTTGTACCGGAGGCTCGACAACGAGCAGGCCGCCGACGAGGAGGCCCGGAGGAGGGTGGCGGCGAGTGGAGGTGGCGCATGAGCGGCGCCGCGGAAGCCTCGAGCGGAGGTCCGTCGAGTACCGGCGAGGCGATGCACGAGGAGGAGGCTCTCGGCAAGGCC
>Ga0055476_10000301_pt1 | contig 12638 bp, 9 predicted proteins | sample Muzzi_CordC_D2_FD_57682 | JGI IMG/M metagenome (GOLD analysis project Ga0055476, IMG submission 57682) | Wetland microbial communities from San Francisco Bay, California, USA, that impact long-term carbon sequestration - Muzzi_CordC_D2 | ecosystem: Environmental > Aquatic > Marine > Wetlands ... | reverse complement strand
CGTTGCAAGGTGCTTTCCTGTTGTGAAACGGCCGCCGTTGAGCAATTATTGCACGAACGCGCAACCCGGGTTCCGGCTGCGGGCCGCCAAGTGAAAAAAGTCCATGAAGCAAATTTTGACTGACATATCGGAGATCGTCGGACCCGGAGGTCTGCTGCAGGGTGAGGACGTTAGCAGCCGCTCCGACTTCTGGCCGCCCCTGGGCGGCTGCCAGGCTGCGGCTATCGTCCGCCCGCGGTCGACCGCGGAAGTTTCCGCGGTCATGAAGATTTGCCATGGCGCCGGGCAACCGGTCGTCACCCACGGCGGTCTGACCGGTCTGGTCGGCGGCGCCCGCGCAAACAAGGATGAAATCGTGCTGTCGCTGGAACGCATGCAAAAGATCGAGCCGGTCGATTCGGTCAACCGCACGCTGACGGTCGAAGCCGGCGCTCCGCTGCAACGGGTGCAGGAGGCCGCGGCGGAGGGGGGACTGCTGTTTCCGCTCGACCTGGGCGCGCGCGGCAGTTGCAGCATCGGCGGTAATATTTCCACCAACGCAGGCGGCAACAGCGTCATCCGCTACGGCATGATGCGTGAGCAGGTGCTCGGAATCGAAGCCGTGCTCGCCGACGGCACCGTCATTTCATCGCTGAAGGGGGTGCTCAAGAACAACACGGGATACGACCTCAAGCAGCTTTTTATCGGCTCGGAGGGCACGCTGGGCATCGTCACGCGCGCTGTCCTGCGTCTGCGCCCTGCGCCCAGCTCTTGCAATACGGCGCTGGTGGCGGTGGCAGACTTCGAGCGCCTGGGGCGTTTGTTGAGGTCGGTGGATTCCGCTTTCGGCGGCACGCTGAGCGCATTCGAGGTGATGTGGAACGATTTCTACACCACCGTGACCGGTGACGGCAGCGCGCACGGTCTGCCCCTGGCGCAGCAGCACCCGTTCTATGTTCTGATCGAGTCCACCGGCGGCGACCAGGCTGCGGACAAGACGCGGTTCGAGAATACGCTGGCCGCGACGCTCGAAGACGGGCTGATCGCCGATGCGGTGATCGCGCAAAGCCGTCAGCAGCGCCAGGACTTGTGGGCCATACGCGATGACATCGAAGGCCTCAACCGGAAGATGTTTCCGCCGATCGTTTTCGATGTCAGTCTCGGGATTCCGGAGATGGCGGGTTATGTCGAAGACGTACGTGCGCGGTTGGCGGCCCGCTGGCCTGATTCGCGGATGGTGGTTTTCGGACATCTGGGCGACGGCAACATCCACCTGGTCATTACGCTCGGCACACTGTCCGCGGATGCAGTGCACGCGCTTGAAGCCATCGTTTACGGCGAACTCGGCCGCCGCGACGGTGTCATTTCAGCCGAACACGGTATCGGCCTGGACAAGCGCGCCTACCTGGGGCATTCGCGCTCAGCCGAGGAGATCGCGCTGATGAAAACCCTCAAGCGAGCCATGGACCCCAAGGGCATACTGAATCCGGGCAAAATATTCGACATGGAACCGGCGTCTTGACCATGAAATACCGCCGCCTCGGCAGAACGGGTCTCAGTATCAGCGAATTGTCTTTCGGCTCCTGGATCACTTTCCACAACCAGAGCGGTGTGCAGGACGCCGTTGAAATGATGGCCGCCGCTTATGACGCGGGTGTCAACTTCTTTGATAATGCACAGGTTTACGCCGGTGGAAAGTCGGAGGAGATCATGGGAGCCGCGCTGGGCAGGCTGGGCTGGCGGCGCGGTAGCTACCTGGTGTCGACCAAGCTTTACTGGGGTCTGAACGACGGCCCCAATGAAAAAAACACGCTGAACCGCAAGTTCCTGCTCGAGGGTATCGACGGCTGTCTCGGACGGCTGGGCCTTGAGCACGTGGACCTGTTGTACTGCCACCGCCCCGACCCCGACACACCGATCGACGAGACGGTATGGGCCATGCACAATATCATTGAGCGGGGCAAGGCGCTCTACTGGGGCACCTCCGAATGGGAAGTGGAGGATATCATCAGCGCGATCGAGGTCGCCGAGCGTCACCACCTGCACAGGCCGGTGGTCGAGCAACCCGTTTACAACCTGCTCGAGCGTCACCGGTTCACGCCCGAGTACCGGAAAATGTACCGGGATTACGGTTACGGCGCGACCACCTGGAGCCCGCTGGCATCGGGTCTGCTGACCGGCAAATACCAGGGGGGCGTGCCGGCCGGCAGCCGCGGTTCTCTCGAGGCCTACGACTGGCTGCAACCCCAACTGACGGATTCCGCGGCGCTGGCCAAGGTGGCGGCGCTGGAGCCACTGGCCGCGCAGATCGGCGCCAGCCTGGCCCAGTTCGCGCTTGCCTGGTGCCTGCAAAACCCATTGGTCAGCAGCGTGATCACGGGCGCCAGCCGCATTGATCAAGTACACGAGAACATGCAAGCCATTGCGTTCAAGGACCGTTTCACAGCGGACTTGATGCGTGAGGTCGACCGGACCCTGGGGATTACATCGGCATGAGTAATGGCGCTGAACGGCTGCTCGAGACGCTGGTCGCTGGCGGCGTTGAAATCTGCTTTGCCAACCCTGGAACCTCGGAAATGCAACTGGTATCCGCGATCGGCGGCAACGATCGCATGCGACCGGTGCTGTGCCTGTTCGAGGGCGTGGCGGCCGGGGCGGCCGACGGCTATGCCCGTATGTGCGACAAGCCGGCCGCGACGCTGTTGCACCTGGGTTCGGGTTTCTCCAATTCGATGGCCAACCAGCACAACGCGAAGCGCGCGCACGTGCCGCTGGTCAATATCGTCGGCGACCATGCCACTTACCACCTTAAGTACGACGCGCCGTTGACGTCCGACGTGCCGGCCCATGCCGCCATCTGTTCCGGTTGGGTGGGCGTGTCGCAGTCGGCCGCTGAACTCGCCGCGGCGGGCGCCCGCGCCGTGCAGGCCGCCCGCCGCGGCTGGGGCAGGATCGCGACCCTGGTGGTGCCTGCGAACCACGCCTGGGAGGAGGCGGCCTCCGCGGCCCCTGCACTGCCCGCAGAGCCCCTGGCTCCGGTTCCGGAGGCATCCGTAGAGGCCGTGGCGAGCGCACTGGGCAACGGTAAAACGACCGCTTTCCTGCTCGGCGGGCGGGCGCTGCGCGAGGATTGCCTTGCCGTGGCGGGACGTATCGCTGCGGCCTGCGGCGCTCGTATCCTTTGCGAGACCTTCCCGGCGCGCTTGCAGCGCGGTGCCGGGCGGGTTGCGGTCGAGCGTCTGCCCTATTTTGCCGACCAGGTCGCGCCGGTGCTTGCCGGTCTGCAACAGTTGATCCTGGTTGGAGCGGCCCCGCCGGTCTCGTTTTTTGCTTATCCCGGCAAGGAGGGCTGGCTGACACCGCCGGGCTGCGAGCTGCTGACACTCGCCGAAGTCGACCAGGACGTGGCGGCGGCGCTCGAAACGCTGTTGGCGGCGGCGCCGTCAGAGCGTGCGCCGGACACCGCGCAACTGCAGGACAAACCGGCCGCGCCGTCAGGCGCGCTGACACCGCTCGCGCTGGCGCAGTCGCTCGCCAGCCTGATGCCGGACAACGCCATCGTCGTCGACGAGGCCGTGACCTGCGGCCTGGCCATGTTCCCGGCGACGCTCGGCGCCCCGCCGCACGACTGGCTGACCCTGACCGGGGGCGCCATCGGCGAGGGTCTGCCGCTGGCGCTGGGTGCCGCCATCGCCTGCCCGGAAAGAAAAGTCGTCGCGCTCGAGGCCGACGGCAGCGCCATGTACACGATCCAGGCGCTGTGGTCCATGGCCCGGGAGGGAACCGACGTGACCGTGGTCATCATGAACAACCGCAGTTATGCGATCCTGAATATCGAGTTGGCACGTGTCGGCGCCGGGGCGCCGACTGCCAAGACACTGTCGATGTTCGACCTGTCGGGCCCTGACCTGGATTTTGTCGCCATCGCCCGGGGTATGGGGGTGCGGGCGACGCGCGCCGGCGATGCGGGGGCGTTTCACCGCCAGTTCGCCGAAGCCATGGCCACACCCGGCCCGTGCCTGATCGACGCGACGGTCGTGCAGTCCTCCGATTGAGCGGCGGTTACCGGATGTAGAGTTGGTACGCGGCCCATCCCGTGGCGGGCTGGCGTTTATGTTGTTGCAGGAATTCCCGTTTGCTCTGCGCGAGCGCCGCCGCGATATCCCCGCCCGCCGCCAGAGCGACATAGAAACCCCTTACCATCGCGATGGCGGATTCATTGTCCGTCCGCCACGAACCGGCGATGACGGCTTCCGCCCCGGCCGCGAGGTAATCGCTGACCAGACCCGGCTGGGCGGTGAAGGCTTCACGCGTCTCGCCCTGCATCCGGGTGGCGCTCAAAAAGACCAGCCCGGCTTTGATCGGCACCGCGGCGATATCCGCCGGGGCCAGCCTTTCGCGCCCGGCGCCGCGTCGAGGTTCGGACAACACCAGCCCGGAACGGTCCCGCTCGGCCAGGTCGATGACACCGGGCATGGACAGGTGCAGCAGAGCGGCCTGTTGCAGGGGGCCGCCACGGAATTCATCGCCAAGCAGTGCACTGCCCTGCACAATCTGCAAACCGGGGCCGACGAACCGGTCCGCGACGGCCTGGATTTCACCGGAGGTCTCCAGCTTCGCTTCGACGCTGCCGGAATAATCCTGTGGAAGGCCGGCCAGAAAAACCTCTTTTGGCCATGACATCTTGAGACCGGATCGAGGCTCGCGATCCGATGGGAACGCCAGCAGATTGACGACCCGGTGCTGCTCGGCGAGGTAATGCTGACCGAGTTTCAGGGCGTCCACCGGAAAGCCCGTCAACAGGCCGTCCGGCACAAAATAGACCGTTTGCGGAAGCTGTCCCGCCAGCGGCCCCAGTAACTGCTCGCCCAGGTCTCGCATGATCCTGTCAAAAACCGCCGGGGACAGGTGCGGGAGATTCTCGCGCGCGCTTTGCAGGTTGGCGTAAAGTCGTTCGGGATGATCGATGTGAAAGCGCCTGACGCGCCCCGCCTGCGCCAGCCATGCCTGGGCTTCCCCGCTGCTGAGGTGGTAGGTCAGGACGGCCTCCTGCGGAGACAGGGCTCCAAGCATTCGCTCCAGGCCGGCGGCGGACAGGAATGCGTGAGCAGCGTCGAATTCGCGCCGGGACGCCTCGATCTGAGGACGCACACCGGCGGCCGGTCGGTCGTCTTGAGCCGCCTCGAGCGTCACCAGACGCTGACGCAACGTTTCCGTCGTTTCCGGTTCCGCCGTCGGCCGCGGTCCTGTCGCCGCGGCGGCAGCGAAGCGAATCCGCGTCAGCGCCAGCAGGGTCTCGAAATCCCGGTCGCGGGACGAGGAGACGGGTCGCGGCGCCCTGCCGACGGTATCCAGGTAGTCACCGAACAGTTCGTCGTGCCACTGCCAGTACCACGCACCGAGCATCCCCGGCAGCTGCTGGCGGTAATAGTAGATGTCTGCGACCAGTTGCTGCAGGAGCATCACAGCATCACCGGGACTGCCGTGTTTCGCCAGATAACGGGCGCGCAGCCAGGTTGCGGCCGCCGCCTGCCGGGGGACACCGCCGGCGACCAGTGTTTCGTACGCCTTCCGGGTACTGCCGGCCCCGCACGGCTCCGCCGTATCGAGCTGCACGGCGCACAGCTGCAATTGCGCCAGCAGCCGCTCCCGGTCCCGGCCCGCCGTTGCGGCCGCGGCGAGGCTGCGGCGGAAATACAGGCCGGCGCGGGTGCGTTCGACCCCGTTCTGCGCCAGCGCGTCCAGTCCCTTCTGGTAGTAGAAGGCGCTCCTGTCCGCTTCGTTTTCGAGCCATGCCTTCTGTGCCGAGCGGGCTTCGGCCATCGGCCCGAATTCACCGCGGGCGCGGTAGATCGCCGCCATGATCTGCAACCCGGCGGCCGCGTCGAGCAGGCTGCCGCCGCGCCCCGAAGGACGCAGACGGCTGTTGATGCCCGCCGCCCGCAGCTGCGCCAGCGCCGCGTCCGCCTCGCCCATTTCGAAGCTGGCCTGTGCCAGCGCGAAATTCGCCCGGCTTCGTATCGAGCTGTCGTTCTGGTGCTCGAGTGCCTGCGCGAGGACTTTACCGGCCTGCGGGTAAAGGTGACTGCGCATCAGCAATTCCCCCTGCTGCAGCAGGTTGAGTGCAAGCTCGTCGCCCTTGCCTTCACGCAGCAGCTGTGTCCCGATCTGCCGCAGGACCCGGCCCGATGCGGTCGCGTTGCCCGTGCTGGCGTTGGCCGCGACGATGCTTTCCCGGATATCGTTGGCGAGCTGGTCGTCACCCAGCGGTTCGGCGAGCTGCAGTGCATTGTGGTACTGCGCCAGCGCCTGCGGGTACAGCGCCTGTTCCGCATAGTCCAGACCGCTGGTAAACACGGCCCACGCACGCTGGTAGCCATAGCCCATGGTCTGCGCCAGCTGGGCCTCGGCAAACAGCGCGGCCTGTACCGGGTCGTCTTCCTTTCCACTGCTCTTGAATCCGCCGGCCTTTCTTTGGTTGACGAGGATGACAGCCTGGAGCTGCCGCGCGGCGAGGTCGATTTCCTGCCAACGGGAACCCCGCACCTCGGCCAGGACCCCGTCGTTGATGCCGGCGGCAAATTCCGCATCGCCGAGACGGTTGTAAGCAAGATAGGCGGCGAGGTAGCTGGACCACAAGCGTTGCTCCTGCATCCCGAACTGCGCGAACAGCTTGGCGGCGCTGATCAGTGCGCTGACGCGGTCGGACCACGCGGCCCGCACCGAACGCTGTGGTGTCTGCATCGAATACGCGAGCAGCAAATAGGCCCGCATGACCAGACTGCTGCGTTCGTCCCAGGCTTTCAGCCGGGTGAACTCGATCTCGAACTTGCTGTTGCCGGTCCTGCGGCTGGCCCTGACCTCGATATCGAGCTGGCGCGGGCTGTCGGTCGGGCTGATAAACTGGAAAAGCGGTGCGATCCGGTTACCGGCCAGCGATGAAACCGCCAGCAGTGACTTCTGCGGACCAAAGACCCGCGATTCGATCTCGGCCTCGAACGACACCAGCTTGATCAGAAGTGCCTCGCCGGCCTCCTGTTTGACGAAATATTCCTGGCTCGGCGGTGTGTCGGCCGCCGCCACCGCCCGCGGGGCCCACGTTGCGGCCAGGACGGCCCACGCCGCGGTCAGCAGGTAAAAAAGGGCCTGTTGAATAAGCCTGAACCTCATCATGGCCCGCACATCGCGGCGGCCGCCGGCGAGCCTGCTGCTTGATCTCGGAATATTCAAGGGAATCAACGTGTTTCTGCGCATTGTCCAAGAGAACGGTTTGTACCCGGCTTTACGCCTATTCCGGCCCGGGTTTGTCCGGATCCGCCCGCCCAGGAGCGTCACTCAACCCACAGTCACAACCATGGCTTTCGGTCCAGCCCTGTGTGCGGCCGCACCCGGCCTGCGCCCGCATCCGGAATACGGGTGCAATTTGCGGGCTGATTTCGTTTAAAATCGGCTAAGGGAAGCATTGAACATAATCGCCAGCCTCGATGTCAACTTCCAGGCAGCCTATTTCCGAGAACCCGTGAAAAGACCCGACAGAGACATCGCCGTATTCTCGACCTCAGCCGTGGATTTGTTCGCCTCAGCGCTCGGCGCCTTCATCCTGCTGGTCATGTTGCTGTTCCCCTACTATAACCACTCCGATCCGGACGAGGCTTATGCAAAAACGCGCAGCGTCATGCAACAGCGCAGCCTCGCGTCCGGCAAGCTGGAAGACCGTCTCGCGGAAAAGGACAAACTGCAACAGGAGTTGGTGCAGGCCACGGCCGCCAACCAGGGTGTCGCCAAGAGTATAGCGCGTCTGCAAAAGCAACTGGCCGACAGCAAGCGTCAACTGGCCGTCCTGCCCCCGGTAATCTCGGAACCGGTCCGCGTCGTCAACCCGGAACCGGAGCCAAAGGCGATCACGCACGGCGTCGAATTTTCGATCCTCGGGCTGGCCACACACGCGAAAAGCTTCGTCATCCTGATCGACATGTCGGGCAGCATGACCAACTACCAGGACCTGATGATCAAAACGGTCCTGGATATCCTCAAGCCGCTGGACGAAAGCAACCAGTTTGCGATCGTCGGCTACCAGGGCAACCCGCAACCGGTCCTCTGGACCTACCCGGGCAACAACAAGCTGGCCACAGCCAACAAGCAGAACCTGGAGCAAGCGACGATATTCGCCCGTTCGCTGGTGCACCGGTTCATGGGGTCGACGCCGACCCACTACGCCCTGCAGGCAGCGCTGCAATACCCGGCCAACGCAATCATTCTGATGAGCGACGGCGAGCCCAACACGCAGCCCGGTTTCATCCTGCAGGAGGTCACGCGCATGAACCAGTTCAGACAGGATGAAATCCACACGGTTGCGATCGGGGACTACACCCACAACCGCAACCTCGTGCTGTTCCTGCAAACGCTGGCCCGACTCAACAGCGGCGATTTCGTAGGGGTCTCTCCGTGAAATCGCGGTTGCGAAGTTACGGTGTTTTCTCACTGTCTGCGATCGACCTGTTCGCCTCGTCCATGGGCGCCTTCATCATCATCGCGATCATCATGATGCCGGACTACCAGAAGGAAGCCCAACTGGTCAAACACCTGGATTACATCAAGGCGGAAACCGGTCAGACACAGGCAGAACTGGACAAGACCGTCACCGGCCTCGCCTCGGCCCGCAAGGCGATCGCGGCAGCCAACACCAGGCAGCGCGAACTGGCAGCGGAAGAGGACATCGTTTCCAGCGAACTCAAGACCGTGCTCGCTCGGCTGCAGGCGCGCAGGGACCAGCCACCGCCGCCGGCCCCGTCCAGGGCTCAAACGGAAGAGAAGACCGGCAGCAACCTGGTGACCTTCAGGTTCCTGGGTCTGAAGACCGACAAGACACGCATCCTGTTCCTGATCGACATGAATAAGTACCTGTCGCAATACGACGAACTGGTGTGGCGCACTGTCGGGCGGGCCCTGGATTCCCTCAAGCCGGGTTACGAGTTTGCGATCCTCGGCTTCCAGCAACTGGATTCCGGGCCCAGTTACCACCGTTGGCCCGCCGACGGTTCGCTGGCCGTGATGAGCCGCAGGAACCGTATCGCGGCATTGCATTTCGTCAATGGACTGTCCGGCGAGTTTGCCGGTGGCTCTTCGCTCATGGGCGCGTTCAAACTCGCTTTCAACAGCCCGGCCGACGCCGTCGTCTTGCTCAGCGACGGGCTGCCAAACCCCGTATTCAACGACAACCTGCCGCCGCGCCTGCTGGCCGAGGACATCACCGTGGCCAACACGCGGCACGTGGAGATACACACGGTGACCATCGGTGACTATTTCAAATACAAGGGCACGGTGGAATTCATGCAGAACCTGGCCCGCGCCAATTCCGGCGGCTTCCTGGCGCTGGCGCAATGAGTCGCGCGGCCGTCCATGCATCCACGGCACGGCCGTGCGGTATCATGTGCGGGCTGCGAACCACGAGGAGCCGAGCGGATTGAAAACAAAAACCTGCGGCCGCGATGCCAACTGTGACCTGGTGCTGGAACACCCAACCGTGTCACGTGTCCACGCGACGATCGAACTTGCCGGCGACGGCCGCGTCTGGGTCGTTGACAAGGGCTCCAGGAACGGCACATTCCTGCAGCGTAATGGCGCCTGGATCCGTGTCGCCCGGGTCAGCCTGTGCGTAGGCGACAGTATCCGTATGGGCGACTGCGAAGTGACTCTCTCGCGCCTGACCGGGGTGTTTGGCAAACACGCCGGGGCCAGGCTCGGCGAAAAGCGGTTCTTGCTGCGTCACGGCGCCGCCGGCGCGGATTTTGACGATCCCGGATTCGCGTTGTCCAAACCGAGACGCAACCCCGTTACCGGGAAGATCGAAGAACATCAACCTTGACCATCGGAACACCAATACCATGCGCTATTTGACATTGCTCATCAGTTTAGTCTCGGCCGTGCTGGTCATCGCGTTGCTGGCGCGCGTACTGCCTCCCGGGGCAGCGGCCATCGTGCTGGATATCAAGCGTGCTTCGTGGCCATTCACAGTCCAAAACGCCCTGTGGCTGACCTTTTTCGCAGGGCTGGGCGAATTGTCGCTGCGCTGGCGCAGCGGGCGGCTCGAGGAAAGCCAGCTCGAGCGCGACTATCTGCCGCTGGATGACGAAACGGTGCTGCGACCCGGTGACGACATCACGCCGATCTATCAAAAAGTCCGCAGCAGCAAGTATCGCAACGTTTGTTTCCTGCCGCGTCTGATCGAACGCTGCGTGCTGAACTTCAACCTGAGCCAGTCGGTGGACCAGACCAACGCCCTGCTGAATTCGAGTCTGGAGCTGTTTTTGCATGAGCTCGACCTGCGGTACAACATCGTGCGTTACCTCATCTGGCTGTTGCCGACACTCGGCTTCATCGGCACCGTGATCGGTATCATGCTGGCGCTGAACTATGCCGGCGACCGCGCCAACGTCGACAACCCCGACATGCTGTACCACGTCACGGAACGGCTCGGTGTCGCCTTCAGCACGACGTTGCTGGCACTGGTGATGGCCGCCGTGCTGGTGTTCCTGCAGAGCCTGATCCAGGGCCGCGAAGAAAGAACCCTGAACCGCTCGGGTCAGTACTGCCTCGACAACCTGATCAACAGGCTCTATTCCGCCTGATGCAAGCGCTGCGCCGGCCCCTCGCCTCCTTGACGGCTTGTCTTGCCGCCGTGCTGCTGGGCGCGTCGAGCCCGGCAGCGGCAGCGGAAGCGGCCGCACAGAGCGTGTCGCTGCCGCCATCGGTCGTATTGGTGCTCAAGCTGGTAACACGTGACTTCGTCAGACCCACCACCGGGCTCGTCATATCCGCCGACGGCAAGGTCGTCGTACCGGCCGGCTTTGTCGAGCAGGGCGATGAAATCGTCGTGCTCGACGGCGGTACGGATATCGCGCGCAACGGCAGGCCGGCCAGGACCATACGCCGCTCGGTGGCCGAAGGACTGGCCGTGCTGCAAGTCAGCGGACTGCGAAGGCCACCGGCCGCGCTCGCTGAAACCGGGGCGGCAGCGGGCGCTCCGTTGTTCTTCGCGGCGTTTCCACCGGCCGAGAAAATCGCCCAGGGCGCGGCCCCGCTTTGGCAGGCCGTGACCTTGACCGCGGGCGGTGTACGGGACGCGACGGTCCCTGCCGCCGGGACGCCACTGCCCGCCGTGAGCGGTTTTCTGTTCGACCGCTGCGGACACGTGGCGGCCATGGTTCTCGCGCACGAAGCCGGGCCCGGGGACGCCAGCGGGAAAACCCGCCAACTGGACGCGGAAAAGTTCAAGCGGGTGCTTGCGGACATGCAAATTTCGTTCACGCAAGCGGTCTGCGGCCAGGCCGTGCCTACGCAACCACAGGCGGATGGCGCTGCGCCGCCGCCACCGGAACAGCACAAGATCGAACTCACGGGCGTTACCCGGAAGTCTCCGGCCCCGGAAGACAGCGGGCCGAAAGGTACCGCGGCAACACCGGCGGACGAAGCGAAGTCCGGGGCCGGGGCCGAGACGCCGCCCACCCCGGCGGTCACGATGACGGCGCAGCCGCCCCCGTCCGCAGGGGACAAAAACCGGCGCTGGCTGCTGTTGCTGCTCATACCGCTGCTGGCCGTTCTTCTCTGGCTCGGCGGGCGCAAACGCGGCGCCGCAGGTGCAACTTCCGCGGTTTCCGCGGAGCCCGCGACAGCCGAACTCGACACCAGCCCGGCGATCGGGACACAGCACCCGCAAGACGCGGCAGCGGCTGTCATCCCGGAGCCGGACAGCCTGCCGGCGGACCGTGACGGCCTGTTGTTGCTCGAGGGCAGCACCGCCGGCGGCGTTCCCCTGCGCGCATACTGCACTTTCGGCGCCGGGCCGGTGGACATCGTCATTGGCAGGGGCGCCGACGGACTCGACCTGCGTTCCGCCGCGGTCAGCCGCGCCCATGCACGCATCGCGGGCCCGCCCGGGGCCCTGACGCTGACGGACCTGGGTTCGAGCAACGGCACATTCATCAACGGCATACCCTGTCTGCACGGCGAGACCATGTACCTGTCGGCAAACGACGAATTACGGATCGGTGACGTGAGCGCCAGGCTGCGTGTGCGCTGCAGGGACGGGGCGGACGAATGAGCGCATTACCGTTGGCCCTTCAGCCGGGTAGCTTCGTTCAGGATTTGCAAGTCAACGAAGTGCTCGGCAGCGGCACGGCCGGCATCACCTACCTGGTGTCCGACACCGCCATCGGAACGCAGTTTGCGCTCAAGGAATACCTGCCCGCTGCAGACGTGACCCGGTTGGAGGACGGTTCGTTGAGCGTCCGTGACGGCACGCCGGCCGAGGTTTTCCGGCAAGGTCTGCAGGAATTTCTGGACGAGGGCCGCCTGTTGGCCGGCCTCGAGCACCCGAATATCGTCCGGATACTGCGTTACTTCGAAGCCAATGGCACCGCCTACTTCCTGATGCCCTACTACCCGGGCCAGCCATTGCACCGGGTACTGCAAACCGCCGGCACGCTCGGCGCGGAGCAGGCCCGCGGCCTGATGCTGGGCCTGATGGACGGGCTGGATTACCTGCACCGGCACGGCATCGTCCACCAGGACGTCAAGCCGGCGAACATCTACCTCGGTGACGAACACGGACCGATCCTGCTCGACTTCGGCATCGCCGGCACGGCCGAAGAACGGGCGGC
>Ga0055476_10000300_pt1 | contig 12641 bp, 13 predicted proteins | sample Muzzi_CordC_D2_FD_57682 | JGI IMG/M metagenome (GOLD analysis project Ga0055476, IMG submission 57682) | Wetland microbial communities from San Francisco Bay, California, USA, that impact long-term carbon sequestration - Muzzi_CordC_D2 | ecosystem: Environmental > Aquatic > Marine > Wetlands ... | reverse complement strand
AGAGTAGTCGATCCCATACAGTCCTCGCTGGCGCAGCCCGGAATAGTAGAGCGCCGTCTCGCGCAGTGTCTTGGAAGGTAGCGTTCCAGTGTTTATCCCGGCTCCGCCCAGGTCAGAGCGTTCGACAACCGCCACCTTCTTCCCGTGATAAGCTGCACGCGCCGCGCCTTTCTCTCCAGCGGGCCCGCAGCCGATGACGACCAGATCGTATTGGTAGCTCATTGATGGTCTCCCTGTCAGTGCGTCTCACGAGTTCGCACGAAAGCGATGGCCCTCTGTGCCTGTTGTGTTCGGCGGCAAGTCGCGCCAGGCGAACTTCTGTCGGTACGGGTTGGGTTTGTCTTCTACGGCATCGGCGATCGGGCTTCCCAGCACCGGGGCGAACTTGAACCCGTTACCGCTGCCACCTGTGTCAACAGTCAGGCCGTGGTTGTGCGGCGAACGGTCGATCCAAAAATGCTGGGCGAGTCTATCGCAGTACAGGCACAGCCGATGGTACACAATCGGAGCATCCGCCAGCGCGGGGATCGCCTCCTTGAGGAAGGATCGCAGCATCTGAACTTCGAATTCGATCACTGTTCGCTCACCCAGCGCGGAATGCTTCACGCGTCTGTCTCCGTGATGCTCGATCGTCACCCACCCCTTCGTGCGGGTGCGGGGGGAAGCCGCACCCGCCACTGGCTGCTGCATCGTCGCTCCACACGGGGAAGCGCCCGGCCTCGAACAGGCTCGGTTCGGCGGGCTCCAAGTGGAAGACCGGATGCCCGGTCGTGCGGATAGCGGGCGCGAGGTCCGGCACGAGCAGTTTCGTCGAGGTGTATGAAAAGAATAAACGCCCTTTTTCCCAACGTCCACCGGTAGTTTACAGGCAGCGGGCAGCCATTCCCTCTGCCGTGCCTAATCCTCGCACTTTTCTCTTAAGAGCAATTCTTCCCAGAATTGGACTGTGTCCCAATGGTATCGGACAGATCGGCCAATTTTTAAGTAGAGAATCCCCCCGCGACGTTGGCGATCACCCTGTAGGGTGCGCGGAGGACGATTGATACGTTTGGTTGCGCCGTATTAACTAACCGCGGGATGCTTGTGTTGATTTACACTTGATATTGAGCCATTTCCATTGGAACGCCATTCGACAGTCCTGGCGATCTTTGTCATCCAGACGCTATGATTACCGGAATTACTCTCAGTGGTGACTTATGCAGGTAAGCGAATGCGTAAAATTACATCACTTATTGAAATTATGGTGGGTCGTATAGGATTCGAACCTATGACCAATTGGTTAAAAGCCAACTGCTCTACCAGCTGAGCTAACGACCCGTATGAGAGGCGGGGATGATACCGAACCAGAAAAAAATGACAAGCCTCTAATCAGCCAGCAGAACGCCATACCGTCTCCAGCCGTGCGAAAAGCTTTCGACAACAGCCGTTATTCCCGGTAACAGGTCGGGTCTTCAACCCCCGCCTGCGCAAACCCACGAGCGCGTAACCGGCAGGAATCACATCTGCCGCAGGCCCGACCTGATTCATCGGCCGCGTAGCAGGATACGGTCATTCCATAATCCACACCCAGACGATTACCGGTTTGGATAATGTCCGATTTGCTAAACTCAATGAGCGGTGCGCGCACCTGAAAAGATCCACCCTCGACGCCAGCGCGGGTAGCCAGCTGACAGAGACATTGAAAGGCTGCGATATAATCCGGCCGGCAATCCGGATAACCGGAATAGTCCACGGCATTGACACCAATGAACAGGTCCCAGGCGCCAATCACTTCCGCCCAGCCCAGCGCCAGTGAAAGAAAAATGGTATTGCGTGCAGGTACATAGGTAACCGGAATGCCGTCACCGGGATGATCCGGCACTTCGATAGCGGCATCCGTCAAGGCGGAGCCACCAATACTGGCCAGATCGAGTGGAATTATTTTGTGTTCCACTACTCCCAGTGATTCAGCAACCCGCCGTGCCGCAGCCAGCTCGGCACGGTGGCGTTGGCCGTAATCCAGGCTCAACGCGTAACAGTGGTAGCCCTCATCCCGTGCTATTGCCAGCACGGTTGCCGAATCCAGACCACCGGATAGCAGTACCACGGCTTTAGCGTCCAGCTTCATTACCCCAGAGAATTTTGTGCAACTGAATCTGGAAACGAACCGGCAGGCGGTCTTCGAGCAGCCATTCAGCCAGTCGGGTCGCATCCTGTTGGCCGGCACTGGGAGAGAGAAGCACCTCACAACGCCCAGGCAATTGATATTCATCGATTTTCCGTCGCGCCCAGTCATAGTCGTTGCGATCGCAGATAACAAACTTAACCTGGTCACGGGGGGTCAGGCAGTCCAGATTCTGATAACGGTTTTTGTCCAGTTCTCCGGAAGCGGGCGTTTTCAAATCCATGACCTTGATGACGCGGGTATCCACATGGCTGACATCCAGCGCCCCACTGGTTTCCAGAGAAACCTGGTAGCCGGCATCACACAGACACGACAACAAGGGCAGACAGGCGGGCTGCGCCAGCGGCTCACCGCCGGTCACAGTCACACGCCGTAGCTGGTAAGCGGCCACCGCGGCGACCACCTCGCTGGCCTCCATGTATTGACCGCCCCGGAACGCGTATTCGGTATCACAGTACTGACAGCGTAGCGGACACCCGGTCAGGCGTACGAAGACCGTGGGCAAACCGACCATTGTCGATTCGCCCTGCAGGGAAAGAAAGATTTCTTTGATTCTCAGGCGCTCGCTGACAGCAGCCGGCAGCTTGCGGACCACAGGTTCCATAGCGTCATGGTAACACTATGCATTCGATGCTTGCTAAACCCGTCGGGTTTGGCTGAAAAGATCTCCAGTTCAGCGGGCCATCAGGGAACTGGGGATGCCTTGTCACGACTGATGGCCGCATAGACACGGCCATCAAGTATATCGCGACGTATTCACACGGTGGATCGCCGTCAGGCGAGACAAGGTGAATTGCGTAGCAAGAGAAGGCCCCATGGGCGAGAGGGTCCTCCAGAGGAGCCTCTCGGAATGTCCCATTCCTCACCTTCTGCCCTGGGGCACTGCGAGTCTTGGGAAGTCTTCCCAAGTTCCCGAGTGGACGCACTTACTGACCCACTTTAACAAAGAGAGATCCTGTTAATTAATGCCCTTCCCGCTTCATACGATCGAGACGTTCCTGCGCCAGTCTTGCGGTGGTGGTGCCGGGATAAGCCTGCACCACCTGGGTCAGCATCTCCCGTGCTTTTGTCCAGTCTTTGAGCTCGTACTGGATGTAACCGATTTTGAGTTTAGCATCAGCTATCTTGGTACTGTCGGGGTAGTTGTCGACCACCTTGTCGAACTCGCTGAGTGCCGACTGAAACTCCCGCGTAACGTAATAGACTTCACCCAGCCAGTACTGGGCATTGTCGGCATAGCTGCTGCCCTGATATTTCTCCAGAAAAGCCTGAAAAGCCGACGAGGCCTCCGGGTAACGGCCTTCCTTCAGCTGCTCCAGCGCGCGATCGTAATCCTTGCGCTCCGCCACCGGATTCAGTGCAGCTGATGCGGTTCTGCCCCCGGTGGTGGCGATGGAGCTCCCTGGGGGCGTAAACGGCACTGCCGGCGGTGTTACACCGCCTGGACCCGTCGGGGCCACAGCGGTGGTCCCGGGCACATCATCTGTCTGGCCCTGCACGCCACCGACTTCGAGACGGTGCAGGCGCCGGTCTATATCAAGATACAGATCACGCTGGCGTTTCTGCAGACTTTCCATACTGTGCGTCTGCACCTCGATATCACCGCGCAGTTGCTGCACCTCTCGCTGCAGCGCAGAAACCTGCTCCATCAGACTGACCAGGCTGCGACTGTCCAGTCTGCGCTCCAGTTGCTGAACCCTGGTTTCCAGCTCGTCCTTGCTGACTGCCGACGCCGTTGAACCATACACCAGCAGGCTGACCGCCAGCGCTGTTTTAGTAAGCCACATAGACCAGTTCCACACGCCGGTTCATACTCCAGGCTGATTCGTCGTGACCTTCGACTGCCGGTTTCTCTTCACCATAGCTAACCGTTGTCATCTGGGAAGGTAAAACTCCCTGAAATTCCATCATACGACGCACCGACTGAGCGCGCTTTTCACCAAGGCCAATGTTGTATTCACGCGAGCCGCGCTCATCACCGTGACCTTCGATAGACACCTTCAGGTCCGGATTTGCCGCCAGAATAGCTGCATGAGCCGCGACAAACTCCCGATCCTGTTCCGTCACCTCACTGCTGTCGAATTCAAAATAGATCACACGCTGTGACAGCGGACTGCCGGGATCTGTGAGAGATTCAATCGTCAGATCACTGTATCCGCCGACAGCGGAGGCCGTTGCATCACCAGCAGCGGCATCGATGCCCGCTTCATCACTGCGATCCTCAACAACCGCCACATCACCCGTTTTTTTGTCACCGGTTGAACTGCAAGCCACCAGCCATCCGAGTGCCAATACGACCACGACTTTCTGTATATTTTTCATATTTTCTCTCCTTTACCTGACCAAATTTTAATTTTAACTGAAGCCAACACTGCCGACGCCCTGCGCCGGAGTAGCGTCCCTACCTTATTTACTATCTAGCAGCGGTGACCAGACCGGTTCCCGCACATTACCCTCGCTTAAACTGAATTGCTGGCGAAAGCGCCCGTCACTGGAAACAGCCGCAAGCACGCCACGGTACCCGGTTTCTGTGGCATAGATAATCATGCTGCCATTGGGTGCGAAACTGGGCGATTCATCCAGCCGCCCGTCAGTCAGTACCCGCAACAAGCCGCTGTCCAGATCTAGCACGGCTATCTGGTAGCGCCCGTCCTGACCGTGCACCAGCGCCAGAGTTTTTCCGTCAGCGGAGAAATCGGCACTGGCATTGTAGTTCCCCTCAAAGGTGATGCGTTGTGCACGTCCGCCCTGGGCCGGCATACGATACAACTGCGGACTGCCACCACGATCCGATGTGAACACGATACTTCTGCCATCCGGCGACCACACCGGCTCGGTATCAATTGCAGCACCTGAGGTAAGACGTTTCAGCTTCTTATCGCTCAGACGCAAACTGTAGATTTCCGGGTTGCCGTCGCGCGACAGAGTTACCGCCATGCTGCGTCCATCCGGCGACCAGGAAGGAGCGCCGTTGATCCCCGCGAAAGACACGATTTCCTGCCGATTACCTGTGTGAATAGCCTGCACGAATACCGCTGCACGGCCTTTTTTCTCGAACGACACATAGGCCAGTTGACGACCGTCTGGCGACCAGGACGGTGACATCAACGGCTGCTGTGAGGTTAACAATGTCTTCGGGTTGTAGCCATCACTGTCAGCCAGCTGCAGCTGGTATTCCTTCTTGCCGTTTTTTGATTCTGAAATCACATAGGCAATGTGGGTCGCAAACGCACCCGGCTCGCCGGTCAGTTTCTCATAGATAATATCGCTGATGCGGTGTGCCACATAGCGCAATTGCTCAGACTTTGCCGGCATACTGTAACCCGTTATCTGACGCCCACGCAGTACGTCAAGCAAACGGAACTGGATGCGGTACTCATTGTCGGCGACGCTCTCCACTTTGCCGATTACCAGATTTTCGACACCCAGCGTTCGCCAGTCCTGAAAACGCACCTGGCTGGTTTCCGTCGGTTGTGCAATCAGATTCTGCTCGGGGACTGGCGCAAACCGCCCGCTGCGAGCCAGGTCCGCAGCAATAATCGCGGCGACATCCTGTGGCGGTGGAGAGCGATTGCTCGCTGCATCAAACGGCACCACGGCAATCGGCACCGCGCCCTCAACACCCTGGGTAATTTCGATGGTCAGCGCCGCCTGTAGCCAGCCAGGGGAGTAAAGACAAACGCCGAGTAGAGTAATCCAAATTGTTTTCATGTTTAACCTGGTTTGAATTCAAATCTTAATGAACGGAATTGTTCCATGACTTCGGGATCGGGTGGAACCGGCAATGGCGACGCCTTGAATACCGCCGATTCCACCGAACGATCGAAAGCGGGATTTCCGCTACTGCGCACGATCTGTACGTCGATAACCTCTCCGCTTGGAATCAGGCGCACTTCCACAGTGCAGGATAACGCCGACGCGGAGCCTGGTGGGCGTATCCAGCTTCGCTGTACCCTCTCCTTAATGTACTGCCCGTATTCGTCAATCATACGCTGCATGGCACTCTGCCGCTGTGCCGCCATGCGCTCCTGCTCGGCTGCCAGCCGGGCCTGCATTTCCTGTTCTGCTGCCTTGCGCCGCGCTTCCTCTTGCTTGCGTTCGGCTTCGGCTTTACGCTGCGCCTCTTCCTTGCGCTTGCGTTCGGCTTCAGCTTCGCGCTGCGCCTGTTCCTTGCGCTTACGTTCGGCCTCTGCTTTGCGTTTCTTCTCTTCCTCGACTTTTTTCTTTGTCGCCAGCTCGGCTTTGCGCTTTTTCTCTTCCTCGGTCTTTTTCTTTGCGGCCAGCTCAGCCTTGCGCTTTTTCTCTGCTTCCGCCTTTTTCTTCGCTTCAGCTTGTTTTGTCGCCTCTTCCTTTTTGCGCCTGACCTCCTGTTCCTGCTTGCGCTTCAGGTCAGCGATACGTTCTTCTTCCTGTTTACGCTTTTGATCCGCCTCCCTGGCACGCTGCTCAAGGCGCTGCAGCTTTTCCCTTTCCTCACGCTGTTTCTTTTCCTCCGCCTGCTTCTGGCGCCTGATCTCGGCATCCAGTTTGCTGGCGTCCACCACAACAGCCTGTACCGGCGCTTTTTTGCGCTCAGCACCGGGTTTTACCGTCGCTTCCCAATCCAGGCTGAACACCAGCACCGCCAGCAGCAGCACGTGCACCAGCACAGCGTAGAAAAACGGCCGCGGTTTCTCCCGCAACAATCGCAACAGGCTGTGGATTTACCCGCCCTCCCCTGAAGGCTCGGTAACCAGGCCAACCTTGCTGGCACCCGCCTGCTGAAGCAGCGACATGGCAGCGACCACCAGCCCGTAGTCCACACTGGAATCACCGCGCACAAGCACAGCTGCCCGTGGACGCTGACGCAACACGGCCGCTATCCGTAGCAGCAGGGTTTCGGCATCGATTTCCTGCTCGGGGTCCCCACCGACGTTCAGGAAATAGCGTCCCTGGGCATCAACAGTCAGCACAACGGGATTCTGCTGGGTATCGTCCATCGGTTCGGCATCCGCCTGCGGCAAATCAACATCCACACCCTGATTCAGCAAGGGCGCGGTAATCATAAAAATAACCAGCATCACCAACATGACATCAATGTAGGGCACCACATTGATCTCGGACATCGGGCGTTTACGGTTTCGTTGCCTGGCCATACTGAGTTAACTAATCGTGCGCCTGTCGTTGCAGAATACTGGAGAACTCTTCGAGAAAATTGTCGTAACGATTTTCCAGGCGTTCAACATCGTTGGAATAGCGATTGTAGGCAATCACCGCCGGGATCGCTGCAAAAAGCCCCATTGCTGTCGCAATCAGCGCCTCTGCGATGCCCGGTGCCACCATCGCCAGCGTTGCCTGATGCACGTTACCCAGACCACGAAATGCGTTCATAATTCCCCATACCGTACCGAACAAGCCAACATAGGGGCTGGTCGAACCTACCGTCGCAAGAAAGGACAGGTGCGTTTCCAGATCGTCGATTTCCCGCGACAGGGCCACACGCATACTGCGTTGCGCGCCTTCGAGGACGGCCATGGGATCACTCCCGCTGCGTTTGCGCAAGCGCGTAAATTCCTTGAACCCGGCCACGAAAATATTCGCCAGACCACGCAATTCATCACCACGGCTGGCAACCTTGTGGTAGAGCGTGGCCAGATCACCACCCGACCAGAAATTGTCCTCGAATCGATCCGCATCGACGCGTGCCCCGATCAGAGCGCTGCGCTTGCGGAAAATCATGGTCCACGACATGACTGAGACCGACAGCAGTAACAACATCACCAGCTGCACGACCACGCTGGCACCGGTAATCAGGCTAAAAAAGGATAAATCAGCAGACACGCGTCAACTCCGAACGAATAAATTCAGGGATAGCAATCGCTTTAAAGGATTGGGCATCAACACAGACGATACGAATGTGCCCGCTACACAACACATCCTTCTCACCGGCACGGCGAATTTCCTGGAAAAAGGTGAGGCTCGCACGTCGCTGCCCGCTTAACTCTGCGCTGACTTCAAGTGCGTCGTTAAATATTGCCGGTCGTTTGAAGTCGACCTGGACCGAATGTACGGCAAACAAGATTCCCTGATCGTGGCGCAACTGATCCTGCTCAAAACCCGCCGCTCGCAGACACTCGGTACGGGACCGCTCCATGAATTTAAGATAATTGGCATAATATACTACACCACCACTATCCGTATCTTCATAGTAGACACGAACCGGCCAACAAAACCGCAACAAGCTTACCCCCCTGCAAGGACCACATGGCAACTGCCTGATTCCCAACGCGCTAGCTTACCGGTGCAGGCCCTTGTTTGCATCCCGGCTGTACAGAAATCACAAAAAAAAACGCGGCCGGGGGTGGCCGCGTAATCTCCCATAAGGGGAGGGAAGCATGTCCCCAAACCGCATTTCTGCAGCCTGGAGTAACCGGGTCCGTCTCAACCAGCGCAGGGTCGGACATTACACCGGAACGAAAAACTATTAGGCCTTCCTGACCGATCGTACCGACGAATATTCACGGCCACCCAGCAAACCACCTCTGTTCGCATCCACTGAATCGCATGAATAGATGAATATCCATGTAGCAAAGGATGTGCCATCAGGGAAAGCGCAGTCAAAAACTCCGCTGTTAAAGGTTTTTCTCACCGCAAACCCTGAATGGCGGAAACTGAAACAAGGCATAATCGTCGCCTTCTGGCGACAGTATTTGCAGCCTAACCAGTAAATATTTGTATTTTTCGTGAGTTATGCTGTCGCCATGTGGCGACAGCATCTCAGGATACCCGCATTCCCTTGAACTGAGAGGGATTCAGGTGATGCTTGTGAAGCAGCTTGTAGAACTCGGTACGGTTACGCTTGGCAATACGCGCCGCCTGACTGACATTACCGTTAGTTATCTGCAGTAGCTGCGTCAGATACTCACGCTCAAAGTGGGACCGTGCATCGGCAAAAGCCGGCATTTCACCGTCCGCCTCGTCGCGTAATGCGCGCTGCACCAGACTGGCCGGAATCAACGAAGTTGTTGTGAATGCGACCGCCTGTTCGACGACATTGAAAAGCTGGCGTACATTACCCGGCCAGGGTGCTGATAACAGCACCTCCATAGCGTCGGGCGCAAAACCTTTTACCGATTTCTTCACTGCATCGTCCAGGGTGCTCAGAAAATGATTGGCAAGCAGGGGAATATCTTCACGGCGATCAATCAGGGACGGGATATCCAGCGCAACCACATTGAGCCTGTAATACAGGTCTTCGCGAAAGATTCCGTCTTTGCGCAATTCTTCCAGGTCGCAGTGTGTGGCGGAAATAATCCGTACATCAACTGGTACCGCCTGGGTGGAACCAACGGGTCGAACGCTGCGTTCCTGTATGGCACGCAGCAATTTAACCTGGAAGCTCATCGGCATATCACCGATTTCATCCAGAAACAGGGTGCCGCCATGAGCGGCCTGAAACAGTCCCTTGTGATCCCGCGTTGCGCCGGTGAAAGAGCCCTTGGCGTGACCAAAAAATTCAGACTCAAACAGTGATTCCGGAATGGCACTGCAGTTTACAGCAACAAACTCACCGTCTGCACGTGGACTGGCACTGTGAATGGCACGAGCCAGCACTTCCTTACCGGTGCCACTCTGTCCGTGAATGAAGACACTGGCCTCACTGGATGCCACCAAACGCGCCTGTCCCAGCAGGTCTTCCATCAGCGGACTGCGCGTCACAATATGCTGACGCCATTCTGCGACAATGTTTTCTTCACGGCGTCCATGTTGCTCGCCAGTGACCCGCAAGGCACGCGTCACCTGTTCCAACAGATCCTTGCTGTCGAAGGGCTTGGTCAGGTAACCAAACACCCCCCGACTGGTCGCGTGCACGGCATCGGGAATGGAACCGTGGGCAGTGAGAATAATCACCGGAAGCGCCGGACTGCGTCGACGGATCATGTCGAACAACGCCATGCCGTCCATGCCATCCATGCGTAAGTCCGTGATTACCAAGTGAGGTTGGAAAGTTGCGATCTGCGCGATCGCCTTTTCACCACTTTCCACGGCAGCGACTTCGTAGCCCACCACCGACAAGCGCATGGACAACAATCGCAGCAAGGCCGGATCATCGTCGACTACCATAACCCGATAACGACAAGCACTCATTCCCAATCCCTCCGACTATTGTGGTATTTCACGTTGCTGAATATTCTGCTCAATGCTAGTCAGCTCTTGCAACTGTCGTTCCAACTCTTCGACACGTGTCTCGGATTCCTTCAAATTGGCACTTAAGTGGGCTATTCTATCACCGAACCATTCGTACTCTGCGATGACTTGCATCAACAGTGCCGACAATGCCTTGCCACTGTTACTAGCCTGGTCCATATCCATCCCTTCCAGTAATTCTAATGCGCGTCTCTGATCACGCACAGATCCGGGGCCTTCCGCCAGCAACAGGGCCAGGCGCAGGCGATTGCGTGGAGTGGCCGATTGCTGAAATTCACGCTCCCTGCTTGCCAGAATTTCCTGTTGCTGAATCCCGGGTAAACTGGTGACCCAGTGCCATTCCTCCAACCAGTACGCTGCATCGTCCACTCTCAATGATATCGGCACCACACCATCACTGCGCTGCACGGTTACTGGCCGACACGCACCCAACACAAGAATAACCATGAATATCAATCTAATACGCACAACGCACCCCGGATAATTCGATCGGCAATACCACCCTCAAACAAGCTCCCTGATCTTCACTGTCGATAACCTCGATATACCCACCGTGAGCCTGGGCATATTCCCTTGCAATAGCCAACCCCAGACCGGTACCTCTCACATGGCCGTTATCTGAATAGGTTCCCTGGTAAAATGCATCAAAAATGCGCCGCCGCTCCTGTTCCGGAATACCAGGGCCGGCATCTGCCACTTCGACCACAGCCTGCCCGCCCTGTTGCTCAAGACGCACCCTCAGCCGCCCCTGCTCAGGGGAGAACTTGATGGCATTTGAAAGCAGATTGTCCATCAGTGTCTGCAGTTTCGCACGGTCTCCGTCCATTTGGACCGGCTGCAAAGATACATCCAGCGCCAGTTGACGGGCCAGCATGGCGACTTTGTGGTCTGCCAGTACGGACTCGATAAGATGATTCAGGGCGATCCGCTCTACATACAGTTGGGAGGCCCGCGAACTGGCAATGTTGAAGTCCAACAGATTTTCAATCAGCTTCTGCAACTGAACGGTATTATCGCACAAAATAGCTGCAATTTCAGACTGTTGCGCATTCAGGGTGCCCACCACTTTTTCATTCAGGAGTTCCGCGCCTTCACGAACTGCGGTCAGTGGTGTTTTCAATTCGTGGGAAATATGGTGCAGAAAGCGGTTTTTCTCCTGTTCCACCTCCAGCAAACGAGTCCGCATCCAGTCAAGCCGTTCACCCAGCTGCTCCAGATCGCGCGGCCCCACAATCTCTGCGGGCCTGGAAAAATCACCATCTCCCAGGCGACGGATGGCACGGTCCATTTGACGGATTGGCCTCGTTATCAAAAGGGTAAAGATAGCCGCCAGTATCAGTGCACCGGGCACCAGCGCCATTGCCTGTACCACCAGGCTACGCTGTACGTCAGCTCCATTGGCTTCCAGCCGGGCAACCTCCCGTTCCACCAGCTTGCGGTTATCGGCCAGCATTTTGCGTGCATCCTGGGCCAACCCCACAAATTTACCCACAGCAGCCGCTGTTTCCGGTGCATCATACGGGAAACTGTTCAGCTCATCTTTAATAACGGCCTCGAGCTCAATAACCAGATCCAGGCGTTGTCGCTGCCGCTCGGGAAGGTTAAGTTCAATCAGGCGATTTGCGGTATCAAGAAATATCTGGTGATTTTCCTGATACACCCCCAACAGGGCTATATCACCCAGCACCTTATACTGACGTGCATTTCGCTCCATATCGGTAATGGACTCGACCAGCACCTGGCTGCTTTGTGTTGCACGGACGGTTTCAAACAGGGCACGCTGCCCCTGGGCGACCAGTTGATCCACCGAGTAGGTGGCATGGATCAATGCCACTATCAGCGGCAGAATTACCAGCACGAAGCCTACCAGCAACAGACGGAGTATGGATTTTGGGCGATATAAGCGCACTAAGTTCAACTTTTCTGAACGGGCAAGCCGCTATTGTACCGATGGCGGACTTGCAATCTGGCAGATCTTGATATTTGGCGCGCCAGGTGAAATGCCTGATACGGTGGTGTGCTCGCCCTGCCGCAGCTCTGGACGTATGCAGGCTACCACAGTCGCAGACATGAAGGCGGGCATCCCTTACCCGCGAACATCGTTAACCCGGTCTAGTGTACCCCGCCACTGATATTGACCCATTCAGAGCGTCACCACGCAATCAGCGCACCAACAGTAGGCGCTTTAGGCGAGGCGCGATCCACGGGGAATGGTATGCCCTTTCCGGGAATTGGAACGCAGAGATGTCCTCGCGGGGGCATTGCTGGCTCGCTGAATGGGCCAATATTT
>Ga0055476_10000299_pt1 | contig 12661 bp, 15 predicted proteins | sample Muzzi_CordC_D2_FD_57682 | JGI IMG/M metagenome (GOLD analysis project Ga0055476, IMG submission 57682) | Wetland microbial communities from San Francisco Bay, California, USA, that impact long-term carbon sequestration - Muzzi_CordC_D2 | ecosystem: Environmental > Aquatic > Marine > Wetlands ... | reverse complement strand
AACATCATGGCCAAGCCTCCCAGCAACGCGAATCGCTCCCGGGCAAACCATTGCCCTGCCACGGCCATGGCGCCAACCAGACTGAATGCGCAACCGGCGCCGATGAGAAAGCGCGCCACCGATACTCCGGCAAGGGCCTGACTCCAGGCAAACATGAAACAGGCCATTGCCACCAGGGCGGCCGCCCCGGTCATCAGGCGTCTGGGACCGAAGCGATCGAGCAACAATCCGACTGGAATCTGCATGCCCGCGTAGCCGTAAAAGTACAAGGCGGATAGATTGCCGACGATGGCGCCGCCGACGGCAAAATCGCGCATGAGGTCTTCGACCATGACGCTGGGGGAGACCCGCAGAATCCAGGCGTAGAAAAAGAACGAGGATCCCACCAACCAGCCCAACAACGGCAGCACACGGATCGCGCTGGTGGATTCGGATTTGGGTGAAGCTTGTGAGTTCGGCACGTCGATAATCGCCTGGCGAGCGGCACTCGCCGAGGACCGGGACCTCGGCTACTCTAGCGAATATAGGCGCCCACGCCCGGGCAGTATCGGCTGAGCGGGTGGGCGACGCAATGTCCCATACTTTCGGCTTCGCAGGAGAGAATCATGTCCAACAATCGCACCGGGGTGCTGATTTTTTTCTCCGGACTGGTGCTCATGTTGGTGTCAGCCATTATGGGCAAGGTAGTGCAATCACAACTCTACGAGTTCGGTATCGCCGGATTGCAAGCACGGCATGGACAAATGGGGATGGTTCCGGCCATGGTGTTTTTCTTCAGTTTTCCCGTGGGACTCGTCATTTGCCTGGTCGGGGCGGTCACTATGCGCAGCAGCCTCGGCGGCCGCATCTGGCCCTATACGCTGTTGGCGATTCCAGCGGTTGCAATCGTCGTGCTGGTACCGGTGATATTCGGACGCGAGCTCAGCGCGAACTTTTTTGGTATTGGTGGTGTTTCGATTCTTCTGCTGACGGCGGGGACGATCTACTACTGGGGCGTTTTCAGGGCGCGGCAGCCGGCCAGCCGGCATATGGCGCTCGACCTTCAGGCCATAGGATACTTGTGCTTTGCACTGGCGGCTTGGAATAGCTGTGGCTTTGGCAGCATGCCTTCATTTGCCTTGTTTCCCGAGAAAATGATCGCGCTTGGTGCCCGTGATTTCGCGGTCGGTCAGCTCAAGTCAATCATGGTTTTTTTCGTGCTGGGCTGGGTGTTCACGGCGCTGGGATTCTTCAAAGCCGCGCGGTCGGCGCGGCGTGGCGATTGAAAGAACAGGCAATGGGTAAATCCCTCTCGCGCAGCTGGCGAACAGGACATTTACCAAGGAGCGAGCAATGATATCCAAAGAGCGTCACTTCTACTTCTTACTCGCGGGCCTTTTGATCGCCTTATTGGTCACACCCACTGCGAGTCAGCATTTCCCCGGGGCAGCGGGACTGATGTTGACGGTTACACTTCTCGTCTCTGTCGTGAGTCTTTCGGCATCCAAATACATCTACAGGGCAGCATGGTTGCTCGTCGGATCAAAAGTGCTGCTCAGTGTATACGTCTATTTTCACCCCACCTTTTGGATTTATATCGCCGAAGCCATCATCATGGTGACGTTTTTTGTTCTCGCGACGGTATTCGCTTTTCGACTCGTTCTCGAAGATCGGAAGGTCGACTTCAACCGCATCGCGGGGGCCATCAGTATTTATCTGCTCATCGGTTTGATCTGGGCGTCGTTTTATTTCTTTCTCTACCTGATGGATCCCCAGTCCATTCATGGTCTGCCAGAGACGAGCGCGAGTGGCGCGGATTTGTTTAACACGGTATACATAGAGCTCCTTTACTTCAGCTACGTGACGTTGACCACCCTGGGCTACGGCGATATTACGCCGGTGAGCCGCGCCGCTCAGTCCCTCGCCTATGTGGAAGCGATCGCCGGCGTCATGTACGTCGCGGTGCTGGTGGCATCGCTGATCAGTTCATTTGGCGAAAAGCGTGTTACCCGGAGTTAGAGCCGAGCGTCAGCCTTCGTCGTGCTCGAAGTCAGTGTTGTAGTGAGAGCCGTCGCAGAAGGGTTTGTTTCTCGATGCGCCGCACCTGCAGAGGGTAAAATGCTCGCGGGAAGCACCCTCGCCAAATTCAACGCGCTCGAGCACGACGCCGCCGGTCACGACATAGGGGCCATTCTTCGAGAGGCTGATGCCGGGTGCATTGTCCCAGTCTTTGTGAAGCGCGCCGTTGATGGTGTAGCTGAGCGCGCCAGACGGACAGGCCTCGATGGTTTCGATAATGGCCTCCACGCTCGCACCGTCGGACTCGATCCACGGCTCCACGGCCATGCGCCATACTGAGGGCAAACGATCCGTGCACTCGCCGGCATGGGCGCATATTCCACGATTGTCGTGGATGGTGATGGTCTTGCCGGCATAGTCTTGGCGTTTATCTTCGGTGCGTTCTGTCTTTTTGCTGTCCTCGAAACCAATTTTCGCATGCGTACCGTCGCAGAAGGGCTTGTTCCGTGAGCCGCCGCAGCGGCATAGCGCCATGCTTTCTTTGCTAAGGATGGCGTCGCCGCGGGAATTTCTGAGCACCGTCAGTCCTTTAACCAGATAGGGGCCATCTTGCTTGCAACTGATGGTGGGTTTCGAATCGGGTGGGTTGCTGGCCACTGCGAACTCCTTTTTGGTGATGGTTAGGATCGTTCTAGACGAATAATCTGAAAAGCATTGCCCGACGCATCGGTGAACGGAGTTGGGGCGATACAGGCGCCATCTGAAATCGCGTGACCGATGAAGTTCCCGCACCATCAGGGGAGGACTGACTCGGGTCGATGTCGGCTGGTTCAGATGGCGCCCGTGCCCTGGCTCAAGATCTGCCTCTGTTATCGAGGGAAAAAGCCCCCGATCCGTAGGCCGCGAGCAGCATGAAACCGCCCGCCACGGACAAGTTCTTCATGAACATGATCGACTGCATACGATCGGCAAAATCCAGGTGGAATATGAATGCCGACACCAAACAAAAGCCTGCGAGAAGAATGGCGACGACGCGGGTTTGCCAGCCGGCGATGATCGCGAGACCGCCGCCGAGCTCCAGGATGATGACCACCGGCAGCAGCAGAGCCGGTACGCCCATGGATTCCATATAGCCCTGGGTCGCCTCGAAGCTGCCGATCTTGCCATAGCCGGCAACCACGAACATCAGCGCCAGCAGCACCCGACCCATTAAGCCAAGAAAGGGATTAAGAGACTGCATCCAACGATCACCTCTACCTGGCTGAATTCGGGCTTTGAACCGGGCGCTCAGAGAAATCCAAAAGCACCAAATCGGCGCCCTTTTTCGGCAGCGAGCCGTTGGTCAGTCGGCTCTTGAGCATGGCGTTCTCCTGACGCGCATTCGACAACGCGCTTTTCATGCTCGCCAGATCGGTCTTCATTTTGTTGAACTCCTGACAGAACGCGTCCAATCCGTTGATTTGGTAGATCGAGTTTCTGACGATTACCACCATGTTTTCGCACTGAGCCTGAGCCACGCCGGAAAGCGCGATGAGCACCACGCCAATCAAGCTGAGTAAAAAGCGTTTGTTCACAATACCTTCTCCTGATGATTTTCCATTTTCAACAATCTCCCTGAACGGGCAGACGGCCGGATTCTACCTCGACATTCCAATCCGGATCTGCAACCCGCCCACGCCGGGCCCTGGCGAACAGCTTTATTCAGCTGAAGCCGGCGCTGGCTGCCAGAGCCTCGATGAGGGCCACGGCCGAGGATAACCACCACGCGCTTGGGCCTTGCTCGGGGGCAGGAGGGCTCGCCGGGCATCGCTTATGGGTGCACCGCGGGCCGCTTGAAGTCCAAGCTGCGCGGCCGGCTTCCAGTCAAATTCTGTACGTCGAGCGTACAACTCGTGCCATTAGCATGGCAACTCCGGGCACCCGAATTTCCGCCAAATTCCTGAATTATTCAATCAAGTCATGTACTTAGCGCCGTCTCGGTGAGCCTGGCACTCATCTTGCGTTGTATCCCCGCACAGCACCCGACACCCGGCCGCAAGCCCAGCCGAGCACTTACCGGCGGGACGCACTCCATGAGCACCCGCGCGGGGTGTGATGCAGGTTTAGGTTCGCGATGTCGGGCGTACGTTTCCCGGCCGAGGCTGCCGACAGATTGAGTGTTAACAACCGGATTTCTACCTCGGTACAAATCCCCCAAGGAAGCCCTTTTCATGTCCGCACTTCATAGCTTTTCGGGTCCGCCCACCGCCGCGCAAGTCGCCCCCCGGGTCGGCGCGCTGCGCCCGCGGCGCCTTAGAAATATCGGCACGAGCAGCGTATGCCCGGGTCAGAGCATTCTCGCCCTGCTCGAAGAGCACGCTCAACACCATCCGCTCAATCGCGCCCTGGTCATGCTGAATGGTGAGAACCCACGGGCCATTACCTACATGGAGCTTGCACAACGGGTCAAAGGTCTGGCCGCGCGTCTATCGGCCCGCTTTCCCCACGGCGGGCAACCCATCGCCATCCTGTCCGCATCGGGTCCGGCCTGGGGCATGGCCGCGCTCGCCACGATTGCCTCGCGCAACGTGCTCGTGCCTGTGGACACTTCCATGGAGGATCACGCGCTCTCGGCGATGCTTGGGCGTGTGGCGCCGGCGCTGGTATTCAGCTCCTCCGACCACTACGAACGTGTGCGCACCCTGGCCGCCGGGAGCGCGGGTGAAATTTTCCGCTTCGACGCATCACAGCCTGATGTGGACCTGCCTCTATCGATGGCAGGTGCCGCCAGACCAAGCAACTTCGAAGTGACGCCCGGCACCGCCGTGCTGGCATTCACCTCCGGTACCACCGCCACGCCCAAGGGTGTGGAAATCAGCTTCGACAATTTGCTCTTTCAGATCCGCGCCCTCACCCGCCGCTTCGCGCTGCGCCCGTCGGATCGGCTTCTGTCCCTGCTGCCCATGCATCATATGCTGGAGTTCACCGCCGGCTTTTTATGCCCACTGTGGGCCGGAGCTCAAGTGAATTATCTGCATTCCCTGCTGCCAGACGAAGCATTGGCGCGCATGCGCGCCCTCGGCATTACGCGTTGCGTAACCGTTCCGGCCTGGCTTTCATTACTAAAACGCGCACTCGAGCGTGATTCCCGGGAAGCAGACAACACCATGGCGTCCTCATCACGGCTTCGCAATAGTGCGCGCCGGGCCTTCGGGAACGACTTCGAGCATTTCGTCTGTGGCGGCGCGGCGCTCACCGATAGTATCGCCGACTTCTTCGATGCCGTCGGCGTACCAGTGATGCAAGGCTATGGCCTCACCGAAACCTGTCCGGTGGTTGCCACCAACGCGGCCGGCGAGACGCGGCGCGGATCCGTCGGCCGGCCGTTGTCCGGCACCGAGGCCCGGATCTCCAAAGCCGGTGAGATATTCGTACGAGGCCCTCATGTAGCGGGCCGCTACCACCTCGATACCGGCTGTGGCGAACCCGTAGCCGACGATCAGGGATGGTTTCATACCGGCGACCTCGGCCATCTGGACAGCGATGGATATCTCTACGTAACAGGCCGGATCAAAACCACTATTGTGCTCGCCAGCGGCAAGAATGTTCAGCCCGAAGAAGTCGAAGCCCGGCTGCAAGGCTGTGACGGCATCGCCGAGGCCTGTTTAACCGCCCTCGGCGAGCCCGGCGATGAAGAGCTCTGCCTGGTAGCCGTTCCCACAGCCGGTGCCGTCGGTGCGCACCAGACGGCGAACGACAGTGGCGCTAAAGCGCTGGAGCGCCGAATCCGCGAATCCCTCGCCTGCCTGGCATCCCATAAACGACCCCGACGTGTGATCCTGCGTGAACATGCCCTGCCCCGTAACGCCACCGGCAAGTTGCTGCGTGAAGAACTCACCGAATGGGCCCGGCATCAGCCCGAGGCGCGATCGTGAGCGCCATCTACCTGATGCTGGCCGGCCTCAATCTCTCCCTTATCGGTTTGCTGCCGCGAATCTTTTTCGATTCCCGTGGGCGCAAGAATGCCATGTGGTGGGCGACCGCGGCGCCCTTTTTCTCCGCCGGCGCGGTGCTCGTACTGTGCTTCGCCGGCGTCTGGCAGCCCTGGTACCTGCCGGCATTCGGCGGCGCGGCAATCCATGAAACAATCGCCGTACCCCTTGCCGGCGCCTCTATTGCACTCATTGCTTACACCATCGGGACGCACCGTGTGCCCCTTGCTCTATGGCATCAGGATGACGACGCGCCGCGCAGCATCGTCACCTATGGCGCTTACAAGTATGTCCGCCACCCATTCTACAGCGCATTCCTGCTGGCTCTGGTCGGAACGCTGATCGCGTGCCCGCATCCTGGAACCTTGGTCTGTCTCATCTATACCGTGCTGATGCTGCATTACACCGCGGACAAGGAAGAGCAAAAGCTTTCCAACTCCGAGTTCGGCGACGAATACCGCAACTACCTGGCGCGCACGGGCCGCTTCTTGCCGCGCCTTGGCAACAGTGCCTCGGCGTGAACGTTTACCTGCACGATCCGGTTTATGCCCTCGGGGACACGAGCTACAGTGTCGACGAATCGGTAAGCGCCTCGCGCACCTTCTCCAGCGCCGATACCTTGCACGAGGCCGGCTTCGAGGTGCATCACGTGTGTTCGCCGGAAATTGGCGTGCACGAGTTAGCGGCTCGCGCCGCTACCCAGTTGGGCGAACGCCTCGATACAGTCTCCACGGTAATTTTTTCCACTTGCCTTCCCATCAACGGCAGCATCGGTAGCTATTCCGACTACGCGGCGTCACGAGACGTCAAATATTTGATGGACTTTCCCGCCAGCCGTCTGCAGGCCAGCTGCGGTCTTCAAGACACCCAGGTAATCGGACTCAACCAGCAAGCCTGCACCGGCATGCTTGGTGGAATCCGTTTGGCGCGGGCCTTGTTACAGGCCGAATCCGATGTGGACGACATCCTCTGCATCACCGCCGATCGGTTTCCACCCGATGCAATCTACGAACAATCCTACAACCTCATATCCGACGGCGGCGCCGCGATCGTGGCATCCCGGTTGGAGCGCGGCTATCGAGTCGTCGGCTGCCATCAGATCACCAATGGCGCCCTGGTACAGGCCAGTGACGACGAGGCAGTCGGAACCTACTTCAATTACACCCACCGATTGGTGCAGGAGAGCCTCGCCCAGGCCGAATTGGATATGGCCGACATCGACTGGATCATCGCCCAAAACATGAACGTCAAGGCCTGGCAGATACTCGCGCGTCTACTGTCTTTCGACGCCGAGCGCGTCTACTTCGCCTCGCTACCGGAAGTCGGGCACGTCATCAGCGGCGACAATATCATCAATCTGAAGAAGCTGGATGACAGCAACGCCATTTGTCCACGGGACAAGCTGCTATTGCTCATGGCGGGTTATGGCATGAATTGGCAAAGCGTAATCCTGGAGAAGGTGTAATACCATGGACACACTCCCGGAGCTCACCGCGCGGCTTTGCCGCATATCCGAGGAGCATTTCATCGATCCGTTCTCGCGCCTCCAGTGGCCAGACTCCCTCGCCCACGATCAATGGTTCATGACACCAGAGCTCATTTCCCTGCACGGCACGGGGCATTTCGACGCACTCGATGAAAAACAGCAGAAAGTCCTCAGTTTCTTCGAGTTGGTCAATTTTTTCAGCATCAATATCCACGGTGAACGCATGCTTATCGAAGGACTCGCCAAGCGCTTGTATCGCAGACATACCGAGACGGTTTCACCCTACCTGCACCATTTTCTCGATGAAGAGAACAAGCATATGTTCTACTTCGGCCGATTCTGCAATCGCTATGCGGGCAAGATTTATGCAGAGAAAAAACTCACGATCGCACGCGAATATGTCGAAGGCGAGGAAGAGTTTTTGTTCTTCGCGCGAGCCATGTTGTTCGAAGAGATGGTGGATATATACAACCGTCGCATGGCAAAGGATCAAGCGTTAGCCGCACTCTCGCGCGAGATAAACTGGTTGCACCACTTCGAAGAAGCACGACATCTGGTCTTCGGGCGGCGCCTCGTCGAGGAATTGTTCGAGAGCCATTGCGGTGCTTGGCAACAGGAAGACCGCCAACGGATCGCCGACGAGCTCGTGTACTTTTTCGATGCTACGTGGAAAGAGTTCTTCAATCCAGAAGCATATAAAGACGCCGGTCTGGAAGATGTTTATGCGCTTCGACGCAAAGCACTAGCTAACGACGCCGTCATGAAAAAACACAAAACTCACCGCGCAAGTTGTGCACGAACGCTCTACAAGATCGGCCTTTTGACTCAGGAGAGGATGCAATGATCACCGAGAGTACTATCCGGGCGTCGCTCAGACAGTGGATTTCGGCGACGAGCGGCAGAGCTCCGCTGGAAACGCTGAGCGACGATACCCCATTGTTTCGAAACGGCATCCTCAAGTCCGTCCAGGTCAGCGATCTGATTCTTTACATAGAAGAGCTTGCCGAGCGCAGCGTGGATGTCGAGCAAATTAAGCCGGGAGTATTCCGTGACATTGATACCATTTACCGCAGCTTCTTCGCCCCCGACCATGCTTGAGCGTTCGAGCATGAATCCGAACCCGGGTCACCGGGGCCGTGGTCAAACCGTTTTGAGCGGCGATCTGCTGGCTCTGGACAAACGTTTGGACGGAATTTTTTCTGATTGGGCGCGCTGCTGGAATGCGCTCGAGTATCGCTTTCCAGCATGCGTGGAGGCCCGCCACCTGGACCGCCTCGATTACTTTCAGTCTTTCCCACATCTGGCCACCTTTCCCGTGACGCTGGACGAGGGACAGGGCAATATCGACAAATTCGCCCGCGGCCATGCCTGCAGTGAGCATGGCACGGTGAAGCTACCGAAGCTTTCACCCACGGGGCATGTGCTCACTCCGGCTGCCTGTTATCACGTTTACATCGAGCTGGAAGGTGAGGCCCTGGACGGCCCGCGCTACATTACCACCCGGGCCACCTGCTTCCGCAACGAGAAGGAATACACACCGCTCGAACGCCAATGGAATTTCTCCATGCGCGAAATCGTCTGCCTGGGCACTGCATCGGAGGTGGAGCAATTTCTTACTCGCAGCACCTATGTCATCAACCATTTCGCGGCCGCAATCGGGCTTCCGGTCGAGTGGGCGGATGCCACGGACCCGTTCTTTTCGCCGGCAACCAATCCCAAGTACCTGTTTCAAAAGCTGGAGCCCGTCAAGCGCGAGCTGATCTACGGAGAAGACCTGGCCATCGCCTCGACGAACTTCCACCGTGACTATTTTGGGGAGGCTTTCGCAATCACACGCAATGGTGAGCATGCTTATTCGGGTTGTGTTGCCTTCGGCATGGAGCGCTGGCTTTCGGCGTTCATTGGCGCCTACGGTGTGTCCCGCGAGCAATGGTCGTTCCTCGACGAGCCCATATCGTGAAAGCGCGGGACAAAGCCATTCTCATCACCGGCGCCGGCGGCTATCTTGGCAGCCGAATGGCTGCCCACCTGCTCGCGTTGGGAAAACAACCGGTGATTCTATGGCTTCACGCCGATAACCGTAGTGAACTCGGCAAGAAGTCACGCTTGCTTCTGAAAAGCCTCGGTCCTGTTGCTGACGGCGCCGAGGTGCGTGGCGGCGACCTACTCGCAGCCGAGCCTTTTGCGGATGTCGATGCAAGCAAGGTAGGCGCTATTGTGCATTGTGCCGCCGTGACCCGCTTTAATGTGGAAGAGAATGTTGCGCGTAGCATCAACGTCGAGGGTGCGGTGAAGCTCTACGAATTTGCGACCGGGTGCAACAACTTGAAACAGATAGGGCTCCTGAGCTCTATTTATGCTTGCGGTCTGGGCGACGGGGTGATCATGGAAAAAACATTGTCCGACGAGCCGGAATTTTCCAATTACTACGAGTGGTCCAAGTGGGAGTCCGAACGGCGTTTGCGGGCAGATTTTGACACCCTCCCCTGGAGGGTGCTGCGGGTGGCGACCATAGTTGCGGAAAACGCTCGCGGATCGGTACAACAATACAACGCGTTTCACAACACCTTGAAGCTGCTCTTCTACGGGCTCATATCTTTGATTCCGGGAGATCGGGAATCGCCACTGTACTTCATTACTGCCGATTTCGCCGTGAATGCCATCTCCAATATTCTTGAAAGAGGCGAGGACAAGGGCATTTATCACATCTGTCACACGCCGGATGAATCGATGACTCTTGGTAATCTAATCGAGACGGCATTCGCGCGTTTTTCCATGGACGAGGATTTTCGTGAACGGAGAATTCTCAAACCGTTGTTTTGCGACGAGGCGAGCTTTCGAATGCTGGCCGATGGTGTCGGCAGCTTCGGCGGTGACGTCGTACGCGAAGGACTTGGGAGCATCGTGCCATTCGCACCCCAACTGTTCTCGACCAAGTCTTTTGACAATCGTCGTCTCAAAGAGACGATGGATCATTATGCCGCACCCGATGCAAGAGAATTGGTCTCCAACGCATGCGACTACCTGGCCAGCACGCGCTGGGGGCGGAGAATCGACAATGCTGCCTGATAAACGTTTTTTGCAGTCCACGCTTGGCGAGCCTTTAGGCCTCGAGCTGCAGTTCAGTGTTGCCGACGGCGCGGCATCGGCTGCAACCCTGAGTCCCTCGGAGCGAAGACGTTTCCACGCCCTTCGCAATACCGCGCGGGCAACATCATGGCTGCTCGGACGAACCGCACTCAAGAAACTTTCCAGCAAGGTGGATGGCTGCACCGATATCGATGGGCTCTTGTTTCCGAACCCGCGATTCTCACTCACCCATTCGTCGTATCTGGCGCTGGCGGTTGCGGAGCTCTCCGGCTGCCTGGAAGGCATCGGCGTGGATCTGGAAATGGGCACCCGGATGCAAGCAAGCGCCGGGCGCTTCTTTCTGACCGAGCGCGAAAATCGTTGGCTCGGCTCCCAAGCGTCCGGGGGTTGGTCTCACCACTTATTGCGCCTTTGGTGCATCAAAGAAGCCGTATTCAAGGCGAATCCCGATAATACCGGCAGAATGCTCGCCGACCATGAAATCACATGTCCCGCTTTGGCCCGGGGCATGGCGCGCTCCTGCACGGGCAGGACCTTGGAATACACGAGCTGGTGCGAGTCACGCACCTGCGTCGCGCTCGCCGTTTGCAGATGAGGGTGCCCCGGTGATTGGCGAAAACGAACGTTGGATACTGAGCTTTTACCGCACTTCGGAAATCAGCGGCTCGCTGTTCTTTGGCCGGCTGGCGAAATCACTCAAGCCCGGCTCCATTCAGCACGACATGACGAAGCACTATGCCGATGAGGCAATGCACGCGTGGTACTGGACGGATTGTCTGAACAAACTGGGGGTTGAGCCGCTGGAGCTCGGCAACGCCTATCAGGATCAGTACCTGTCGGCGGCGGGAATGCCCGTCAACATCATGGAGATTCTCGCCATCACTCAGGTTTTCGAGCGCCGGGTGATCAATCAATACGCGGTGCACAGCCGCGCTGCTGGCGTTCATGCGCTGGTTAAGAAAACGATTGATCGTATCGTCGAAGACGAAAAGTGGCATATCAAGTGGATACGCGACGCATTGAAGGGCATGGAAGCCGAGTATGGTAAGAACACCATCGACGGCACCATCGAGCGGTTTTTACAAGCGGATCGGGAAGTCTATGAGAAAACCGTACGCGAGCACGAGGAGCGCGTCAGGGAGCTATTGAGAACATGAACAGTGCTGTTCGCGCGAAAGCAAAGAGAGTACGGCAGGCGCTGGGGAGATCCCTCGGCCGCGATGGCATGGAACTGGATGACAACATGGTGCTGACCGACCTGGTGGCCGAATCCTTCGCCCTCATCGAGACCGTCATCAATCTCCAGGAGGAGCTGAAAATTCGCCTGGTGCAGGACGATCTTCGCGGTGTGAATACCGTCGGAGACTTGCTCAGCGTCTGCGCCAAACGCCTGTAGAAGATTCTATGGCTTTTCACAACCGTAGTAGAAGCAAGGTAGCGAGGTAGGTTGGGCTGAGCGCAGCGAAGCCCAACAATCCGGCGCGTTGGCCTTCGCTGCGCTCAGCCCAACCTACACTGCTGTAGGAGCGGGCTGCTGGACATTTCCCCCACGACCGCCTCCCGTCTGCGGCATAGTTGGCATATCATGGCGGCCTTTCCTCTCTGCGAAGAACAGGAGCGCGCCGTGTATACCCTTTACTATGCTCCCCGGTCCGCGGCCATGGTGGTGCGGGTGGTGCTGGAAAGCATTGGCGCGCCCTATGAGCTCGTGGAGATTGATATTCGCTCCGACGCGCCCAGGGATCCCGAATTTCTTCGCATCAACCCCAATGGCTGGGTGCCGGCGCTGCGCTACGACGGCGGCGCCATGTATGAAGCGGCCGCAATAACAATATTTCTCTGCGACCGCCACCCCGAGGCAGGGCTTGCGCCGGCGGCGGACGATCCCCTGCGAGGACCCTTTCTTCAGTGGCTGGTGTATATGGCCGGAACCCTGCAGCCCGCCTACCAGATGGCCTACTACCCGTTCCGCTTTGCCTCCAGGGAAGAGGACTATGCAAGTGTCCGATCCCGGGCGGCCACCCGGCTGGTGGAGATATGGCAAATTCTCGATGATGCCCTGAACCCGGGCCCGTGGCTGCTCGGGCAGCGCTTCAGCGCCTGCGACATCTACCTG
>Ga0055476_10000298_pt1 | contig 12667 bp, 11 predicted proteins | sample Muzzi_CordC_D2_FD_57682 | JGI IMG/M metagenome (GOLD analysis project Ga0055476, IMG submission 57682) | Wetland microbial communities from San Francisco Bay, California, USA, that impact long-term carbon sequestration - Muzzi_CordC_D2 | ecosystem: Environmental > Aquatic > Marine > Wetlands ... | reverse complement strand
GATGCTTTGCGCACTATCAGCAATGGGGTGGACGGGTACCGGCGCGGTCGCAGTAACTATAGACGGTGAGCAATGCACTGAGGGCCGATCCGTTTGCTAAATAGGTGAGCAGAAATCTGCTTGCCTGAAGGGTCACAGATGCCCCGGATCACGGGGCGTCGCTACTCGCCTCTTGTTTGAAGGGTCGCGGACGTCCGCAACATAGAGGCTTCGCCACACGCTGCTTGTTTACACCCTGAACTGATAAGCACTCTTGAATCTGTGGCAAAACCGGCTTCGCTGTGTGTTCCTTGTCTACACTCCCACCCTGCCCCTCTCCCTCGCCTCGAGGGGGAGGGGACGCGACCTGATACTCCGGTGTAACGAATTTATGCACTGCTATTCCGCCGTGAGTGTGGTTATGATTCCCGAGCGATGGAAGCTCGTTTGAACCGGGAGAAAAGACCATGCCAGAGGATCTTGCTGCATTGCTCGAGCAGCGCTTCGGAACGCGCCTGGAGGTGCCGCCGGAGCTGGCATGCCTCGAAGAGCTCGTGCACGCGGCCGGTCATCACAGCCAGCGCGCCTTTACCGGCGACAAGATCCCCGCGGGCTGGACGGAGACCTTGTTGGCCTGCGCATTGTCGGCGCCATCGAAGTCCGATCTGCAACAGCTCAGTATCGTGCGTGTCGAAAACGCCGACAAACGCGCGGCGGTGGCCGCGCTCGTGCCGAGCCTCGATTGGCTGCCGAGTGCTGCGCTGCTGATGGTTTTCTGCGGCGACAGCCGGCGCATACGCCGGATCTGCTCTCTGCGCGAGCGGCCCTTTGGCAATGATCATCTGGACGCCATGTTCAATGCCTCCGTCGACGCGGCTTTGGTGATGATGAACTTTATTCGCGTCGCCCGGGCAGCCGGACTTGGTTGTTGCCCCATCAGCATGGTGCGTGACCAGGCCGCAAAGCTGGCGGAAATTCTGGAGTTGCCCGATGGCGTGTTTCCTGTGGCCGGTATGGCCGCCGGCTTTCCGGCGGCCCCCGTCGCGCTCAGCCCGCGCCTGCCCATGAGCCTGACAGTGCACACCGACCGCTACGAAGATGGCCAGCTGGAAGCGGAGCTGGACGCCTACGACGAACGACGAAACGCCGCACAGCCCATTGCTGAAAATGCCCAGCGCGACACCGGGCGTTTCGGCGTCCAGGAGAAATATGGCTGGTCCGAAGACAAAGCCCGCCAGGTCTCGCGCCCGGCGCGGGCCGACTTCGGCCGCTATTTGCGCCAGCATGGCTTTTGTTTGGATTGACGCGCAACAGCCGCCATTGCTCCGCGTCACTCGCGGCTCACCGTCAACTTACGCCCACGGCTTCACCCAAGGTCTGGCCGATCTCACTGTTCAAGACCAGATCCGCGAGGCCGTCCAGCTGGGTGGCTTCGCGATTGATGATGACCAGGCGCGCGCCGTTTTGTTTTGCCAGCACCGGAAATCCCGCCGCCGGATAGACCACCAGCGAAGAACCGATGGCGAGGAAAAGATCGCAGCGCAGCGCCTCGGCTTCGGCCCGCTCCATGGCCGCCGGCGGCATCGATTGGCCGAAGGAGACGGTGGCGGTTTTGACCATTCCTCCGCATGCATTGCACGACGGCAGGGTTTCGTCCCGGGCGAAATCCTCCAGGATGGGGCCAAGTTCGTGGCGCGAATCGCACTCCAGGCAGACGGCATAAGTGCTGTTGCCATGCAGTTCGATGACGCGATCTTCGGCGACCCCGGACAATTGATGCAGTCCGTCGATATTCTGGGTAATCACGCAGTTTGAAGTATTGCGGTGAAGCAGTTCCGCCACTGCGCGATGCCCCCGGTTGGGTTTGGCGTCGCGCATATCACGGTCGACTATCATTTTGCGCCGCCAGGCTTCACGCCGCGCTTGCTCCGATGCGATGAAATCCTGGTAGTACACGGGTGTGAATTTCGCCCAGATTCCATCGGGGCTGCGAAAGTCCGGAATGCCCGATTCGGTACTGATTCCGGCACCGGTAAATATGACCACGTGCCGGCTTTCATTCAGCAATGCCTGCAATGACAACATGGTACTAAATAGGTCAGCAGAAATCCGCTACCTGTGCGGCTTCGCCGCACGGTCGGAAAGAGTGTATTTATACACGGCTGTTTGGCTTGTTTCACGGCGCGATCAAGCGGCGTCGATGCAACGTCCGTGCTCGATTTGTACTGTCACGTGGGTGACACCGAAGCGCTCGCGGCATAGTGAAATAATCGTCTGTAGGACCTGCTCAGCATCGGCGTGGTCGCGAACGTGGGCGTGCAAGGTCATGACCAGCTTTCCCGACGTCAGTGTCCAGACGTGCACATGATGCACGTCCTCGACTTCAGGCACGCCCTCGACTAATTCGCTTTTGATCCGCGATACATCGATTTCGTTCGGTGTGCCTTCGAGCAGCACATGGGTGGATTGACGCAGCAGCATCCAGGCGCTGCGTAGAATGAGCAGCGCAACCACTACCGACAGCAGCGGGTCGATGGGCGTCCAATTTGTCGCAATAATCACCAACGCGGCAACAATTGCGGCCAGGGATCCCAACAAGTCACCCAGCACGTGCAGCAAGGCGCCGCGGATGTTGAGATTCTCGCGATTGCCGCCATGGAGGATGGCGAAGGCAATGACATTGACCACGAGCCCAACCCCGGCGACCGTGAGCATCAGCCCGCCGAGGATCTCCACCGGCTCGCCGAGCCGCTGCACGGCTTCGAAAATGATCCAACCGACAATGGCGACCAGGATGATGCCATTGAGAAAGGCCGCCAGAATTTGCAGACGGTGGTAGCCGTAGGAGCGCTTTGAATCGGCCGGCCGCCGCGCCAGGCGGAAGGCCAACCATGCAAAACCGAGCGCAGCCGCGTCGGTGAGCATATGTCCGGCATCGGCGAGCAAGGCTAGAGAACCCGACAGTAATCCGCCGGCAACCTCCACGGCCATGAATGCGGCGGTGAGCAGCATGGCGCGAAACATGCGCTTCTCGTCGTCGCCGGACGTCGATGTGCCGCCCGGCCGGGGATGTCCGTGGGAATGCATTTGCCTAAATTAGCACGCCCATGTCAGTCCGGCACCCGCCCTGGTCATACAAACCCATCCCGGCCAAACCGTAGCGCATAAATGCATCAATCCAGCGTATCCGGCTGAGTCCCCTCCCCCTCGCCCCGAGGGGGGCGGGACAGGGTGGGGGTGTGGATAAGGAGCGTTTGGCGAAGCCGCGGGACGCGGGTTATCGGCAACCTTTCCGAGCGTGTGGCGAAGCCTCTTAACGCTCGGCTTCTTTGACCGTTCAAACCACACGTAGCGGATTCCTGCCCACCTATTTAGAATCGGCTTTCGCGAATCCCCGGGAACACGACCCAGCCATGAAAATCACCGACGTCAAAACCTTCGTGGTGGAAAATCCGCCGCCCCATTTCGGAGGTCTTTACTGGATCTTCGTAAAACTCACCACGGATTCTGGGATCAGCGGATACGGTGAGGCGTATTCGGTGCCATTTCACCCACGGGTGGTGTCGCAGATGATCGATGATGTTTGCGAACGCCACGTCATCGGCAGCGATCCTTTCAAGATTGAGCGCCTTTGGCGGATCATTTACTCCAGCGGCTATACCCAGCGGCCCGATACTTCGATTATGGGTATTCTCAGCGGCATCGAGACGGCCTGCTGGGATATCGTCGGCAAGGAACTCGGCAAGCCGGTTTATGAGCTGCTCGGCGGCCAGGTGCACGAACGGCTGCGTTCTTATACGTACATCTATCCCCAGGAAGGTGATAAGACCGACGTTTATCGGGATCCGGATTTGGCTGCCGAGCGGGCGTCGGCTTACGCCGACAAAGGTTTTACCGCGGTCAAGTTCGACCCCGTGGGACCGTACACCGCCTTCGATCCCCGCCAGCTTTCCCTCGAGTCTCTGGATCGGGCGGAAAGCTTTGTTCGAAAGCTGCGCGAAGCCGTCGGCACGCGCTGCGATTTGCTCTTCGGCACCCATGGTCAAATGACTACGTCCAGTGCTATTCGCCTTGCCCGCCGCCTCGAGCCGTACGATCCCCTGTGGTTCGAAGAGCCGGTGCCGCCGGAAAATGCCGAGCAGATGGCGCGGGTTGCGCGATCGACCCGCATCCCCATCGCCACCGGTGAGCGGCTCGCCACCAAGTACGAATTCGCCCGCGTGCTGGAACATCAGGCGGCCTCAATTCTGCAGATGGCGCTGGGCCGGGTTGGCGGCATTCTGGAGGCCAAGAAAATTGCCGGCATGGCCGAGGCCCATTACGCACAGATCGCCCCGCATTTGTACTGCGGACCCATAGAAGCTGCCGCCAATATTCAGCTCGACACTTGCACGCCTAACTTTCTCATCCAGGAGAGCATCGGAACATTCGGTGGCTTTCATGCCGAGATTCTGAAAACGCCTATTCAGTGGCAAGAGGGTTACATTATTCCGCCGACTGCACCGGGAATTGGCGTGGAGCTGAACGAGGCGGTGGCCGAGCAACACCCATACACCGGCAAGGCCTTGCATTTGGACATGCAGACTGAACCCGCTCGCTGATTCTCAGCGTAGCGTCGGCGTCAGATCGGTCCAGCCGGAATCGATGTCTTCGGCAATATCGACAGCGCGTTCGTCATCGATGGCATCCCAGTCCAGATCCGGCGTGTAACGCCCAGCCTGAAACTCACCCGCGAGATCGGCGAGCAAGCGGTCATCCCGGGGACGCAATGGACCCGTGCTTTGGTAGCGCGATGGCCCCACCCCCGGCGGCGGGCAGTTGCCCAGGGCGTTATAGGTGAGAAATAAAAGGGCGCGCCGCCGCTTGCCGAGATTCGGCCTGGACATATGAATCAAGTCACCGGAAAAAATAACCATATCGCCCGCTTTCATATCCACGGCGAGCCGGCCGTTGCGTTGCATCAGCGGTCTGACGATGTCGTCGCAAATGCCGTAACCGGAATCGATCATCCCGTGCTCGAGAATGCCACCGCTATGGGAACCGGGGATGACCTCCAGCGTGCCGTCATCGGGGCCCGAGTCATCGATGGCAATAGCCGCGGTGAGTGCAGCATCGCCGGGAAGGCCCTCTTTGGCCCACGCGGCACGATCCTGGTGTGGATCCCAGCCGCCGCGCCGCGCCGGCGCCACGTCGCCCCACTTGATGTTGAGCCTGCCCTTGAGCAAATAAATGTCGTCCTGGAGCAGCTCCGAGACCAGGTTCACCAACCGCGCCGTTGCCGCGAACGCGGTGATAATGTCATCCCCATGACCGAGATAGCCGAGGTTGGAGGCTTGCCCGCCCTGTGAATCGACAGTGACGTCCTCTCGTTCTAAAAGCAGGTGCGTGTTGCTGTCCACCAGGGCTGAGAGCAGCGCGATCTCGCGCGCGAAAAATGCCGGGCGCAACAGATAACCTTGCGCGCGATAGTTACCGCGCAGATCTTCGCGAAAGGTTCCTGATGTCCTGCTCATGAGTCGGGTATCAAAGCAGCTTCGCGCATCGTCAACGCCGCTCAATCCACCCAGTGCAGTACATTTCTAATCACCGACCAGCGCGGCTCCTGCACCGTGACCCCCCGTCCGAGGATCCAGCGATCGTAGGCATCGGCAACCTGGCCGTTTTTGACTTTCAACGTCAACCAGGTGTCCATGTAGTCGTAATAGCGCTGACTTCCCAAGGGGATCAAAAATCCCGTGGGCACCTTGACGCGTAAACCTTCGGGTACGATCACCGCGTTTCGAGGATAGATGAAGGTCCAGGCCGAGGCTGCCTCGGCGGTGTACAACAACGCATCCACGTCCGCCAGTTCCCCTTTCAGGAAACTCTCGATACCGTCGATGAAGACGCCTTGGGCATTGGGAAGGGCGCGCTCCAGGCGCTGCTTGTAGTACTCGCTGGCCACCGCGACCTTCAGGTTTTTCATCGCGCGAATGCTTCCGAGGTCGGTGAACTCGCGGCGCCGGTGATCGGCAACGACGAACGCCGCCGTTTGGTCCAGGTATGGCTGTGGAAACGTGCCGATATGGACGCTGTCCGGCGTGACGGCAATGCCGCCGGCGAGCATGTCGATGCTGCCGTTCTTCAGTAACTCGCCGCGCTTCGACCAGTCGATGGGCGCCACCTCCAGACTGACCCCCAGATCCTCGGCGAGGTCGTGCAGAAGCTCCATGTCGAAACCCACCAGCTGCCCCTGCCGGTTCGTAAACACGAAGGGCAGTACATCGGAAAGAATGCCAACCCGTATGGATTTGCGCGCGAGGATTACCGCCAGCCGGTCGCGCTGTTGGTCGGCCGCCGACAAGGCAGGGCGCGGTTCGGCGAGATGCACGACCGTTGTCGTGTCGTGAAGCGTCGCATTGAGAAGGGGAGGCTCACTGCCGCTCTGGTGCGGCACGAGCATGCGGAACACAAACCCCGACAACCAGAGTAGAGCTGCGGCCAGCGCCACACTGAATACCGCTGCGCGCACCAGCTTGCGCCAATTCAGCCGGCCGGTGACGGCGCTCGCCACCAGCAAGCAGATGACGACGCCATTCATGGCCGCGAGTCCGGTGGCCAGGCGCACCGTGAATACGCTGGCCAATAGGTAGAGTTGAAAAAGATCCGAGGGCAGACGGTAAAAATCCAGCAAATAGGGTAGCGCAACGACCATGCCGCCGAATGACGACATCCCGGCCACCACTGCAAAGCCGCTGTATTGGGCGGCCGACAGCGGCGAGCCCACATACCAGGCCGCGAACAGCACGAAGCTCAAGCCCAGAATCGTGCCCGCCGACGGCAGGCTGTAGGCGGCAGGCACCATTACATCGACCGTGGACGTGGCCTCCTCGCTATCGAGCTGCTGTTCCTCGAGCAGTTTCTTGCAGCTCTCGGCGATGAGCGGCAGCACCACCAGCACCGTACCGGTGGCGAAGGCGGTAAGCATGGCGACCAGTGCATGGCCGACCACATCGCGGTAGCGAAATGGTGTAGCCGCGGACACCAGCACAGGCAAGGTCCAAAAAGCCAGTACCAGGCTGGCGACCAGAAAAGTGCCGAAAAATACCTGCAGGCGGTCCAGCTCGTCGACCCGCAGAGTGCCGGCCGAGGACGCGGCGATGGCGAAGATGCCGATGGGCGCGATTTTCACCACCAGGCCGGCGATGTGGCCGAGGGCGTCAATGAGATTCTGACAAATCTGCAGAAGGCCTTCCTTGCCACTGACTTCAATGAGTGCGACGCCCAGTGCCACACAGAACACAACCACCGCCGGCACTTGCATGCTGGAGAGTGACTCGAAGATATTGGACGGTAAATAGGTTACCACCGGGTTGAAGCTCTCCGTGCCTTCGAGCAAAGACGCGGAGAAATAGGACCCCGACTCCCAGGGCGGGAACGCGAGGGGGATAACCAGCACGGTTGCAAGGGTGACCACCCACAGAAAAAGCAGCAGGGCGCCGGCTCGCAAACCGATTCGCCCGGCCCAGGCGGGATTCAATCGGCCAATGCCACTGACCAGCGCCGCTACTACGTAGGGCAGCACGGTCATCAACAACAAGCGCACGTAGGCCTCACCGCCGATTTCCAATGGCGCGGTGTACTCGCCAAAGAACAAGCCGCAGGCAATACCCAGTGCCAAGGCCAGAAGAACCTGGACGAAGATACTTTGAGGTAGCTTGATGCGTTTCACGGTATGAATAATCGCGGACAACTTTGTTGCGGATTGCTCTGGCTCGAAGCTTCTTACTCTCAGGTCTGGCCGTGTATCATATTCATCCAAGCTAATCTGGCATCGGTGGTCGATGGGCCATGAAGTCAGCGCCGGTCATTATATCCATCTGGCGCGGCCGCGGCAGCGTCTGGATCCACCAGGAGGCAGGAATTGGAAGATTTTACTCTGGTCGTCAATGAGGACATCCGCACCCAGCTCACCCACCACGTGGGGCGCCACTGGATGATCGACCAGCTAACCGTGGCCGACATCGAGGACATGCGGCCATTTATCCCCGAGGATACCACTCAGGTTGTCGATCTATGCTGTGGCAGCGGCCGTGTTTCCATTGCGCTGGACAAACTGGTTCTGCAGGGAAAGGCCAAATTCTGGCTCGTTGACGGCAATGTGCAAAATGAGGTCGAGAACATAAAACGACACTGGGACAAGTATCGTAATGACACGATAGCGAGATTCTACAATAAAAGAGATTTGACTGAAGAGTGCTGCCGATTAAACGACTTCACCAGCTACGAGTACATCGAGGTCGACGCAAATCTACAGTGGTCCAAGCTGCCGACGGACGTGGATTTTCTGTTCTCCAATAGGGGCATCGGTTGTCATTGGCCGTTGAGTTTGTACGGATCCATTTTTCCGAAAATCTTAAAAGACGGCGCCACATGCATATTCATGAACGGCGAAGTGCTGGGTGATATCCCCGACTACTTTTCCAAAATTGCCGTGGTCGAAGAGAAAATTCAAGACCGGCAGTTGATTGTACTGCGCTACAGCGCCAGTCAGCTGTCAGTCCCGTAGTCCTGTAGGCTGGGCTGAGCGCAGCGAAGCCCAACATTGAGGCCGGCATGTTGGGCTTCGCTGCGCTCAGCCTGCATCTACATCCGTGCCGCAATCAACTCTTGGTGAAAACGCCAAATGCTGGACATTCAGGTCCTGAATCAGGCCGAGATGAAAGCGATTGACCAGCGTCAATCCCAACAGCAGCTCGTGTGGAAGACGCGCCCCGACGACGGGGACAGGGTGCATTTTCTGGGCACCGAGCTGGTGATTCTTCCCGGCGTGTTTCCGCCCAAAGAAGACACGGCGCTGTTGGCGGGGCATTTGGACTTGAGCCGCGTGGCCCGGGTACTGGATGTCGGCACCGGCACAGGCGCATTGGCCCTTTGGGTTGCGCAGAACAGCGCCGCCTCCGTCGTCGCGGTGGATATTGCCGAGACCGCCGTAATGAATGCCAGACAAAACGTGCAACGCTTGGGCCTCGAGCGTCGCGTCGACGTGCGTGCCGGTCATGTGTTTTCGAGCATTCCCCCCCATGAGTCCTTCGACATCATCCTCGCCAATCTCCCCGGTAGAAACAAAGCCGCCAGTGACGACAGCTCCGCCGCCCAATGGGACACGGAGTTTCGAGCCCATAAAGCCTTATTTGCAGGCGCGAGAGCACATCTTCGCCCCGGCGGCGCCATTTACATGGTGAAAGCGAATTACCCGGATCTTCTGGAGATGACCGCCCTGGCTGAAGATGGCGGCTACGAGGTCACGATTCTCGGTCATTCCAATCCGGTGCAAAACGATCCACGGATTTACTACGCTCTTTCTCTGTCGATCCCGTTGTGAAGAGAGTTTTGTAGGTTGGGCTGAGCGCAGCGAAGCCCAACATCCCAGGCTCGCAGATTATCTCTGTGCCGCGATCAGCTCTTGGTGAATACACAGCACTGAATGGCATCCCAGCCGTAGGATTCCGGATCGCACTCGAGAATGTCTTGCTTCACCAGCGAGAAGCCGGCGTTCTCAAACCCGGCTATCAGTTCATCGGGCGTCGGCTCTTCAGGATTGTCGTAAGCGTACTCGAGCTTCTTGCGCGTTTGCTCCGCGGTGCGATGGGGTCCGTGCCAGGTCATTTTGAGCAACAGACCGCCGGGGCGCAGGGCACGCGCCATGATCTCGAGCAATTGTGCAAATCGATCACCATGAAAAGTCGCGAAAAAGCCCACACCCAGAATGTTGTCGAAGCGATCCGCCAGGCTGTCTCCGCATTGAAATACATCGGCGGCGATAAACTCGGTCTGCGTACCGAGCTCGAGTGCACGCGCCTTGGCTTTTAGTAGCCGCGGATCCTTTGAACGTTGCAGGAAATCGAAGGTGCTTTTGTTGATGTCGAGTCCTACGTATTCCCGTGGCGGATGCCCGAAACGCAGCATGTAGTCGTAGAAGGTTGGGCCGCAGCCGATATTGAGAACACTCTCGCCGTGAACCGTTGCAAGCTTCGACAGCCAGAACTCTGCGACCCGGCGGTCGCCGTCGTTTTTTTTGTGGACGTTGTCATAGTAGTCACGGATATATTCGTAGGGCGCTTCAACGTGCATGTCCGCTATCCGGCGAGCAACGTTCGGCAATCACAAGCCCAGAACGGTAAGGATGGTCTGGGCCTACTTCCGGCACATGACGGCTTATTTGAACATCGGGCGTGCAATCCAGATTCACTGACGGGTACAGCAACTTGCCGAGCCCGTGGGGATCGCGGAGCACCATGCGCGCGCCCGGTGACATATGGCCGATGATATGGCGCGCGATGGTAGCTTTGGTGCTGGTGCTATTTCCTTCTGTACTCACACCGAGGAGCACGACGCCGACGATAGCATCGTAGGTGTCGAAATCCATGACGCTGAGTATGTCTGCGTTAATGCAATCGAAATGATCGATGCGGCCGGACATGGCAAGCAGCTCCCGTCCGAGCAAGTGACACTCCGCGTCACGCTCGATACAAGTAACTTGCCCGTCCAGCGCCGCACCGATGCACAGTGCGGTAAGTGGTAAAGGTCCGGAGCCAGCTACGAGAACATGCCGGGCGCCGTCCAGCGCGCGGCGCAATTCCTCGCCGAAGGCCCAGTAGCTTTCATGTTCGATGGTACTTTTTAACCGCTCCCGTCCGTCGTCTGCTTCGACGAGGTCTCGGGCCTGGATCAGCTCCTTGTCGCGTTCATAGGCAGCGCGAAGCCGATGAATGTGAGGTGCGAGCGCTTGAATCCTCCCGTCGGCGAAAACGCTTGCATGCACGTCAACCGGTGCATACCGGATCAGCTGATCGAGTTCGCCATAAACCGGCTCGATCTCGTCGAACCAATAGAACTCGCCATTGATCTTCGACGCCTGCGTACCGACCGTGCCGCCCCAAAGTGGTGTGTTGCCGTTGCCGGCCGACCGGGTTGCCGTGGCGATCGGATGTGCCGCGCGCAGGGCATCCATGTTCTCGGCACAAGCGCCAAGCGTGGCGCAAAGCGCCCGGATGCGCTCCAGCGGCGCACTCAATGTTCGCTACCGTTTCGGTCGGTGATAATCATCGTGAAGGTCTCCTGGGGCGGATTGGCCAGGATGCGGTACTTGATGCTCGCCAGCTGACTCAAATCCACAGAGGGGTAAATGATTTCCCCCGGGCCAATGGCGGTACGGATGATCAGCAGCGTCGAATTTGGCACATATTTCAGAAAATGCGCGACGACGCGCCGCTTTTCTTCCGCGCTGACACCGACGATGGTGCCGACTAGAACGCAGTCGTAAGCCGAAAAATCTTCGATGTCGAGCGCGTCGGCATGGATGACCTGCAAAGCCTCGCAATTGCAGATGCGCGCGACCTGGGTAGCCAGTGTGAAGGCCTCTGCGCGAAGCTCGATGCAGGCAACGCGTGCATCGGGATGCGCGTGCATGAAAGACAGCGCGGTGGTGGGAAAAGGGCCTGCGCCCACCACCAGCAGGCGTTTGGGCGCGTAGGGTGCGAGGGCGTCGAGTTCGAACTCATGGGCCTCGTGGTACCAGGAGGCGCTGCGAAAGCCGGCCAGCGGCGACTCATCACCGGCGGCTACCAACGCCCGGGCAAGATCCCGTTCCCGGTCATACTCGTAGTCGGCCCGAATCTGATGGAGCTGGCCGCGGATCGGAGCAAACCGCGGGTGCTCGAGGAGCCATTGGCTGAACGCCTCGTCGGCGCCGAGCAACAATTCGTCGAGCTCGGCGAACAGGTGCTCCTGCTCCTGCGGTGGCGGGATCGGCTCGGCGCAGACCTGCAGGCATATGGCCAGCGCCCGTTCCCGGGATTCCAGCGGCAATGGATTGCTAAGCGGCATGGATCCCCCGCGGCAAAATGCCTAGTCTAAACGCTTCGCCGGGCCCATCCCAACCGGCTTTACACGTGAACGGCCGCTTACACGAAGCCGGTGAGTTCGGCAATTTCCCGATGACAGGCGATGCGGTGACCGCGAACCGGCTCGCGGTATGGCGCCGGCGTTGTTTCGCATACGCCCTGGATGGCGACGGGGCAACGTGGATAAAAAGGACATCCCACATCGGTGATCTCTACCGCTCGGGCAATTCCAGCCAGCGCGGCGCGGCTCTTGGTCACGTCTTCCAACCAGCCCTGGCGCAGCTCCGGTACCGAGGACAGCAACAGCTGGGTATAAGGGTGCGAGGGCAGGCCGAGAATATTGCCGGTCGTTCCATCCTCTACTACCCGGCCGGCGTATAGCACCATGATGCGATCGGCGAAGGAGGCGACGGTGGATAGATCGTGGCTGATGAACATATAAGAAACACCCAGCCGCTCGCGCAGGTCTTTCAGCAAATCGATCACCGCCGCGCCGACAATCGTGTCCAGCGCCGAGGTCACTTCGTCGGCCAGTATGATGTCGGGATTCGCGGCCAGCGCGCGCGCCAGATTGATGCGCTGTTTCTGGCCCCCGGACAGCTCTTCGGGAAAGCGTGACGAGAAACTTTCGGGAAGCTCGACCATGGCGAGCAGCTCCGCTACCCGTTTTTCCTTTTTCGTTCCCGTCATTCCGTAGTAGAGCGTCAGAGGACGGCCGAGGATATCGCCGATGCGCTGACGGGGATTGAGCGCCACATCCGCCATCTGGAACACGATCTGCACCCGTTGCAGCTCTTCGAGGG
>Ga0055476_10000297_pt1 | contig 12672 bp, 14 predicted proteins | sample Muzzi_CordC_D2_FD_57682 | JGI IMG/M metagenome (GOLD analysis project Ga0055476, IMG submission 57682) | Wetland microbial communities from San Francisco Bay, California, USA, that impact long-term carbon sequestration - Muzzi_CordC_D2 | ecosystem: Environmental > Aquatic > Marine > Wetlands ... | reverse complement strand
GAGCAGCAGCCCGAGGCGGCTCGGAGCCCCGAGGCCCGCCGCGCGGCCGAGTGCGACGAAATCCGCATACTGCTCCGCACGCCGCTCGAACGCGAACAGCGCCCGACCCGCCACGCGCTCCGCCGCAGCTTCCACGATGCGCCGCGTGTAGTGGTCGAGCGGATCGCGAGCCAGCCTCGCCTCCGGAGAGCGGCCGAGCGCGGCGAACAACGCCCTGCCCGCGGCACCCACCAGCACGGCCGAACGCGCATCCGGCAGCTCCGCGGCTGCACGCCAGGGCGCGGGCACGCAGGCGTCGTAGCGCGCGATCGACAGCACTCCGAACAGGTTCAGCCCGGCTTCGCCGAGGAGGTTGCGGATCGGATCGAACCGGCCGCCGCCATCCACGTCAGTCGAGCCGATCCCCGATCGCCAGCGTCGATTCGGCCGCAGCGATCTTCGCGCCGTCGCCGACGCGAACCTTGCCGATCGAGAGCCGGCCTCCGGCCGCGTCTACGATCATGCACCCGTCCTCGAACGCCGCGATCGTGCCCGGCGGGCCGCTCGGGGCCCGGTCGACGCGGCGCGCAGCGAAGAGCCGCACGGGCTCATCGCCGCGCTGCGTCAGCGCTCCCGGATTCGGATCGCAGCCGCGAATCAGACGGTCGAGCACCAGCGCGTCGCGCGACCAGTCGATCCGCGCGACCGCGTCGTCGACCAGCCCCTGATGACTCGCGCCGGCTTCGTCCTGCGGCTCGTAACGCGCGCTGCCGTCCGCCACGCGGCCGACCGCTTCGACCATCGCAGCGACGCCGAGCTCGTAGAGTTCGTCGAAGTAGAGCGAGGCTGCGGTGTGGTGATCGCGAATCGCGACGCCGCCGTGTTGCACCACCAGCGGGCCCGTATCGACGCCCGCGTCGGGCCGGAACACGCTCACGCCGGTCTCGGTCTCGCCCGCGATGATCTGCCACGCGAGGGCGTTGCCGCCGCGGTACTTCGGCAGCAGCGACGGGTGAAAGCACAGCGAGCCGTGCGGCGGACCGTCGACGATCTCGCTCGGGAGGATCACGGTCACGAAGGCGAGCACGTTCAGGTCCGCGGCGAGCGCGCGATGCTCGTCGACGAGTTCCGCGATCGGCGCCCCCTTGCGCCGGAAACGCGCGTGCCGAAACAACCGCAGACCGCGCGATTCGGCCTCCGCGGCGAGCGGATCGGGCCTTCGCCCTTCGGGCGGCGCATAGACACCGACGATGGAATGACCGGCTTCGGCCAGGCGCACCAGCACATCCCGGCCGAACGCCGCCTGACCGAACACCGCGAGCTTGAGCGACGACACGGCGGCAACTCTACCACCCTCCGCGCGCAGTCGGCGAGGACCCGCTCCGCTCCATCGGACGCCGGGCGGAAGTGTCGTCCGCAAAGCGGCCGACGCGCTGGAGGAACTGCGGCGAACGCTCAGCGCGTGCGGCTGCGATCGCCGACCGAACCGTGCGCGGTCGCGGGCGAGCCGTACGCGAGCGTGTGCGCGGCGACATCGCGGGTCACGAGCGAGCGCGTGCCGACGATGCTGTGGTCGCCGATCGAGACGCCGCGCAGCACCGTTGCGTCCGACGCGATCCAGACGTGATCGCCGATCTCGACCGGAGCAGCCTGCTCGGGCCGCTCGGCGTCGAAGTCGTGCTGGTCGGAATCGAAGATCCGGCTGCCCAGACCGATGAAGGTGTGACGGCCGAGCCGGACGCGTCGCTTGGCGCTCAGCGTCGCACCGTTCACGAAGGCGTCCGGTCCGATCTCGATGTCGGCAGCCTCGAACGCGGAGATGTGCACTTCACCGCCGTCGGTTCGCAGCCAGACGCGCTCGCCGACCGCGACCGTCGCGCCGGCTCGGAGGTCGAAGCGGAGCGCGCCGCGGCGGCGCTCGGTCACCGCGCCGGGACCGATCCGGAGCCTGGCACCCGGCTCCAGCGAGTAGTGCGCCGCTGCGAAGTTGCTGCTCGCATCCGGGTGGATGTCGAGGCCGGGTTGCAGGCGCATCCGCAGTCGCAGCCGGGCGCGGTCGTAGGCGCGCAGGGTCTTCAGCAACAGCGCGAACGCGCGAAAACGCAGCGGTGAAAGGCTCCCGACGGGAGGGGTCACTTCGGGGGCGGCTGGCCTTCTCGCAGGCGGAACGTGACGAAACCGTGCGTCGGGTCGTAGGGCGACACTCCGACCTGGACCCGGTCGCCAGGGATCACGCGAATACGAAAACGGCGCATACGGCCGGAGAGCTGCGCGGTGACCACCTGGCCACCCTCCAGTGTGATTTGGTAACGCCCACCACCGAGGATCTTGTCCACGGTGCCGGTCGCCTGAATGAGATCGTCTCGCGCCAACGTTGCTCCTGTCTCGCCGATTGCCCGGCGGTTCCGGTGAATCGGGATCGCGGCAGGTTAGCCCCTCCGAACCACCATTGCATCGAAGCCGCTCACATTCGGCCACAGCTACGTTAACCTTCGTGTCCGCGCGGAGAGGTGGCGGAGTCCGGTTGAACGTGCCTGACTCGAAATCAGGTGAAGGTGCAAGCCTTCCGTGGGTTCGAATCCCACCCTCTCCGCCAGCTTGTCGGCGGCCTCGGAGACAGCGAGGCCGCGGTGCCGATCGCCCCCCCAAGACCCCGTGTTCTCGCGGGGTTCTGGGTGAGGGCCGAGGTGGGGGCGAACCGGAGACGCCGTTCTCAGGGCACGGAAGACGCCGCAATCGCGATTCGTCTCCGTTGCCAGGTTGGGCGGTTCGGATTCGCTATGGCGGCGGGGCGGAGTGATTCAGCCCACCACGTGGACGCGACGAAGCCCATTGAATACGGGCGGTCACATTCCGTTCACCGATCGTCGTGAGCGCCGAGTGCGCACTAGACCTCGCTCGCTTCTCCGCACCGAGCCACACGCCGCGCTGATCCGGTGCGTTACCACGCAATCCTGGCGCCGGCCGCGAGCCAGCGGGATCGGGTCGTGCCGGATGAAGCCGTGGAAACATCCACCGAAAGCACAGTGGGATGGGTTGGCCGGTGCGTCCAGCCGACAACGGCGACGGAGCCCGGACAAGGCCCGACGGATGAGCTGGGCCGCTGGACGTCGGGCCGGAGGGACGGGCGTCGGGTTCGCCCACTGCGAAAGATTGCCTGAACCGCGCAGGGCGTTCGCAGACGGCCCGAACCGACGGCGCCGGTCACCCGGGAACCGGAAAGTCGTCGCCCCCCGGTTCCCGGGCCATCGGCAGCCGGATGAGGCCCCTTCATCACATCGATATTCCCGATGTGGTTTCATCAACTTTTCTACTTGTTGGATACACCAGTCGAACGCATAATCGCGCGCACCCGATCTGGCCTCGGCCGGAGGAACCGAAAGAATCAGCGCGCCTTCGACCAAGGGGGCTTCCGTCGGTGGAACTCGTACACACCAGCCTTCTCACCCCGATGGTCCTCGCGTTCGTTGCGGGCGCTCCGGCAGCCCGCGCGGGGCGCGACCTGAAGCTGCCCGACGCGATCGACTCGGAGGGGTCGCGCGTCGAGGATTGCGCGATCGCGGCGTTCGCCGAGGATGTCTCGGGCGTGCGCGAGGACAAACCCGTCTAGATGGAGTGGATCGTACCCATCGTCATGCTGACGGGCTTCGCTGCACCGGTCCTCCACCGACTGCTGCAGGCCCGGACGGGTGTGGTCCTCGCCCTCGTTCCGGCGGGCGTGGCCGTGTATGCCGCGACCGCGCAACGATCGATCGCGGACGGCGAGTTCCCGGCGTTCCGGACGTCGTGGGTTCCGAGCCTGGGGATCGACTGGGCCTTCCGAATGGACGGCCTCGCCAATCTGTTCGTGTTGCTGATCGCGGGGATCGGCACAGTGATCGTCGTCTACGCGTCGGGGTATCTCCACAATCATCCCCGCTTGGGACGCTTCTACGCGTTTTTGTTCGTCTTCATGGCCGCGATGCTCGGTGTCGCGACGGCCGACGACCTCTTCCTGCTCTTCGTCTTCTGGGAGTTCACGACCATCTCGTCGTTCCTGCTGATCGGCTTCGACCACGAACGGGAAGGCGCTCGAGGTGCCGCCCTGCAGTCGCTGCTGGTGACCGCTGCCGGCGGGCTTTCGCTTCTGGCGGGCCTGGTGCTTCTCGCTTCAGCGGCAGAGACGACTTCGATCTCCGAGCTCGTACAACGGGGTGACGTCATCCGCGCGCACTCCCACTACCCATGGATCCTCGGACTCGTGCTCGCGGGAGCCTTCACGAAATCGGCGCAGGTCCCCTTCCACTTCTGGCTGCCCGGTGCGATGCAGGCGCCGACGCCCGTGAGTGCCTACCTGCACTCCTCGACCATGGTGAAGGCCGGCGTCTTCCTGCTGGCGCGATTCTCGCCCGCGCTCGGAGGAACGGACCGCTGGCTCGCGGTGCTCGGCTGCGTCGGCACCGTCTCCATGCTCACGGGCGCGATCCTCGCGCTCGGTCAGGACGACCTCAAGCGCGTTCTCGCCTATTCCACCATCAGCGTACTCGGTCTTCTCACGCTGCTGTTGGGGCTCGGGACGCCCATCGCGGCACGGGCCTTCGCGGTCACGCTGCTCGCCCATGCGCTCTACAAGGGAACGCTCTTCCTGGTCGCCGGGAACGTGGATCATGCGACGGGGACGCGATCGTTGGAACGGCTCCGCGGCCTGCGCAGCGCCATGCCGTGGACCGCTTCGGCCGCGCTCGTTGCCGGCATCTCGATGGCCGGCGGCCCACCCCTGTTCGGCTTCCTCGCCAAGGAGACGACCTATGAGGCAGTGCTGGAGGCGCCCGAGTGGGCGTGGTTCTTCGGGACTGCCACGATCCTGACGGCGGTCTGTCTCGTTTTCGCGGCGCTTCGCGCCGGTCTCCAACCCTTCGCGGGAAGCCGCGGCGAGATCGCGCGAATCCCGCACGATCCGGCGCCCGCGATGCGGCTCGGCCCGACCGTGCTGGCGCTGGCGGGCCTGCTGGCCGGAATCCTCGTTGGGCCCGCGGAGCGGGTCATCATTTCGCCGGCCGCCGTGGCGATCAACCAGGCCCAGGCCCCGACGGGCCTGGCACTCTGGCATGGCTTCACACCGATTCTGGCCCTCAGTGTCGCCACGCTGGTGACGGGTCTAGCGCTCTACCGCGCGCGGCTCCGCATCCTCGCGGGTGCCGCGGCGCTGCACCGCATGGCGCGCTTCGGCCCGACTCGCGCGTGGGACGCCGGTTGGCGGCTGTTGCTCGGCGTAGCCGCGTGGCAGACACGACTGCTGCAGAATGGTTCGCTGCGCCGCTATCTCGCGGTCACATTGGCGACGGCAATCGCAGCGGCGCTGTGGGGCCTGACAGCCGTAGGGGGCCTCCACTCGCTCGCGGAAGGTCCGGCACTCTCCGGTGTCGGAGCGGCTGCGGGGCTGCTGATCGTCGGGGGGTCCATCCTGGTCCTGCGCGCGGCGACGCCCCTCGTCGCCGTCACAGCGCTCGGCGCGGTCGGATTCGGCGTATCGCTGCTCTTCCTGGTGTACAGCGCACCCGACCTCGCGCTCACGCAGCTCGTGGTCGAGGTCCTGACCGTCGTCCTGCTCGTGTTCGTGCTGCGCCGGCTCCCGCGGCCCATCGGCTCACGCGGATCGAAGCACACCGCCGGCGCGATCGCGATCGCGACGATCGGGGGGGCCACGATGGCCGCGCTCACGCTGGTCGCGTTCCAGGTGCAGCTCGCGAAGCCGATCTCGGATTTCTTCAACGAGCAGAGCGTTCCGCTCGCGCATGGCCGCAACATCGTCAACGTGATCCTCGTCGATTTCCGGGCGCTGGACACGCTCGGTGAGGTCACCGTACTCACCGTGGCTGCGCTCGGCGTTCTCGCTCTGCTCGGCCGGCGGAAGGCCGACGCGAGTCCGGGGGCGTCGCCATGAGTTCACTGATCTTGCGAACGGCAACGCGCTACCTGGTCCCACTGCTGCTTCTGTTTTCCCTCTTCCTTCTGTGGAGGGGCCACCACGAGCCGGGAGGCGGGTTCGTCGGGGGCCTGGTTGCGGCCACCGCGTTCGTACTGATCGCGCTCGCCGAAGGCCCCGCTGTGGCACGCCGCGTGCTGCGATTCCCTCCGAACCGACTCGTGCCGCTCGGCCTCGCGATCAGTGCGACGACCGGAGTACTGGCCGTGGTTCGGGGACAGCCCTTTCTGACCAGTCTGTGGCTCGACGCAGGCGGGGCAGAGGGCCTCACGCTGGGAACGCCGCTGCTCTTCGACCTCGGGGTCTACGTGACGGTGATGGGCGTCGTACTGTCGATCCTGCTGAGCTTGATCGAGGAGACGCAATGACCGTCGTGATCGCGTGCGCGGTCGGTGTCGTCTACGCGGTTTCGCTGCTGCTGCTGCTTCGCGGCAGCCTGTGGCAGCTGCTCCTCGGGCTCGCCCTGCTGAGCCACGGCGCCAATCTGCTGATCTTTGCGGGCGGAGGACTCGTGCTGGGTTCGCCCCCGCTGGTCGCCGAAGGAGCCGTCGGTCCGATGGCGGGAAGCGTCGATCCACTGCCACAGGCGCTGATCCTCACTGCGATCGTCATCGCGTTCGCGGTACTCGCATTCGCTTTGGTTCTGGGCCTGTGCGCGGGCGAAGCGGGCGGTACGGACGATCTCGAACCCTACGGGGGAGAACGCGGGTGAGTGACTCGATTGTCGTCGCTCCCATCCTGATCCCGCTTCTCACGGCGATCGCCGGTTCCCTCGGGTGGGGGCGCGCGCGATTCCAGTGCACCATCGGCGTGGCTGGAGCTCTGGCGCTGTTGGTCGCGGCGGTGGCGTTGTTCGTCCGGGTGCATGATACCGGTGTACTGGCCATCCAGGTGGGAAACTGGCCGGCGCCCTACGGCATCACGCTGGTCGCCGACCTGCTCTCTGCGCTGATGCTCGTCGTTACTGCGGTTGTCGGGCTCGCCGTCGCCGCCTACGCGACGACCGAGATCGACGACCGATCGCTGGCAGCGGGCTTCTTTCCGTTCTTTCACGTTCTGCTGTTGGGCGTCTGCGGCGCCTTCCTGACCGGCGACCTGTTCAATCTGTACGTCTGGTTCGAGGTCATGTTGCTCGCGTCGTTCGTGCTGCTCGCCTCGGGCGGCGGCCGGCGAGCGCTCACGAGCAGCGTGACCTACGTGACGCTGAATCTCCTCGCGTCCGTCTTCTTCCTCACCGCCGTCGGCGTTCTCTACGGGGAAGTCGGCTCGCTGAACCTGGCTGACCTCGCGGGCAAGCTCCGCACGCCCGGGGCGCTGGAAGCCTCACGCCCGGTCGCGATGCTGCTGCTCGTCGCGTTCGGCATCAAGGCGGGCCTGTTCCCGGTCTTCTTCTGGCTTCCGGCCTCCTATCCCACCGCCGGATTCGCGGTCTCTGCGTTGTTCGCCGGCCTGCTGACGAAGGTGGGGGTCTACGCGCTGATTCGGGTCTTCACGCTGCTCTTTCCGCTATCGGAAACCGGCCTGGCACCGCTATTCCTTGCGGTTGCCGCCGCGACCATGGCGAGTGGCGTACTCGCAGCCGCCTCGCAGGGGCACGTGCGCCGGATCCTCTCCTTCCACATCGTGAGCCAGATCGGTTACATGATGATGGGTCTCGCGCTCGCGACCCCACTGGCTCTGGCGAGCGCCATCTTCTATGTCCTGCACCACATCGTCACCAAGACGAATCTGTTCCTGGTGAGCGGCCTGATCGAACGGGCCGGGGGCGGCGAAGAATTGGCGCGACTCGGCGGATTCGGAGCCCGCCGCGCCGGTCTCGCGGTTCTCTTCGCGATCCCCGCCCTCTCCCTGGCCGGCATGCCGCCGCTGTCGGGCTTCTTCGCGAAGCTCTTCCTGATTCGTGCGGCGCTGGATGTGGAAGCGTTCGTTTCGGTCGCTGTCGCGCTGGGGGTCGGTCTGCTCACGCTGTTTTCCATGACGAAGATCTGGAACCAGGCTTTCTGGAAACCCGCGCCCGAGGCGCACGGCGCACAGCCGCGGAGCTTGCGCGGCGCGGCCGTGGGCGCGAGCGCGGCCCTCGCCGTCGTGACGGTGGCCCTCGGACTCGGAGCAGAGGCGTTGTGGTCCGTTTCCCAGAGCGCCGCGCAACAACTGCTGGACCCCAGCGACTATCTCCGCACGGTTCTGGAGAGCCGCCCGTGATGTCCTTCGGCTGGAACCTCGCGCTCGCCATGGTGTGGGCCGCTGCGCTCGGTGAACTCTCGCTCGCGAATCTCGCCGCGGGCTTCGCGGTCGGGTTCGCCATCTTGGCGGTCGCGAGTGGTCTGTTCGGATCATCCCGCTACTTCGAGAAGTGCTTGCGTCTGTTCGAGTTTGCGGTCTTCTTCGTCGGCCAGCTCGTTTTGTCGAGCCTTCGCGTCGCCGCGGACATCCTGACGCCCCGCCACCGCGCACGACCGGGCATCGTGGCGGTCCCACTCGATGCGACGAGCGATGGCGAGATCACGCTGCTCGCGAACCTCATCAGCCTGACTCCCGGAAGCCTCAGCCTCGACGTCTCATCGGATCGAAGCATGCTGTTCGTTCACGTCATGTACCTCGATGACGTGGACGAGTGCCGACGCGAGATCAAGCAGGGATTCGAGCGTCGGGTGCTGGAGTTGCTTCGATGACCGCCTCTTTTCTCGACGCCTCCGTATCTCTCGCCCTGACGCTGCTGGCGGTCGCGATCGCGGCCGCGTTCGGGCGCCTGCTTCGAGGTCCGAGCATCGCGGATCGCGTGATCGCGCTCGACGTGATCGCAGCGACGATCGTCGCGTCCGCCGTCCTCTATGCACTGCGAACGGGCCTCGCGGTCTTCGTCGATGTCGCCCTCGCCATCGCTCTCGTCAGCTTCGTCGGAACCGTCGCGCTCGCACACGCCATCGAGTCGGGGGGGGATCGGGAGTGACGGGGATTCTCGCATCCGTGCTCGTCGTGCTCGGTGCATCGCTGGTGCTCGTGGCGTCCGTCGGGGTCTTGCGTCTGCCGGACCTCTACACGCGCATGCACGCGAGCACGAAGCCGGCGACACTGGGCGTAGGCTTGATCGTGGCCGCGCTCGCGATCTACTCGGGCGAGCTGGGGATCGCCGTGCGCGCGCTGTTGATCCTCCTGTTCTTCCTGCTGACGGCTCCGGTCGCGGCCCACCGACTCGGGCACGCAGCCTATTGGGCGGGCGTGGCTCGTTGGTCGGGAACCGTGCGCGACGACCTGAGTCGCGAGCGGGAAGCGAACCGCCGATGAGCGGGTTGGCGAGCACTCTGAGAGGGGTTCGGATGCGGCACGCGCGTTTGGGGGGCGGACATGTTCACGATCCATGATGAATTCGTGCGGAGCTTTTCCGGAACGCTCGAGCGGCTCTTTTAGGTTCGCCCCGTCGAACCGGATCAGCATTCGTTCCCAGGCCGTCCCTCATCCTGGCGACGCCTTTCGCGGTGCTCGGGCCGGCCGCCGAGCTGGTGAACCGCGTCCTTCCGAAGCGCGCGGCGGCGAAGCGCGACGTGACGTCGGGGCGTTGCGGCACCCGGCGGGGTGCAGGCGACACGCTCACCGACCGATCGCGGGACCGCCGCATGGGACTTCGAGCGATAGGCCTCCTCACGATCGATGCGGTGTGTATCTTCGAGTCCGCCCCGACTCGACGGGATGGAGGGAATGCCGGGTGCGGCAACCCAGAAGGAGTTCGGTCGCGTCGAACGTGATCGGGTGTCTCAGCGCGCTCGCCGCGCTCATGGCGGCTTGCACGGATGCCCCCGACGACCTGCTGCTGGTGGGCACCGTCGAGCGGACCCTGATCGAGCTGACGGCGCCCGCGCCGGAGCCGATCGTCGGGGTCTTCGTCAGCCGCGGGCAACGCGTGGCGCGCGGCGATCCGCTGGTCCAGCTCGACTCGACATTTGCGCTCGCGGAGGTCGCACGGACCGAGGCCAACGTGGCCGCCGCACGCACCGCGCTCTTCGTCTCGCAGCAGGAGCTCGAACGCGCGCAGGAGCTGCACCGCCGGACCGTCACCTCCCAGCAGATGCTCGAGCGAGCCGAGCTGTCGGCCGACGAGGCCAGCGCGCGGCTGCGCGAGGCCGAGGCCCTCGTCACGGCAGCCCGCAAGCGCACCGAAGACCTGCGGCTCGTCAGCCCGGTCGATGGGGTCGTCGACCAGCTGCCCTTCGACGAGGGTGAACGCGCACCGGCGGGCTCGGTGCTCGTCGTGCTGATGGCCGACGGCAAGCCCTGGGTGCGCGTCTGGTTGCCCGAGACCAGCTACATCCGCGTGCTGCCCGGCACACCGGCCGAGGTGCACATCGACGGCATCGACGGGGTGATTCACGGCGAGGTGCTCGACGTCGCCCGCGAATCGGAGTTCACTCCCCACTACGCATTGACCGAGCGAGACCGCAGCCATCTGGTGTACGAGGCCCGGGTCGAGCTCGAAGATGCTCCGTCGATCCTTCGACCGGGGATCGCTGCCGACGTCCAGATCCTCGCACCCCGCAGCGTGATGCGCTCGACGCCGTGAGAGCCGACGCCGACCGGGTCGTCGAGACACGGGGCCTCACCCGACGCTTCGGCTCGTTGGTGGCCGTGAACGAGGTCGACCTCGACGTGCGCCGCGGCGAGATCTTCGGCTGCCTTGGCCCCAATGGCTCGGGCAAGTCGACGCTCATGCGCATGCTGCTCGGATTGCTGGCGCCTTCGGCGGGACACGCGCGGGTGCTCGGTCTCGAGATGCCGGGCCAGGCCGAGCAGCTCCGTCACCGGGTCGGCTACATGCCTCAGCGCTTCTCCCTCTATGAAGACCTGACCGTGAGCGAGAACCTCGGTTTCGCGGGCCGCGTCTTCGGGTTGACGCGGCGGCACAGGCGAGAGATGACCCATGCTGTGATCGAACGTCATGGTCTGGAGCGTTACGCACACACGCGCGCTGAAGCGTTGAGCGGAGGCTGGAAGCAGCGTCTCGCCCTGGCCGTCGCGACCATTCACGAGCCGGAGCTGCTCGTGCTCGACGAGCCCACTGCGGGCGTCGATCCGCAGAGCCGGCGCGAATTCTGGGAGCACCTCTTCGAGCTCACCGCCGAAGACACGACGATCTTCGTCTCGACGCACTACATGGACGAAGCCGTGCGCTGCCATCGACTGGGATTGTTCCGGGACGGTCGGCGGGTGGCGCTCGGCAGCCCCCAGGAGCTCGTCCGCGAGCTCGCCGGCCGGGTGGTCGACGTCTGGGTGGACGAGCCCGAGCGCGCCATCGCCGCCATGGGATCGTCGCCGCTGGTCGCGAGCATCACCCAGCTCGGCGATGTCGTGCACGTGCTCCTGGCGGCCGACGCCCCCGACGCCCAAGAGGCAGAAGCGGCGCTGACCACTCGGCTCAGCGAAGCCGGCCTGTCGGGCGCTCGGGCGACACCCGCCGCCGCCAATCTCGAGGACGTGTTCGTATCGCTGCTCATCGAAGACGACTCGCGAGTGAGCCCATGATCGGACGCACGATGCGCACCCTGACTGGCGGGCTGAACCGGATCGGTGCGATCGCGCACAAGGAGCTGTTGCAGCTGCTGCGCGACCGGCTGACGCTGGCCATGATGGTCGGCATCCCGGCGCTCCAGCTGGTGCTCTTCGGCTATGCGATCGACGTCGACGTCCGGAACGTGCCGACCGCGGTGCTCGACCGTTCGCAGAGCGCCGAGTCGCGCAAGCTTTTGGGCGAGCTGCAGGCGACGCAGACCTTCGACCTGGTGCGGGAAGCCGTCGACGAGCACGACGCCAACCGTCTGCTCGAGGCCAGCCGCGTCGGCGCGGTGATCGTGATCCCGCCCGACTTCGCACGCGAGTTCTACCGTGGCCGCGGCGCCATCGTCTCGATCCTGGCCGATGCGAGCGACCCCACCGTGTCGCGCGCCATCGCGCTCTCGGCCCAGGGCTTCGCGCAATCCATGTCCACGCGGATGACCAGCTTCTCCGATGCACCGGGGGACCAACGACGCCCTGGCCCCGATCAGGACATGGTGCGCCCCGAACCGATCCGGATCGAGGTGCTGCCGCTCTACAACCCCGAGCGGCGCACAGCGGTGTTCGTCGTGCCCGGCCTGGTCGGCGTGATCCTCACCATGACGATGATGCTCTTCACTGCGCTGGCCGTGGTCCGCGAGCGCGAGCGCGGCACCTTCGAGTTCCTGATCGCCACCCCCGTACGCCGCGGCGAGGTGATGCTGGGCAAGATCGTCCCGTACCTGGCCGTGGGCTTCATGCAGGTGGGCATCGTGCTCACGCTCGGCGTGTTGCTCTTCGACGTGCCGATCCACGGCTCTCTATGGCAGCTCGCCGTGGGTGCCTTGCCGTTCCTCGCCGCGATGCTGTCGATGGGGCTCTTCGTCAGCGCGGTGTCGCGGAGCCAGCTCCAGGCCACCCAGCTGTCGTTCTTCTTCTTCTTGCCGTCGATGCTGTTGTCGGGGTTCATGTTTCCGTTCGACGCGATGCCGATCGCCGCACAGTGGATCGGCGAGTGCCTGCCGCTCACACACTTCCTGCGCATCGTGCGCGGCATCGTGCTGAAGGGCGCGACACTCTCGACGTTGGGGATGGAGCTGGCCGCGATCGGGGCGTTCTTCACCGTGGCGTTCGTACTGGCTTCGCTGACGTTCCGGAAGCGGCTGGGATGATGCCAGCCCGGCGAGCCATGGTGGCCGCGCCGC